>Ga0187781_10000581_pt1 | contig 26179 bp, 19 predicted proteins | sample 0715_SJ02_MP02_2_FD_132447 | JGI IMG/M metagenome (GOLD analysis project Ga0187781, IMG submission 132447) | Tropical peat soil microbial communities from peatlands in Department of Meta, Colombia - 0715_SJ02_MP02_20_MG | ecosystem: Environmental > Terrestrial > Soil > Wetlands > Peat | place... | reverse complement strand
TTCCAGAAGCTACTGGATCACAGGGGCATCGTGGTGAACTTTGTAACGGGATCACTGGCTCATCTTCAACTCGGTCGCGCCTACGCGATGGCGGGCGACACTGCCAAAGCCCGAGCCGCGTATCAAGATTTCCTTACCCTCTGGAAAGACGCCGACCCCGACATCCCCATCCTGAAGTTAGCCAAAGCCGAGTACGCGAGGTTGCAGTAGCGCGTTGCCCCGTCAGCGATTGGGGCATAACATTCCCGGCAATGACAAGACGAGGAGACATGCGTTACTTCATCTGCTTTTTCGCTGCACTCGTTATCTCTGCCGCCAGCGTTCAAGCTATGGAACCGCAGAACGGAGAACAGCGCAACTCTTCAGAAAAGCTGCAAGTCAGCAAACAGGGCACACAGAATCCAGAAGCCTATGCGTTTTACTTGAAGGGGCGTTCCTGTCTGGACAAAGAATCGCTTTCAAACCTTAAGACCGCAGTCTCTTACTTCAATCAAGCCATCGCCAAAGACTCCGGTTACGCTTTGGCGTATTCGGGTCTCGCTCGCGCCTATGCGTTGTTGCCGGATTATGGTGACAGTCCCGTCGAAGACCACCCGAAGGCGATGGCTTTTGCCCGTAAAGCATTGGAGCTAGACCCGACCTTGTCCGAACCACACTTAGTTCTGGGCGGACAGATGATGTTTCAGGATTGGGATATTGCAGGAGGCGTGGCTGAGTTTAAGAAAGGTGTTCAACTCGACCCAAACAATGCGCGGGTACACAGTCGTTACGCGCTCAATATCAGCATAGTTGGCGGCATGGAGCAAGAAGCACTTGCTGAAGCCAATCGTGCCCACCAACTCGATCCACGGTCATCAGCGATCAGGCTTGTGATGGGAACCGTTTACATGAATGCACGACGGTTCGATGACGCGGTAATCGTCTGTAAGAAGCTGGCAGACGACAACCCGACCAACGCTGAGGCGCACGATTGTTTAGCCAACGCTTATTGGGGGAAACAGATGTACTCGCAGGTCATCGAAGAATACAAGACCGAGGAGCAGCTTTCCCACGATGAGGGGAATGCTGCTCTGATCGAGGGATTCCGCTTGGGCGGCTGGCAGGGTGCTCTCACCAAATACATTGAAGTCCTGAAAGCACAGCGGAAGACTGAACCTTCTTCAGCGTACGGGTCTGCGTACAAGATCGCATATTCTTATGCCCAATTGGGCGACAAAGATCAGGCTTTGCAGTGGCTCAATACTGCATATCAGGAGCACGATGAAGGTCTAATGGGTTTGAAGACTGACTTCGGAATCGACCCACTGCGTTCCGACCCACGGTTTGCTGAACTCGTGCGGAAAGTGGGACTGCCGCAGTGACCCGCGCTTCATTTGTCGGGGTCTTTTTCCCCACGGTCGCGGTAGATGACGTGCCCTATGCGGTCGCACTCATTCTCTTCGGCAAGCGAGATTGTTGTCGGCTTTTCGCTAGCCGGAACCGATTCGCAGCGCAGATGATCCTCGAATCCCGGTGCCGAGAATATGGCAACTATGCTGGCGGGTTCGGTGCCGATATTCTTAAGGCTGACCCACGTATGCTGCGGAATGAACACCATCCCTCCCGCATGCAGGTCGCGCTCCTGATCTCCAACATGGGCGTGGATGGTTCCTTTCTCTACAAGCACGATCTCATCCTGCTCAAGATGCTTGTGGGTAGGGATGGCGTCGCCGGGGCGGCTGTACTCTGCGCCAACGACCACCAGATGCTGAGAGCCGTTGGCTTTGGCGAGGCAAGCTTTAGCTCGCCGGTCATGTAACCAGTATCAACTGTTGTCAGGACCGCGCGAGCAGCAAGTCCTCTGGCGTTTGCGCGGTTCTGACCTGGGGTTCCTTGTGGTATGGTAAGGACACTGTGGGCGCGTGCTTTATCCGCTAGGTACGCGATAGTACAAGGCGAGTGCTGGGGTGACTGCTCCCATATCCAACAACGAAAGAGAACGTCTGCAGGTACTTGAGTCCGAGCTGCGCCGGGCTAAGGACGAACTCGCGCGTTTAGCGAGTCAACAAGGAGAAGCTGCTGAATCCCTTCGAGCTGCTGAGGAATTCAAGAGCCGGCTGGTCGCCTGCAGCCGAGACTGCATCAAAGTGCTCGACTTGGAAGGCCACCTCTTGTTTACTGATCTCACACCTGAGTTGCGACTCCAGATAGAAAGCCACCTCGCGGGCTGCAGTCACTGCGCTGCCGTCCACGACGGCCTGCGGAATGTTGTTCAGCTGCTCGGCGACGACAAGCTCCTCGAAGTGCCAGAAGGCTTCGGAAAGCGTTTGTATCAGCGGCTTCTCTCTGAAGCCAAGTGACGTGCTGTCACTTCCTGCGGGGGTTGGAATCACATCCCCCAGATCATGAACGGCACCGGGCAAAACCTAGTGGTTGAAACGCCGAACCTGGCGATCAAGACAGTGCCCTCCCTCATGCCGACGCGCGAGGCGCCTCAACTGGGCGCCTTGGCGTCTGCGCGTCTTCATTGGCCTGAATACCTGATGGAAGCGGGGCTGCTGGGTACCTTCATGGTGTCGGCATGCCTTTTCGGTGCGCTATATGAGTTTCCCCACTCACCCGTGAGGCACGCCATTGCTTCACAGCTGCTGCGCAGAATCCTGATGGGACTTTCGATGGGACTCACTGCGACCGCCATCATTTACTCACCTTGGGGCAAGCAGTCGGGAGCGCACATCAATCCCTCGGTGACCCTAACCTTCCTTCGTCTTGGCAAGGTCAAGCATTGGGACGCCATCTTCTATATCGCGTCGCAGTTTGCGGGCGCTGCTCTGGGTGTGGTGCTGGTGGCGCGACTTGCCGATCCCGCTGTCCGATATGTGGTCACGGTTCCTGGCGAGCACGGAGCATGGGTCGCGCTACTGGCGGAGTTTATCATCGCGTTCGGAATGATGTCAGCCATCCTCTATTTTTCAAATCATCATCGGCTGGATCGGTACACAGGTCTTTTCGCCGGCCTGTTAGTTGCCACCTACATCACGATTGAAGCGCCATTTTCTGGAATGAGCATGAATCCCGCCAGGACGTTCGGTTCCGGGCTTTCGGCCGATGTCTGGAGCGGCCTTTGGGTCTATCTCACGGCGCCACCGCTTGGCATGCTCACTGCCGCCGAGTATTCCGTTAGCACTCGTTGATCCTGATTTCGCCAAAGAGCAGCTCACCTTGATGCTGCGCGAATGGTACATGCACCCTAACGGGCAAATTCCCGCGTATGAGTGGGCGTTCGGAGACGTGAATCCTCCCGTGCATGCCTGGGCTGCATGGCGCGTCTACAGTTGGCGCATCAGATGAGGAGTTTATGTAGAGCCGGCGGGCTCTCAGTTACCGGAGATGCCCGAGCGTAGTGCATATTCCACCCTGTCTGAAGTGTGATGGAGCTTCCCTATATCCACCCGCAGCGTTCGAGTCTCGCCTCTTCGTAACGCTTCTCCGGTCACGGTAATCGGTTCCGCGACAAACTCGCGAAGCTCATCTGGGGCGATGGCATTTCCGTCAGGTCCGACCAGCAGGAATTGCTCCCCTCCATCCAAGCCGACAAAGATCGGTGGTATTCCTCCGCTTAGGCAGCGAGCGGCACAGTCGCGATGAACTTTCCCGTTCCCCGGATTCATCACGCCCAAGAAGCACTTGCTGTCAACAATTTCCCCTGTCACCGTGATCGCTCCGAGGTCGACAGTAGGGGCCTGGGGTGCCGGCGGACGATTCAGCGGTACGATAGAACCGGGTTCGATCTCGATCATCGTTCCGCTCCCTCGGTAGATGAGTTGGCCCTGCAGACGAACTTCTTTCCCATCGAAACCCGCAACAAGGCTGTCAGCGCCGTGTTTCCCCGGAGCGACCAACAGATATCGTGAGTGTTTGTCTCCTGATCCAACCTCGCCAGGACGCGCAACCAAGAGCGTGGGATAAGGCCGCGCGTCAATGATCCCCTCAAACATCCGCGTCTTTCCGTATTCGAAGGCAGAATTTGCGAACGGCATTTGTCCAATGACCAACGCTAACGCTATAACGACCCCTAGGAGACCAAGGAACACAATGACTCTTCGAACAAAGCGAGCCAAGTCTATGGGCGCTTTCGGCAAGTAGCCGACGTAGAAGTCGTTCATTGCATTTGCTCCTTCCCGGAGTCAACTGCGGCAGGTTCGACGTAGGTTCCCGCTGCATTTGGGAGCGGGTGCACAAGAACAGCTTGTCCAACGACCTTGACACGGAAAGTTGGGACTTTCTCCTTGAACGGCGGGGGAGCGGCGCCGGACTCTGGCCGATACTGGTAGCCGTGCCACGGACAGGTCACACAGCCATCGATGACGCGGCCTTCTCCAAGCGGCCCATTCTGGTGCTGGCAAACGTTGGAAATAGCAGAGACCTTGCCATCGTAGCGAAAGACAGCCATGCGTTCGCCGGACAGCGAAACGATGGTGGCGCATTTTTCTGCAATGCGATCGACTGCGCATACTTCAACGAAGCCCTCGTCGAGCGCCTTCCGCTTTGCACGGTCGATCTTCTTCTCACGAAGAGCTGCGACGAGATGAAGACAGACTACCGTGGCCAAGGCAAGAATCAGTGATCCCGCTAGTATTGGGCTCGTCTCCGATTGCAGTGCTCCCAATGTAATGTGCGCAACCAGCAGGGCGTAGGCCACATAAACCATCATGTGCAGGCGTTTCCAAACGGGCGCGGACAGGTTGCGCAGCCAGAAGTCGTGACTGGTGGCGGCCATGAAAAAGAGGATGATCAAAGCAAAGAAGCCAAGAGCCTGAAAAGGAAAATCTGCAATGCTGCCATACCTTGGGTTGCTGATGAAAAGACTCACCAACGGGTTCACGTTTCCCAACGCATGAAACTGGAAGAGTGCAAAGCTTCCATGTGCCAGGCCCAGCAGAAAAGTCGTTACACCAAGATGGCGGCGGTTATAGAGCAGAGGAAGAAAACGGCGATCCAATCGTGCCAGGGGTCCGATACATAGCACCACGTTCAAGAGCAAGAAGGCTGCCGTTCCCAAGGCTCGAATCAGCAATGTCTCCGCCGTTGCAGTCGGGTTGCGCCCAGCCCCTACACCGACGAAAGTTCCGAGATACAACACCAGAAGAGACAGAAAAGTGATGTCGTACACCTTTTTCTGCCGGTTCCAACTGATGGCAGCATATTGGAGGCTCATGGCAGCTTCTCCACCTGGGCCGTGTCAAACACACGCTGATGAGCCAGGCTGAACAAGACTAGGTATCCAGATCCGTTCGGCGGGAGAGTAAAGGGTTTACCCACCGTGAAAGGACCGATTAGCCGCGCACTGGCAGGTAAGGTATCGCGCGATGGGGGGTCTGCCGACCAGTACAGCAACAAATCAGGTTCGTTCAATTCTTTAGCTGGGATCAGTACAATATCAATCTCTCCGGGATGACTTGAATCGCCATAGAACTCGGTCCGCATCGCATGTTTTGGCCACAGAGTTCCTGACTCTCTTACCAAGTGCGCTGAACCGGGCAACTGCACAGGCGCCGACCCGGACGGCAGGCGCGGATGTCGGCTTGCGAGTCCTGTCACAATCACCATTGGCAGGACGAAGGCGAGCGCGACGAACGTACGGCGATGCAAGGTTCTGAGCGGCTGAATCATTGTTGACTCAATCGGCGGTGTGGGTTTTCTTCGACAGGAGGTTCGGTGACATGCCGTGTCCACCGGTAAAGCAACATGGGCCAGAAGGCAGCGACGCCGGGCAGTATTAAGAGCCGGAACCCAACGCCCGAGCCCTGAGCCTCTGAATCCAGACTCTGCACTCCGACCCACACGAACACCAAGGCAAATACCAATCCAAGGCCTGCGTAGACCTCAAGGCCACAGACAATCGCTCCTGCAAAAATCTCAAACATCGCTGCCATAGACGGGAATCACTGCCCCGTTGATGTCGTTGCCGGCATCGCTGGCCAGCCATGCAATCAAGCTGGCAACGGCACCGGGACTCACCCACTTCGAAAAATCTGCCTTGGGAATCGCTTGGCGGTTGGCAAGCGTATCCATGGTACCCGGCAGGATCACGTTGGCCCGAAGTCCCGCATCCTTATTTTCGAGCGCCACGGTTCTGATGAGAGAAACCATGGCAGCTTTCGAAGCACTATAGGCACCGACGCCAGCGCCGGGTTCCAGCGCCGCGCGACTCCCGATCGCAATAATGCGACCCTTGCCGATCTGCCGCATAACGGGAATCGTCGCCCGCAGCACGTGAAAAAGGGAATTTAGATTGAGATCAAACATCCGTTGGAACGTCGCATCATCGGTATCCGCGATCGACTGCCCCCCTGCGAACCCGCCCACCGTGTGAGCCAGAACATCGAGCGTCCCGAAACGCGCCACCACCTGGTCCACCAGCAGCTTTGCGCGCTCACGGGTCGAGATCTCAGCGGGCAGCGCGGTAAAACTCGGGCTACTGAAATCGGACTGCTGTATTTTCCTCGATGTACCGATGACGGTTGCACCGGCATCGAGAAACGCCTGGGTCACACATTTCCCCAAGGCACCGTCGGCGCCGGTTACCAGTACGACTTTGCCTTCCATCGATTGCTCCATTCTCATCGGCATGAGATTCCGGTACCTGCAAAAAGTGGCACACGAAGGGAATCACCACTACCCCGCGCAAGACTTGTAACTTTGCCTGCTGCCAAGCGAAGAAAACGGATTTCGTAGATGACCGTAAGGTTCCTTCCTTCAACAACGCGGTGCTGAAACCGTCAGCGGACCGAAGCGTTGTGATCTGCGTCATTGATCTGGGTCGGCTGGAATGGTCCACTTGGAACGAGAGGGACACTAATGTCGGCTGAGCTGATCGACACAAAAACTCTTCCCGAAAACGCCTATAAACCGCTGCATGACGGCGAATTGTATCTGCCCATAGTTCCCGCTTCCGCTGAATTTCCAGAAATCACTTCGCGCGCAATCTTCTGGGGCGTCCTGTTTTGCGTGATCTTCACGGTTGCGTCGGCCTATTCCACTCTCAAGGTCGGCCAGGGAATGGAGGCGGCGATTCCCATCTCCATCCTCGCCATTGGTTTGGCGCGCTTGTACCGGCGGCGCTCCTCCCTGCTGGAGAACGTGATCATCACCTGCATGGGAGGCGCCTCTGCCGCCGTGGTAGCGGGTGCTGTCTTCACTGTGCCAGCGCTTTACGCTCTACACCTCGACCCTCATCCTGTGCAGACTATCTTCATCTGCCTGGCCGGCGGGTGCCTTGGCATCCTCTTCCTCATCCCGCTGCGGCGCTACTTTGTGCGCGGCATGCACGGCAAGTTTCCGTTCCCGGAGGCCACGGCCATCACCGAAGTCCTCGTGACGGGAGAAAAAGGTGGTTCGCAAGCCAAACTTCTGCTTCAGGCCACTGTCATCGCCGCGGTCTACGACTTCTTTGTCACCACGTTTCACGTCTGGAAGGAATATCTGAACTTCCAGTTTCTGCCTGCAGTGCGGTCGCTCGCCGAGCGCGGCCGCATGGTCTTCAATTTCGATGCGGTCAGCTTCATTCTCGGGCTCGGATACGTAATGGGCTTGCGCGTCGCCCTCATCTTTTGTGCCGGCGGCGTACTGGTGAATTTCGTGCTGGTGCCGCTGATCTGGTTTATCGGCAGCCACATGGGCGACGTCACCGTGTATCCCGCCACCATCCCCATTTCGCACATGGCAGCTGCGGATATTTACCGCAACTACGTGCGCTTCATCGGGGTGGGTGCCATCGCGAGCGCGGGACTGGTCGGAATTATCAAGTCACTGCGCGTGATTGCGGGATCGTTTGGCATCGCGCTGCACGCTTTCCGCCACGGTGAAGCGCCGCACACGGAACGCACCGACCATGACATTTCTGTCATCACCATTCTGCTCGGGGTCGTGCTGGGTGCGATCGGAGTGGCTGCCTTCTTTGGACAGCTTCATGTTTCATGGACGGTGGTTGGATTGGGCCTGTTACTGACGCTGCTGTTCTCATTCTTCTTCACCACGGTTGCTGCCAATGCCATTGCCACGACCGCCAACAACCCAGCCAGCGGCATGACCTTGCTCACCGTGATAGTCTCAACAGTCGTGCTACTAAGGTTCGGGCTTTCCGGGGCCACCGGCATGTTTTTCGTGATGGCCCTGGCGGGCATGGTTTGCGTTGCCTTGTGCGCGTCAGGACAATTCATCACCGACCTGAAGGCCGGCTATTGGGTCGGTTCTACACCCGCGGCGCAGGAGAAGGTAAAGTTCATCGCGGTCGTTGCGTCGGCGATCACTGCAGGGTTCACCATCATCCTGCTGGCCAAGGCATTCCAGTTTGGAGAGGCCGTGCCCGGCGATCCACGGCAGGTTCTGGTCGCGCCCCAGGCTTCTGCGTTGAAAGCCGTCGTCTCGGGATTCATGAGCGGCCAGCCGGCCCCCTACATACTGTTCGGTCTTGGTGCCATGGTCACCGTGGTGTTGGAGATGCTCAGCCTTTCCTCTATGGTCTTCGCGCTCGGAATCTATTTACCGCTGCAGTTGACCACGCCTATCCTGGCCGGCGGATTCCTCTCGCACCTTGTGAACAAGCGTGCCGAAAAGATCGGCGGCCGGCAGGGTAAAACAATGCGCGAAAGAGGTATCATCATTGCCGGTGGTCTGATGGCCGGGGGTGCGCTCGGCGGCGTGATTGGGGCGGCCCTGCGCGTGCTGCCGCACTTCAAAGAAGAGTGGATTCAGACACCGTTCTACAAAAACAATCCGCTGTCGCAGTCGATTTCCGCTTTATGTTTTGTTGGCTTGTGCCTTTACGTCTGGTTCACTTCACTGAAAAACGAAAAGGAGATGTGATGGACAAGGCAGGAAAATTCGCCGCGGATGCAATTCTTGCGATCGACACCCTGTGGGGCGGTGATGTGATGTGTCCTTCCGGGACCGGGCGGTTCATTGCCGATTCCTGGTTTTCGGACGAGCCGCTGCCGCCAGCATACACGCTACCGGCCGCAGCCCGGATCAGGGAATCGGGCGGCGTCACCGGCAAGAGTGTTGACCGCGCTGCCCTGAATGATTACCTGGCGAAAGTGAATTTTCCGGAGGCCAATGATGGCCTTCGCCGGAAAGGCTCGAAGATCGGCGGACTGCGCGGTCAATATTTGTCAGGCTTGGCACTCTGCCTAGAAACCATGTGGGATTTGGCCATGGAGATTCTTGGCAAAGGCGATCCCGTGCCCTATGAACGAAGCGTCAAAGCTTCAACTGGCCATGCGCCGGAGCCGTCCCAGCCTGAAGCGAAACGGAAGCGGGTTGAAGAGCTGTTGGGCCGAGCGGGCTATTCGCCGTCTGGCTCGGGCGGCCTTCTCGGCGCAGTGGATGCTTGGCGGCGCGATCGGATGGTCCCCATGGCTTCGGTGCGGGCTCTAAGTACGGCAGTGATCGCCCACTTCGACCAGCTCAGTGAAGCGAATCTGTTGCCTCATCTTCCGCGTGAGCTGGCCCGTGTTCCCCGCGCCAATATCGACTTTCTCCCGATCAAAGACGCCTGGTTCTCCGGCTCCATGAACTACATTGGCCGCGCCCGCACGCCGGACGGAAAGCCGAAATATGAGGCAACCTACGAGATCAATGCATCGCTGCAGATTTCCGTTCCGGAATTCGAGCAATTGATCAGTCACGAAGTTGTGCCCGGACACGTGACCACATTTGCCTATTTGCAAGACATGTATGTCCGCGGCCAGATGGGTTTCGAGGCAACGGTGTTGACTATGAACACCCGCGCCGCCACTCTTTTTGAAGGAATTGCGAACAATGCAATCCTGATCGCCCACAGGGTCACCGAAGTGGAGCAACTTCCAGATGAAGATTTGCAGATTGGTGTGCTGCTTGCGCTCTTGCAAGATGACGCTAAGAACGAAGCTTCGTATCTCACGTGGCGCGAAAAGATGCCAAAAGAAGAAGTGGCTGCCATTCTCCGGCGAGATTACCTGGTCACCGAGGAGCGTGCCGACAAACTCTCCGGCGCGTGGGGACGCCATCCGCTCCTGGGACGGATGTATCTACCGGCTTATCGTTGCGGCACCGAGAGGGTCGCAGAGCTGCGCCGCAAGTACCCACCCAGCCAGCTGCTGCCGATACTCTATGGCACTGCCGGATTGGTGGATTGTGAGACCGTCGAAGCTGCATGCGCACAGCTGGCTTATTCCGGTCAGACGGTCGGTTGACGCGGAAAGATTCACACCATCATTGGCAACCCACAAAAAGCAAACAGACCAGGTCAGAGATTAGGAGAGCTTTCGCATAGCTATGCTTCTGAAGGTTTTTCCCGCACGACCCGGCCCACTTTCACGCCACGCGCCTCGCGCCAGCCTTCGACAATAAGGTAGAGCACCGGAATGAAAAACAAGTTCAGCAACGTGGACATAATCATTCCGCCGAAGACTGTGGTTCCGACCGAGTGGCGGCCCTCCTGGCCCGCCCCATGCGCGACCATGAGCGGCACGACACCGAGGATGAAAGCGAACGAGGTCATTAGAATCGGGCGCAAGCGTATGCGCGCGGCTTCCACCGTGGCTTCGATTAACGGCATGCCACGTTCACGCAATTGTTCCGCGAACTCGACAATCAGAATCGCATTCTTACTGGCAAGGCCGACCAGCATCACCAAGCCGATCTGGCAATACACATCGTTTTGCAGTCCGCGCAAAGACTGGGCCAGAAGCGCTCCCAACATGGCCATGGGAACGGCCAGCAGCACAATGAATGGCAGCACGAAACTCTCATATTGCGCCGAAAGCGTGAGATAAACGACCAGCACGCCGAGCCCGAACAGGATCAGCGTCGTGCGGCCGGAGGCTAACTCTTCCAGAGAGATGCCGGTCCATTCGTAAGTGAAGCCCTGTGTGAGAATCTTCTTACTTAGGTCTTCCATAGCGGAAATTGCCTGGTCGGAGCTGGATCCCGGCGCGGCCGAGCCGTCGATCTCCGCCGAGCGGAAAAGATTGTAATGATTGATGACTTGCGGCGCCGCGGTCTGGGAGATTGTGATCAGATTATCCAATGGAATCATGGCCCCCGTATCGGAGCGCACGTAATACTCCTGGATGTCTTTTGGCGCTGAGCGAAACTGCTTATCCGCTTGCACGTAAACCCGGTAAGAGCGATTGTTGAAATTGAAATCGTTCACGTACGCCGATCCCATGTACACACCCAAGGTGTCGGTGACCTGTTGCAGTGGAACGTGCAGGCTCTTGGCCTTCTCGCGATCGATTGTCACTACAAATTGAGGGTCGTTCGCGGTGTAGCTGCTGAACAGTCCAGCAAGTTCTTTTTGAGTAGCCCCCTGGCGCACCGTGTCCTGAACAACGCTGGCCAACTCCTGCAACGTATGCGCACCCTGGTCCTGAATTTCGAATTGGAATCCTCCCAATTCTCCGAGCCCTTGTACGGCAGGCGGCAAGAACGGGAGGACAATGGCTCCGGAGACGGCAAACAATTGGCCGCGCAGACGGTTCACGACCGCGTCTGCCGAGTGCTCCGGGCCTTTGCGCTTTGAGTAATCCTTAAGTCCCGCATACACCGCACCCTGATTGGAAGCAGCGCCAGTCACGCCGGAGCCGGCGACTGCGAAAACACTTTCTATATCTGTATCGCTCTGCATAATATGAGCGACCTGCTCCACGATGCTACGCGTGTACTGCGTCGAGGCCCCCGGCGGGGCTTGCACAGCGACGATCAGCCAGCCTTGATCCTCATTGGGCACAAAGGCCTTTGGCACCCGCTCGAAAATAATGTATGTACAACCTAAACCGGCGAGGAACAACACAACTGCAAGTAGACGAAGACGTAGAAACGCACTCAGGGATTTGCGATATCCGTTTGTAACTGTGGCGACGACTTTATCCACCTCTCTGAACAACCAAATCTTTTCGCCATGCTCTCGGCCGAGCAGAAGCGCGGAAAGCGCAGGGCTGAGAGTCAGAGCATTGAATGCAGAAATGGAGATCGAAAAGGCGATGGTGAGCGCAAACTGACGGAACAAAATACCGGTGGTCCCCGGGAAAAAAGCCACTGGAACGAACACTGCCACCAACACCAGCGACGTAGCAATCACCGCCCCGGTTACTTCTTTCATAGCATCCGATGTGGCTTTACGTGGGCTGTGTTCGCCTTCCTGGATGTGGCGTTCGATGTTTTCAATCACCACGATGGCGTCATCCACTACCAAACCCGTGGCCAAGGTGATGCCAAAGAGAGTGAGTGTATTGATCGAGAAATTCAGCAGCTTGACGAACGCGAACGTGCCGACCAACGACACCGGAATGGTGACCGAAGGGATGATCGTGCTGCGCCAGTCTTCGAGAAACAGGAAGATAACCAAGATGACAAGGACGATGGCTTCCAGCAAGGTGCTGAGCACGTCTTTGATCGATTCACTGACGGCGTCGGTGGTGTCGAATGCGTTTTCGTAGATCATGCCCGGTGGGAAGCGCTTGGAAAGCCGCTTCAATTCCGCCAGGGCCAGTCGGTCCACGTCGATGGCATTCGCAGTGGAAAGCTGAGTAACGGCCACGCCGACCGCTTCGTGGCCGTTGTAAATCAGGTCAGTGCCGTAATCTTCCGCCCCAAGCTCCGCCCGTCCAACATCTCGCAGACGAACCAGCGTGCCATCAGCATTGGTCTTTAAGATGATGTCCTCAAATTGCGCGGGCTCGCTAAGGCGTCCGATCGCACGCACGCTGATTTGGAATTGCTGACCAACTTTCACCGGAGGTTGTCCAACCTGCCCGGCAGCCACTTCGACGTTCTGCTCCTGCAGTGCATTCACAACATCGCTTGCGGTGAGGCCGCGGCTGGCCATGCGTTCGGGATCGAGCCAGAGCCGCATGGAATACTTGCGCTCTCCGAATACGAATACGTCTGCTACGCCCGGCACACGCTTCAATGTGTCTCGCACGTAGACGTCGAGATAGTTGCTCATGAAGAGTGGGGCATAGCGTCCATCGGGAGAGTACACTGCCGCACCGAACACAAAATTCTGGGATGATTTTGCGACGGTTACGCCGGTGGCTTTGACCGCAGCAGGTAAGCGACCTTGTGCGGTGTTCACCCGGTTTTGGATGTCCACCGCGGCCAGGTCGGGATCGCGATCCAATTCGAAAGTGGCCGTGATAGAGCTTGAACCGTCATTTCCGCTGGTGGAAGTGATGTACTTCATCCCTTGCGCGCCATTAATCTGCTGCTCGAGAGGAATGGTCACAGCCGACTCAACCGTCTGCGCGCTAGCACCGATGTATTCGCTCGAAACTGAAACCTGAGGAGGTGCAAGATTCGGAAATTGCGCGATCGGCAGGGTGGGAATCGCGACTGCGCCCGCAAGGATGATTAGCAGCGCGCAAACGGTCGCGAAGACCGGACGGTTTATGAAGAAATTGACGAACATGAAAGAAGCAGTTTCAAGGTTCGAGTTTCGAGTTTGAAACCAATTTGAGCCTCGCCGTTGGCGAGCCGGTCAAAATCTTGCCGCCGCCCGGAGTTTCTAATTTGAAACTCAAGACCTGGAACTCGTAACTGGGCACTAGCCCTGCGGCGCTACCGGCGCGCCATCCACCAGATACTGAGTTCCGGAAACGATTACCTTATCTCCCGGCTTGATCCCATCCAACACGACATAGTCGTTGCCGACCATCTCGCCCACACGCAGCGGCTTTTGATGGGCCACCAATTTCCCACTCTGATCTTCCGCCACAAAAACGAAATACAGTCCTCCAAGACGTGAAACTGCGAGAACCGGGACTACCGGAGCCTGATGGGTTCCCCAGATGACGCGGGCACGAACAAATTGCAGGTTGCGCAGTTTGTCTTCGTTATTCGCGATATGGGCTTTGACCAGCACCGTTTGGGTCGTATTGTCGACCTGCGGCGAGATGAAGCTAATCCGGCTGTTGGCGAGCAGGCTGCCTTCGCCGTTTACGATGTCCACTGGCATATTCATGCGAAGCCGCGAAGATCGCTCTACGGGAACGTAAACATAAGCTTCGAGACTGCCAGGCTTGTCTACCGTCGTGAGAACTGTCGTGGTGGTGACGCGATCGCCCACTCGCACCGGAATATCTCCCACGATTCCAGTGGTTGGCGCCGCTACGCGATAGTAGTGAAGCTGCACCTGCTGTTCTTGCACCTGGGCATCGAGAGCGCGCAGCTGGGCCTGTGCATTATCGAGTGCGGCCTTCGCTTGGTCGAGGTCCTGCTTGGAGACAACTCCGGCAGCTGCCAGTGCGCTGGTGCGGTCATATTGTTCTTGCGCCCACTTCAGGTTGGCCTCCTGGGCTGCCCGGTTATGCTCCTGACTGTTTACGGTTGCTTCCTGTTTGGTGGGATCAATCTCCATCAGGGACGTGCCCCGCGAGACGTGGTCCCCGGAATGAACGTAAGTCGCCGTAATCTGGCCCTCCACTTGCGGCATGATTATGGCCGAGTCACGTGACTTTAGCGTGGCGACATATTCCGTGCTGTCGCTGACGGGAACCGCATGCGCCTCTTCGATCTTCACTGGAATGGGAGGGGGGCCTTGGCTTTGCGGATCTCTTGCGGAGCTCTTACTGCACGCTGGTTCCACAGCGCACAGGAGCAGGACGGTCCATAGGCAAAGGTCTTGTGAACGACCTGCGAAGCGACGCCGATCCACAGTCCAGTTGCCCATTAGTTAGTAATATCACTTAGCGTCGGGCGCGGCAGACTCACTCATTTTCTCTTGTAGCAAACCGCAAACGCTGTGACAAGCGGGTGATGATGGCGTCAGCGCCATCACTTGCTGCCGTGATCGTTGACTCGTCGTGCGCCTGTCCCTTATGGCGTGCTAAGTTGAGCGAGAACGCGCGAGGCGCCGACGCCGATGCTACCCGAGTGCGGGGTACTTTCCGCTTACAAAGACTTCCTCATCCTCTGGAAAGAAGCCGATCCTGACATCCCCATCCTGAAGCAGGCCAAAGCTGAGTATGCGAAGCCGCAGTGAGTAATTGAACGATACCCCTGCATATTCGCCCAATAAACCGAAAAGACGATTGATTTACTCAATAGACAAAACTTTACACTTCCGTTCGGAGGGGCGGCATATCATCCAAAGTAGGTAAGTGCGCCATCAATCGCGTGACAGCGAGCCGAGAATCCCAGGTGTATTGCTGAAGGCTGGATGTGTACAGTGGCTAGGCCATTTCCGAACGTTTCCACAGTTCATCAACTATCTACTTCATGGCGAAATTTTCCCCGCATTGCCAAGGGCTCCGTTTCCCCAGCCTTCTTCTGGATTGTCGCCGTATGCCTGGCGATATTGGTCCCTCTCTGCAGCTCGGCCCACACTCAGACAGCCCAAAAACAAGGTGAAACGATCCACGGTATCGTGAAGTCCGGCAATATGCCGATTCCAGGGGCTGCGGTCTCCATCTCAAGTCCATCACTTACAGAAAGCATCGCCACCTGGACCGACGTTGATGGCAGCTATTCCGTGACTGTTCCGTCATATGGAACCTACACCATACGGGTGCAGATGACGGCGTTCGCAAACAGCACGCGAGAGGTCGTGATTGACCCCGCGCATCCGGATATACAAGCAGATTTTGAGTTGACTCTTTCCTCACGAACACTACCGTCTCGGTCTGGGCCAGAAAGGGCGAATGGGGGCGCAAACGGAACAAGCGGATTTCAGCGACTCTCTGCGGCATCAAATGCGTTAAGCCAAGCAACTAGCGCCGATTCTCTTAGCGATGTGGTTCCCGCGGGCATGCCCGTGCCCGGCATTGCGCCTGATAGCGCGACAGAGTCTGTGGCGGTTTCGGGGACCAATTCCAATCCATTTACATCATTCGGCCCGCCTGATTTCCAACAACGCGGTAACGATGCTTCTCAGCCGGGCGCCCTGCTCGGTGGCGGACTGGGTGGCCCCGGCGGATTCGCGGGCGGGTTTGGTGGAGGTCCCGGTGGCCCAGGTGGAGGAGGACGGGCTGTATTTGGCCGGCGCGGCTTCGACATTAATCATCCACATGGCTCGATCTATTACGGAGTGGGCGACTCGGCGCTGAACGCCTCGCCCTATTCGCTCACCGGCCTGCCTGTCATCAAACCTAACTACCTGCAGAACAGCTTTGGCGGTTCTGTGGGTGGGCCGCTGAATATTCCCCATCTCTATGAGGGAGGAAACAAGACGTTTTATTTCGTCAACTACAACGGCAAGCGCGGTGAGCAGCCATTTGACGAGTTCTCGACAGTGCCCACTCTACTGGAACGGGAAGGAAACTTTTCGCAAAGCACCTATACGACAGGCGCACTGGCCGGAAAGCCGGTCGAGATCTTCAATCCCGCAACGAATACTCCTTTTCCGAACAACACGATTTCGCAAATTAATCCCATCGCGAATGGTTTGTTGAAATACATTCCTGAGCCGAATCTTCCGGGTAGTTTTCAGAACTTTCACTTTATTACGACGGCGAATAATAGTAGTGACGATCTAAATGTTCGCGTCAACCGCGCGCTCGGCGCCACGACTTTGGGAGGGCGCCGAGGCGGCCGCAACGCGCCGCGAAACAATTTGACCTTTGGGTTCCACTATCACCAATCCAGCGCGACTTTGACGAATCCTTTTCCGAGCGTTGGGGGAAACACGACGGTTCGCAGCTTCGACATTCCGGTCTCTTATGTGCGAAGTTGGCACAAGCTGACCAACGTCGTACGCGCGGATTTCAACCGAAGCCGGACGCGCACGCAGAATCTTTATGCCTTTGCACAAGATATTACCGGTGAGCTCGGAATCACAGGAGTATCGCAGAATCCGTTTGACTGGGGGCTGCCCAACCTGTCATTCACCAATTTCGCCAGCCTGCAGGACATTAACCCGCAGTTGCTGCGCAACCAGACGATCACTTTTTCTGACAATCTGATTTGGAACCACGGCAAGCACACATGGCGATGGGGCGGAGATTTCCGCCGTATCGAGCTCAATCCCCAAACTGATAGCAACGCTCGCGGATCGTTCATCTTCACCGGATTGAATACCTCGGAGATGATCGGCAAGCAACCGGTTGCCGGAACCGGTTTCGACTTTGCAGATTTTCTCCTCGGCCTGCCGCAGCAAACTTCTTTGCAGTATGGGGAGAACAATTATCATTTCCGTGGAAATTCCTGGGACTTATATGCGCAGGATGAGTGGAAATTACGAGGAAACCTCACACTGAACCTCGGGGTGCGCTACGAATACGTTTCCCCATTCACCGAGATTAACAACCGTCTGGTCAATCTCGATCTCTCGCCGGGAGTATTGAATCCCGCGTCAGGCGCTCCGGTGGTAGTGCGAGTCGTGTCTGGAGAAAATGGGCCGTTCAGCGGCTCACTGCCGCCAAGCCTTGTGCGTCCTGACTACAACAACTTCGCACCGAGGGTTGGGTTCGCGTGGAAGCCATTTTCGAAGACGGTTGTGCGAGGAGGATATGGGATCAACTACAACACAGGGGCTTTTCAGGGAATCGTGCAACAGCTCGCGTTCCAGCCTCCGTTCTCGAACACTTCAACCAACATTCAGACAGTGCTGGGAGAACTGACGCTGCAACAGGGCTTTCCGGCGGTTGCCGAGAATAGCATTACCAACAACTACGCGGTTAATCCGAATTATCGGATGGGCTACGTGCAGATTCGCAATCTCGACATTCAGCAGCAGATTCGTCCAACGTTGTTGCTGAATCTTGACTACACCGGAACCAAAGGCACGGACTTGGATATCCTTGAGGCGCCCAACCGAACGGCAACCGGCATTCGCATCCCGGGCGTCCAGGCGTTTACCTACGAGAACTCCGTGGCGGATTCCGCGGCCAATGCGGCTTCTGTGCGCTTGCGCAAGCGGCTTTCTCACGGCTTTTCGGTTGGCGGCATTTATACGTTTTCCAAGTCAATTGATAACGCATCTTCCGTCGGCGCAGGGGCCACTTCCAGCGCCAGTTCTCCCGGGCTCGGGGGAGGTGGAACGGGCGCAGCTGGTGCAGGGTCTACCGCGTCTGCGGGTACAGCAAGCGTCGCGCAGAACCCGTTTGATCTCGCGGCGGAACGTGGCCTATCCAGCTTTAACCAGACGCATCGCTTCACTGCGGACTACCTCTGGGAACTGCCTTTCGGGCACGACAAAACATGGTTCAGCGGCAACAGCCCATGGCGTGCGATTTTCGGCGACTGGCAGTGGAGTGGCGACTGGACAATTGCCTCCGGGCTTCCATTTACGCCGCGGCTCTTGGGGAATCCGACGGACGTAAATCGCGGCACCAATGGGACGCTGCGGCCAGATCTGGTGCCAGGAGAATCGATAGCACTTCCGAATCCATCCATTGCGGAATGGTTCAACGTTGCGGCTTTCGTCGCCCCGCCAACAGGGCAGTATGGAGATGTCCGGCGCAACAGCATCATCGGGCCAGGCACACACGTTTTTGATATGGCGTTTACCAAGGTCGTGCCTATCAAAGAAGCGAAAGTGTTGGAGTTTCGGGCGCAGGCGACAAACATCTTCAACACGCCCCAATATGTCACGATCGATACGGTCGTCAATTCTCCGACGTTTGGACGGGTAACGGCTGTGGGAGCAATGCGGCAATTCACTATGACCTCGCGATTCCGCTTTTGAAGGCATTCTTATGATTTTGAGAAATCATTGTTTCGGCGGTCGGGTCATTCTAGTCGTGCTATCAGTTTTTCTGTTTTGCTCCACATTGTCTTCGCAGAAATCGGACTACGTATTTCGCGCGCAGACTGATTTGGTCCTGGTGAACGTGACCGTGCGTGACAAAAACGGAGGTTTTGTTCGTAATCTCAAACCGGAGAATTTCACGGTTCTTGAAGACAACAAACCGCAGAAGATTGTTTCGTTTGACATAGAAAATACAGACGCGGTTGCCATGCAAGATGTAGCCCAGACAAAACCACTGCCAGAGGAAAACTCGGCGAAGATTGGCAGCGCAGCTCCTCTGGCTGCTTCGGCGAACGAGTTCAAAGATCGGCGTTTGATCGTTCTGTTTTTCGATCTCTCCGCCATGGAGCCCGACGAAATCGATCGCGCAATAAGCTCGGCCACGAACTATGTGGACTCGCAGATGGCGCCAGCAGATTTGGTCGCGGTTGTATCGTTGGGAAATTCGTTAACCGTAAACCAAGATTTCACCACTGATCACGATCTTCTTAAGAAGGAGTTGGTGGCCTTTAATACTGGTGCTGGACAAGGCTTCGAGGAAGGAAGCACAGGTTCGACGGAAGGCACGCCGGACACAGGCCAGCCGTTCACAGTGGATGATACCGAATACAATATTTTCAATACCGATCGCCGGCTTGAAGCTTTACGGTCTGTAGCTGAGCGTCTGTCTCACGTCCAACAGAAAAAGTCTCTGATCTATTTCTCGAGCGGGATGGATAGAACGGGGATCGAGAACCAGTCGGAGCTGCGCGCCGCCACCAACGCGGCAGTACGTGCCAATCTTGCAATCTATACCATGGACATGCGCGGACTGCAGGCCCTTGTACCTGGCGGTGAAGCTCAGAACGCGAGCCTGCGCGGGGTTTCCGCTTATTCCGGCCAGTCGATGATAAATGCCCTCAACTCCAATTTCACGACGCAAGAAACGCTGGTTACCCTGGCCAGCGATACCGGTGGCAGGGCATTTCTTGACTCCAATGATTTCAGCAAGGTCTTCAAGAGCGTCCAGGATGATTCCTCCATCTATTACATGCTCGGCTATCACAGTACTAATCCGGCGCGAGATGGGCGTTACCGCCGTATTGTGGTAAAGGTTAATGTTCCAGGAGTGAAAATTGACTTTCGGCGTGGATATTACGCGCCGGCTGATTACCAGCATTCCACCAAGGAGGACAAGGAACGACAACTCGAGGAGGAGCTAGCCTCTGAACTGCCCAGTACGGATCTGCCGGTTTATCTCGGCGCAGCGTATTTTCGACTGGACGGCAACAGGTTCTCGATACCCATCTCGCTGGTAGTGCCCGGATCGCAAATTCCCTTCGTTCGCAGCAGTGATCGCGATAAAGCGACGCTCGATGTGATGGGGATAGTTACCGATAAGGATCACCGCCCGGTCACGACAGTTCGCGACACTGTCAAGCTTGCAGTAGACACAGTCAGCCAAGTCAGGAAAAAGAACGTTCAGTACGACACTGCACTGGCGCTGACTAGCGGACGGTATCATGTGAAGTTTGTGGTCCGGGAAAACCAGACGGGCCGCATGGGGTCGTTCGAAACCGACCTGGAAGTTCCGGACTTCCACTCGCAACCGCTAAAAATGAGTTCGATTGTGTTGGCTAGTCAGCTGCAGGTGGCGAAGAAGAGCGTGGCGCCGAACCCGCTCATACGCGCTGGACAGGAAATCATTCCAAACATAACTCACGTCTTTTCCTCGGCACAGCATTTGCTCATTTACTACGAGGTTTATGATCCAGGCCGGTCGGATGCACAGCAATTCGCTGGAGGGGGGAACAAGAGCGCAATTCACTTGCTCACGAACGTTGCCTTCTTCCGTGGAAAGACAAAGGTATTTGAAAGCTCTCTCGTGGAGTTAAGTGAACTCAACGCGCGCGACCGTAAGGCTGGAGTCTTCCAATTGGACTTGCCACTCAGCCCGCTGAAGCCGGGATACTACACGTGCCAGGTGAATGTGATTGATGACGCTGCGGGTCGTTTTCTGTTTCCGCGAGTCGCACTGCTGATTCGACCGAACGTTGAAAGCTCCCCTCACTAAGCAGAGAGTCGACCTTGAAGTCGTTTCCCGATCGGACCGGCGCACAAGGAGAAAGGTCGAAGCCGGAGTCACAGATTGCGATCTTCCGCAGGCTTAATCTAATCGGCAGCCACGCCCTGGGTTGCCGCTGGCGTTTCGCTGTTGTGACGTGCAGCGCGATTGGCTGGCAGGCCGGCATCCCGAATCTTGTAGAGCAGCGCGCGGTAACTAATGCTCAGGGCTTTTGCTGCCTGCTTGCGGTTCCAGTGATGCGCCTGGAGAACCTTGAGGATGACCTTGCGCTCGAGTTCCCGTGTGGCCTGGCGCGTCAGCTTCTTCAACGAGATCGGCCCATCCAAGTTGATCTCGGGATTTAAAAACTCCCGCTCATTGCGCGCCAGAAGATCGCTGCTGATTACGTCCTCGCTGCCCAGAATCACATAGCGCTTCATCAAGTTCTCTAATTCGCGGACATTCCCGGGCCAATGATACTTCTGGAGAACGGTGATCAACTCAGAAGAAAGTGCACGTGCCCGGCAATTGTATTTGCGGTTATAGTACTCGAGAAAATAATTGACCAAGCTCTCGATATCGCCGCGGCGTTCGCGCAGCGGCGGCAAATGCAGGTTGACAACGTTGATGCGGTAGAACAGATCCTGCCGAAAGGTTCCGTTTTCGATTTCGTGCTCCAGTTGGCGATTGGTCGCGCACACGACACGGACTTCAACTTTCTTGTCCTCCTGAGCACCGATCCGGCAAAACTGCCCATCCTGAAGCAATTGCAACAGCTTCGATTGCAGGCCTAAATCCAATTCTGAAATCTCATCCAGGAATAAAGTGCCGCGATGAGCCAATTCCACGCGGCCCGGCTTTGATCCATAGGCGCCAGTAAACGCTCCCTTTTCATATCCAAACAGCTCACTCTCCAGCAGCGTGCCAGGGATTGCCGGACAGTTGACCTTCACGAAGGGGCCGCTTTTCCAGGGCGACAGCCCGTGGATCATGCGAGCAATGATGTCCTTGCCGGTGCCACTCTCCCCCTGAATCAACACCGGGACATTGGCGCTGGACACCTTGTCCATGCGGGCGCGCAGTGTCTGCATGGCATCAGAGTTGCCAAAAATGACTGCTTCAGGCGGGAATTCGCCTAGCGATTGCACCAAAGAGCTGAACGAGTTTGTTGTTTGAAGTGGCATTGCCAGCCATCACTCCTGTACGCGGGTTCAGATGTGCACCCCAAACACCAAAGCCTGTCAGTCTCGGCCACGGGAGTAACTGTGGGGATTATCTATCGTAGATTCAAAACATTGCAGCTCTTCTGCGGCCTCGTACGCAGGCAGGAGTGAAGGTAGGAAGGAGATTCATTCCGACGCTTTTGCGTGGGAAAATCTTTTCACACCGGAGAAACAACTTTCCCTTTCCTGGCGAGGCGGTTAGAAGAGGAGTTCAGGAGGGCATGAGAGAACTTGACGCCCGCCAGTTGATACCCGTCCTTATAGGTCGCCCACACGGTTCGGGCCCGCAAATTCCGCGAGGCACTCGGCAAATTAGTGTTAGAAATCAGAGGCGCACTGGGCACTTCGAGCAAAACCTGCGAGGAGAGGGGCAAAGAACGCCGCACAACAACCAGCGCTCCGCCGGCAGAAACGTTTAACGCGGTGGCAAATTCCAGCAATTCCTTGTCATTTCCATCCTTGCGCCGCACGAAAATCGGAATTGCCAGTGGTAGACGCTCCCATTTTCGCCGTTCGTTTTGCGTCCTCGACGTACCCAAATTAGTCCTCTGTTCCAGATGAAAACCAGCTTTCGTCGCACATTCCGGGCCAAATGGAGTGTGGAGTTGGTGGGGCTTGGCGAAGTTTTCCTCTCGCAGCCCCAGGTGGTCAAGCGAATGTAGCTGTAAATGCGTGACTTAACGATCAAAAGTGAGACACTTTGTGGGCGAACTCCTCAATCTTGGTGAGGTCACATAAGTACTTTCGACTGCATACTTTTGCCCATCATTGGCAACTTCGTTTCATTTTTCGTTGACACCTACGTGGCCCTGTCATAGCATCAACTTAGGTTTCACCTCAGCACTTTAAGTTCTTTCCTCCCTCGGAAGTTCAGCCCCATTTTCTAAGATGGCAGCAGTGCCGGACAATACGTTCCTTCCCCAAGCAGGCTCAAAGGCGGATGAGGTCGAGCTTTGTCCAACGAAACCCGCAACCGAGGCAGCCTGCCCGGACCCGGCGTGCAGTCAAGAACTATTACAGCAATATAGCCAATTGCGAGAACGATTCCTGCGAACCACTAACGCACTCGCTTCCGCCACTCACGACTTGAAAACACCGTTAGCTATCCTGAACGGATACGTGGAGTTGTTGCAGAGCGAAAAACTGGGGCCGCTCAACGAGCGGCAGCGCGAAGTTCTGCGCGATATGCGTTCCAGTGGGCAACGGCTACAGCACTTTATCCAGGACTTTCTCAGCTTCAGTGCGCTCGAAACGGCTGAGGTGAAGATGCGTTTTGAGAAGAGTGACTTGAATGCCTGCCTTTCGGAAGTTTGCCGACTTTGGTCGCATACGTTCCAGGATAAGGGTCTGGCGCTTTATTTCCTTCCCAACCAGAAGCTCACGGAATTTGCCTTTGACACTGCCAAGATGCAACGCGTGGTTTCCAACCTGCTGGACAACGCCGCCAAGTTCACGCCTGCCGGCGGGACGGTCTGGTTGCATGCCGAACCGTATATGTGGGACCGGCGCAACGTGAACCAACCCGGCGTCCTGACGGAACGGCGGCGGCAGGCGAGCGCGGTGCCTAATTCGGTGAAAATTAGTGTGGCCGACACCGGGCCAGGAATCCCGGCCGAGTATCACATTGAGGTGTTCGATGACTTCTTCCGCCTTCCGCAGAACGACCAACAGTCGGGCATGGGCCTAGGCTTGGCCATTGCACGGCGTTTAGTCAGCAACATGGGCGGGAAAATCTGGGTTGAAAGTGAGCCGGGAGCGGGCTGCAAATTCTCCTTCATTGTCCCGCTCAAACCTCCTTCATCCATTCAAGGAAACAAGAAATGAAAAAGACGGCCAACATTCTGCTGGTCGATGATGAACCGGGGATGCTGCGATACATTCGCACTTTGCTGGAAGTGGATGAGTACAAAGTCGAGACTGCCAGCAACGGCGAGGAAGCTTTGCAGTGCTTGCAGAAAGGGCTGCATCCCGATCTGGTTTTGCTCGATTTGCTCATGCCCGGCATAGACGGCTTACAGACGCTCGAAAAATTGCGCCAGCTGCAGCCCGGGCTGAAAGTTGTGATGCTCTCCTGTGTGGGCGATACCCGCAAGGTAGTGCAGGCTATGCGGCTTGGCGCGTATGACTATCTCACCAAACCATTCCAAAAAGTTGAGCTGGATACTGTCATTGACCAGTGCCTGGGTACCAACCAGCAGAGCTATCCCGGAGAAGTTGAAGAACTGGCAGACGACGTCTTCTTCGTGGCCGCAAGTCCGGTGATGCGGAAATTGCGTTCCGAAGCAGCTTTAGTCGCCAATGTCGATATTCCGGTGCTGATGCTGGGTGAGAGCGGTACCGGAAAAGAAGTCATGGCGCGTCTGATTCACAAGCTTTCGCCGCGAGCTCATCGCACGTTTTTGAAAGTGAATTGCGCGGCTGTCCCGGCGGACCTGCTGGAAAGCGAGCTGTTCGGATACGAAACGGGCGCCTTTACCGGTGCCAATCACCCCAAGCCCGGCAAGTTCGAGCTTTGCAATAAAGGAACTATCCTACTCGATGAAATCGGAGAGATGCCAACTTCCTTGCAGGCGAAGCTGCTGCACGTTTTGCAGGACGGGCAGTTTTCCCGCTTGGGCAGCCGGTCCGTAATCAAAGCCGACGTGCGTATTCTGGCGGCCACCAATATCAATATTTCTGAAGCTCTCGCGAATAAGCAACTGCGCGAAGATCTGTACTACCGGCTCAATGCCTTTACCCTCAATGTTCCACCCCTGCGTGAACGCAAAGAAGAAATTCCCATTTTGCTCAAACATTTCATGTCGCATCAGTCTGAGCGTTATGCGCGCCCGCCGCTGCCAATAACTCCCGATATGCTGGAAGCTTGCTTAGCATACGCGTGGCCCGGGAACCTCCGGGAACTCAGCAACTTCGTGAAGCGATATCTGGTATTGGGCGATGAAAAACTAGCTATCAACGAACTGAAACCCAAGACTGACGGCAGCGGAGCGCAATTCGATCCTGCCATTCAGAACTCAGGAAACGGAGCGGCAGGTGGATTGAAGTCGCTGGCCCGCAGCGCGAAGGATGAAGCCGAAGCTGAAGCTATCTCCAAGGCCCTTGATGAAACCAATTGGAACCGCAAACAAGCGGCCGCTTTACTGAAGATCAGTTATAAGGCCCTGCTGTATAAGATCAGACAGTACGGCATTGCTGACCGCAAGAACCATCACAAGCTCTCAGCAGGAGCCTGAGCGTCGTTCCAGAAAGGCGTCTCCGGTCGCCACAATTTTATTGCACTACAAGCGTCACAGTGGCATTCCGCGTCGCTGAGCCGGAGGTCGCGGTGACAGTCACCAGATAAGTTCCAGCGGGAGTTCCGGTCGTGGTGGTAATGGTCGCCTTGGAACCACAACCAGCCTGAAAGATCATCAGCGAAAAGAATCCCGCAACCAACAACACCATCAACAGCCAACGCTTGCGCGAAGCCCCAAACCCAACACCCATCACAGCCAACCCGGAAATTGGCAGCCAGACGCCGTAGAATGACGCACCAAATTTCCGCATTTCAGTGACAGTCGTTACGCGGGTGGTCGTGTTGATGATCAGGGTTGTGGTTACCCCCACGCCCTTGCTCAAATTCGGAATTGGATTGACTGTCTCGGTACATGTTGCGCCCGTCGGCAGCCCCGAACTACAGGAAATCGAAACCGTATTGGGAATGTTGCCGGTCGGTGTGACCGTCGCGGTATAGGTAGCAGGGACGCCCGCCGGAACTGTCGCCGTGCTCGGCGAGACGGTGATCGTGTAATCATTAACCATCACCGAGGTTGTTAACGATTGAGTGCACGAACTACATCCTTGTACGGTAACCGATGCGGTGTTTCCCAAGGTTAGTGAAGTTGTTGAGGGCGTGGTGCTCGCGGTCGGTGTCAACACCACAGTGGCCGTTGCCGTGGCTCCCGCATTGAGAGTTCCGATTGTACAGCTCACTATGCCTCCCGTGGCACTACCGCAGCTTCCCGAGCTTACGGTTGCCGACGTAAACGAAGCGCCTGAGCTCGGCAAACTGTCAGTAAAAATTATGTTGCTGGCAGGGTCGCCGGTGTTGCTGATGGTGTATTCGAAGCTGACTTGGTTACCCACGCCGACTACTGGAGGGGAACTGTCACCGGTCAGTGTTAAGGCAAGATTCGGCCCCAATTTGCTGAGGAATGCATCCGT
>Ga0187781_10000580_pt1 | contig 26223 bp, 27 predicted proteins | sample 0715_SJ02_MP02_2_FD_132447 | JGI IMG/M metagenome (GOLD analysis project Ga0187781, IMG submission 132447) | Tropical peat soil microbial communities from peatlands in Department of Meta, Colombia - 0715_SJ02_MP02_20_MG | ecosystem: Environmental > Terrestrial > Soil > Wetlands > Peat | place... | reverse complement strand
TGGTTCCAGTTCGGCGGCGGAACAAAGTTCTGATCGCGGCCGCGGACCTCGCCGAGGCCGGGTGCAGCATGCCGGACTTCTTCCCCAAAAGCAGCGGGCTGACGATCAAAGAGATCGCCGCGCTTACTCGCGCCGAGCCGCGCCCCGGCGTCTCGCTCGACCGGCGCATCGTCAACATCGCCCCGCTTGATACGGCGACGGCAGCCGACATCACCTTTCTCGACAACGCCAAATACCTCGACGACCTCGGCACCACCCGCGCGGGAGCCTGCCTGCTGGCGCCGCGATTTCAGGCCGCGCCGGCGCCGCCAACGCTGGCGGTGCTGGTGACGAGCGAGCCCTATCGCGCCTTCGTTGCCGTAGCGCGGGTGTTGTTTCCTGCGGCGCTGCGCCCGTCATCGCTGTTCGGTGCGGGCGGCCGCGCTCCGAGCGCGCAGGTGCACGCCACGGCGCGGCTCGAAGCCGGCGTAAATGTCGATCCGCTGGCGGTGGTCGGGCCTCGGGCCGAGATCGGCGCCGGCACCCTGATCGCAGCCGGCGCCGTGATCGGGCCGCAGGTCTGCATCGGACGCGATTGCGCGATCGGCGCCGGCGCCACCGTGCAGCATGCGCTGATCGGAGACCGCGTGATCATCCATGCCGGCGCCCGCATCGGTCAGGACGGGTTCGGCTATCTGCCGGGTCCGCAAGGTCATCAGAAAATCCCGCAAACCCGCCGGGTCATCATCCAGGACGACGTGGAGATCGGCGCCAACTCGACCATCGACCGCGGCTCGACGCGCGACACCGTCATCGGCGAGGGCAGCAAGATCGACAATCTCGTGCAAATCGCGCACAACGTCATGATCGGCCGCCATTGCATGATCGCCGGCCAAGTCGGCATATCGGGCAGCGCCAAGGTGGGAGATTTCGCAATGATGGGCGGCAAGGTGGGGATCGCCGACCACGTCAGCGTCGGCGCCGGCGCCATGCTCGGCGCGCAGGCCGGCGTGATGTCCGACGTTCCCGCCGGCGCGCGCTGGGTCGGTTCGCCGGCGCAGCCGGTGCGCGATTTCATGAAGGGCGTGGCGGCGCTGCGCCGCCTGGTGCGCTATGGCGGCAAAACCGAGGGGGAGGGGACATGACCGGCGAGACCCTCGATGCCATCGGTATCCGCGAGATTCTCAAGCTGCTGCCGCATCGCTATCCGTTCATCATGGTCGATCGCATCATCCAAATGCACGGCGACGAGAGCGGAATTGGCATCAAGAATGTCACGATGAACGAGCCGCATTTCATGGGTCATTTCCCGGAAAATCCGGTGATGCCCGGAGTGTTGATGATCGAGGGCATGGCGCAGACCGCGGCAATTCTTCCGCTACGGCTGGTGCAGAAGACCGAGGAGCCCCAGGCGATGTTCCTCCTGACTATCGACCAGGCGAAGTTCCGCAAGCCGGCCGGCCCCGGCGACACGATCGAATATCACGTCGCCAAGACGGCGCGCCGCCGCACGATGTGGTGGTACCGCGCCGAGGCCAAAATCGGCGGCGAGCTGATCGCCGAGGCGGTTGTCGGCGCATTGCTGCGGGGCTAGATCGTGATTGACCCGACCGCGCGCGTTAGCGACGGCGCGCGTATTGGTGAAGGCGTCGAGATCGGCCCCTATTGTCTCGTCGGGCCGCAGGTCGAGCTCAAAGGCGGCGTGCGCTTGATCGCCCATGTCCACGTGACCGGCGCTACCACGATCGGCGAAAACACCGTCGTCTATCCGTTCGCTTCGCTCGGCACGCCGCCGCAATCGGTGCACTATAGCGGCGGAGCAACGCGGCTCGTCGTCGGGCCGCACTGCGAGCTGCGCGAGCACGTCACCATGAATATCGGAACTGAAGATGGCGGCGGCATAACGAGCGTCGGCGAACGCTGTTTCTTCATGGTCGGAAGCCATGTCGGTCATGATTGCCAAGTCGGCAACGCCGTCTCCTTCGCCAACAATGTCGTGCTCGGCGGCCATGTCAGTGTCGGCGACAACACCTTCTTAGGCGGCCAGGTCGCGGTGCACCAGCACGTCCGTGTCGGCGAGGGTGTCATGGTGGCCGGGCTCTCCGGCGTGGCCGCGGACGTGATCCCGTTCGGCTTTGCCTCCGGCCAGATCGCGGAATTGGTCGGGCTCAACGCGGTCGGTTTGCGCCGCCGCGGCGCGACGCGCGCCGAGATGCATCGCCTGCGCCGCGCCTATCGTACGCTGTTCTTCGGCGAGGGCGTGTTCGCCAACCGCGTCGGCGCGGTCGCCGGTGAATTCGCCGACGACCCCTCGGTCGCACGGATCGTCGCGTTTATTCGCGCCGGCGGAAATCGCCCGTTGATGCACACACGCCGAAACAACCATGCCAGCGCGGTCGCGAAATCCGATGAGCCAGCCGATTGATGCTGCCGGCGTCGGGCGCGATTCGGTCGCCGTCATTTGCGGCGGCGGCAGCTTTCCCGGCGCCGTTGCCGAAGCGCTGGCGCGCCGCGGCCGGCGTCCAGTGATGCTGGCGTTCAAGGGCTGGGCCGACCCCGAAATTGTCGAGCGTTACGCCCATCACTGGATCGCAATCGGTCAACTGGGCCGTATCCTCCGCCTTGCCCGCGCCGAGGAGTGTCGCGACGTGGTGTTCATCGGTGCGCTGTTGCGGCCGCCGCTCGGCCAGATCCGCCTTGACTGGCAAACGATCCGGGCCATGCCGCGCATCGTTCGCTCCTTTCGCGGCGGCGACAATCAGCTCTTAGCCGGCATGGCAAGCTTGGCCGAGGACGCCGGATTGCGCGTCGTCGGCGTGCAGGAGCTCGCTCCGGAAATCATGGTGCCCGAAGGGGTGCTCGGCCGTCACCAACCGTCGGAGCGCGACCGGGCCGACATTGCCCGCGCCCTCGCGTTGATCGCGGCGCTGGGGCCCTTCGACGTTGGTCAGGCCGCCGTCGTTGCCGACAACAACGTGCTCGCCGTCGAGGCGGCGGAAGGCACGGACAATCTGCTGCTGCGGATCGCGGAATTGCGCCGGCAGCGGCGCGTGAGCCTGCCTCCCGGCGTCGGCGTCCTGGTGAAAGCCCCGAAACCCGAACAGGATCGCCGGTTCGATCTGCCCTCGATCGGTCCACGAACGATCGAGAACGCAGCGCGCGCCGGGCTCGCGGGAATTGCGGTAACCGCCGGCAGCACCATCGTCGCCGACGTCGCCCAGGCGATCGCGGCTGCCGATCGCGAGCGTATGTTTTTTGTCGGCGTGCGCGAGGCCGCCGCGCGATGACGCCCGCGGCTCCGGCTCGACCACTCTCGATCTACATCGTCGCCGCCGAGGAATCGGCTGATGCGCTCGGTGCCGCGCTGGCGCGCTCGCTCGCCGCGTCTGGCGGTGACGTGAACCTCTCCGGCGTTGGCGGGCGGGCGATGGCGGCCGCGGGAATTGCGAGTCCGTTCTCGATCGGGGAGTTTTCGCTGTTCGGCTACCTCGCGATCCCGCAGCGGCTGCCGAGGATCTTGCGGCGGATCCGCGAGATCGTGAACGCGATTGTGGCCGCGCGTCCGGATGCGCTCGTCATCATCGACAGTCCGGAGTTGACTCATCGGATCGCCCGCCGGGTCCGCGCGCGCGCCCCCGCAATCCCGATCCTCGACTATGTCTCGCCGTCGATCTGGGCGTGGCGGCCCGGCCGCGCCCGCGCCATGCGGGCCTATATCGATTGCGTTTTGGCCATCCTGCCATTCGAGCCGGCGGCGCATCTGCGCCTCGGCGGGCCGCCGTGTTTCTATGTCGGCCATCCGCTGATCGAACGTGTCGCCGAACTGCGGCCGGATGCCGCGGAGGCGGCGCGGCGTCACGCCGACCCGCCGGTTCTCTTGCTCCTGCCCGGCAGCCGAGCAAGCGAAATCCGGCGGCTTCTCGCCATCTTCGGCGCTGCGATCGTGCGGGTCGGCAAGGCCGCCGGCCCGATCGAACTGGTGTTGCCGACGGTGCCGCACCTGGAGGCACAGATCCGCGAGGGCACCGCCGGCTGGTCCGCGACGCCGCGCATCGTGGTCGACCCGGCCGAGAAGTGGGCCGCTTTTCGCCGGGCGCGCGCTGCGCTTGCTGCCTCGGGCACGGTGACGCTCGAGCTCGCGCTCGCCGGCGTGCCGACCGTCGCCGCCTACCGTCTGCCGCTGATCGAAGAGGTCATTTTGCGACTCTCGCTGGCGCAGACCACGCTGCACAGCGTGATCCTCGCCAATCTGGTCACCGGCGAAAACGTCATCCCAGAATTCCTGCAGCGCGCGTGCACTCCCGAAAATTTGGCGCAGGCGCTGCTGCCGCTCCTCTCCGATACGCCGCAGCGTCGGCGGCAAACCGACGCGTTCGGCCGCCTCGACGAGATCATGACACTCGGGACCGCGCCAAGCGCCAAGGCCGCCGCTATCGTGCTCGAAGTCGCTCGGCGCGGCCGCCGCTGACCACGATCCTCTGAAGGTGGAAGCCGATTTCGCGAAGAGATCAGGCTCTAGCCCGGGGTGTTCGCCGCGGGCTTGCGTTGTTCGGTAACAATGAGACGCCTGAGAGCATCGAGCGCCGCCAGATAGGGCTTGATCTCCATGCGTTTGTCCCAAGCTTGCTGCAAAATAAGCCCGTGAAGCAGGGCAATGAAGATACGCGCTATTGCGTCGGGCTGAAACTCCGGACGCAGCCGGCCTTGCAGCTGCGCCGCCTTGGCCATGGCGGCAAGCATCTTGCGCGGCTCATCGACGCCTCTTCGCACCACGGCCAGCAATTCGTCATCGTGCAGGGCCTCGGCCCAGAGTTGGATGCCGACACGGCGTCGTTCCTGTTCGCCGGCTTGCCGCAACGATCCGACGAAATATTGCGATAGCTGCTCGAGCATTTCGCCAAAGTCGGCTTCGCGGCCCGCGTTCCTGATCGCCGATTGCTCGACAGCGTGACGGTCGTCGGCGATCGCCGCGATGATCGCGTTCTTGCTCTGGAAATAGCTGTAGATGGCCCCGGCACTGAGCCCGGATTCCCGAATGATGTCCTGCATGGTCGTGCCGTGCAGCCCTCGTCGCGAGAAGCAGACGCTCGCGGCATCGATAATCTGCGCGCGTCGCGCATCGAGGTGCGCCCTATTGACTTTCGGCATGATGCTCTTTCGGTATTGCGCAGGTTTGCGGATTGCCTAGCGACGTCCCGGCACGACCGCTGACCTCGGCAACGGCAATCCGATAGAACTCATACCCGCGCAGGTGCCGCCCCTCGGCGCCCATATAACAAGCCCGATATGCGATCGAATCGACGTCGCACAGAAGGTGCAGCCCGCGCGCCCGCAAATAACCCGGCAGTTCCGCCGGCTCGAAGCCGAACGTCCACGGTTCGCCGACATTGCTGACCAAGCTGCGGGCGCGGCGGTCTGCGGCAAACGCTGGCCCGCCACGAAGAACGTCACGATGAATGTAGGTGAAGAGAATGCGGCTGCCGGCAGGCGCGCTGGCGACGTAACGCAGCGTCGCGTCGACTGCCCGCTCGGTCAAATAGTTGGTTACTCCCTCCCAAAGGAAGAATGTCGGCCGGCCGGCGTCAAACCCGGCATCGCCCATGACTCCGGCAGGGGACGCCCGATTAAAGTCGAACGCGACATAAGCAACATGCGCCGGCAGGCGTCCCAAGCTCTTGCGCAAACAGCGCTGCTTGGCGAGCGATGTCTCCGGTTGATCGACCTCGAAGACGCGCGTCGCGGCCAGCGCCGGGATTCGGTAGGCGCGGCTGTCGAAACCGGCACCCAATATCACGATTTGACAGAGCCCGTCACGAACGCCCCGTCGCAACGCTTCGTCGATGTAGCGCGTCCGCGCCACGCCCGAACTGCGCGCGCCCGGCCAACGCCAATCGATGAACGCGCAGATCGCCGAATGAAGTGGCGGTAGGCTCGCAGCCGCTGCCGCTAACCTCAATTTCGGGCTGAGGAAGCTCTTTGCCCACGGATCGCTGAACAGTCGCACGCTCGGCGCGCGCGCGGTCTCGAGAGCGCGAAAAAGCGCCATGTATTCAGCGGTGCGGCTCGATCCAGACATGGTACGGCGCCGTTCAGAGATCAAGAAAAACGAATGACCGTTTTATATTGCTGAGAACTGGCCGCACTGTCAAGCTGTCCGCCTACTGTGCGCCTATCGAGAACCTAGCGCGTCCTGACGTCGCAGAGCAGCTATAGTCGGCGCCGAAGACAATCGCGGTGCGAGCCCGGAAGCATCAATGCAAGACACAACAGCGCCAATTGTGCCGCAACAGACACCGCCGCTTGGCTTTAGCGGCGGTCCGCGCTTTAGAGAGCTGCAGCGGCGTTATCCGACCATCGACTATTTGCGTCGGCGCGCCCACCGGCGCGTTCCGCATTTCGCCTTCGAATATGGCGACGGCGGCGCGGGCAAGGACGATGCCGGCGTCCGGCGCAACTGGGCGGCATTCGACGCCATCGAACTGGTGCCGCGCTACGGCGTGATGCCGACGCTGCCGCCATGCGACATCGAGCTGTTCGGCCGCGGCTACGCGGCGCCGATCGGCATTGCGCCGATGGGTGGACCGGCGATCGTGTGGCCCGGGGCGGATCTGCACCTCGCCCGCGCTGCGCAGCGCGCTCGCATTCCCTACATTCTCGGCACGGTCGGCGGCGCCACTATCGAGCGCATCGCCGAGATTGCTCCGGACGTGTTCTGGTTCCAGCTCTACCGGCTGGCGAAAAACGACCATGCCATCGGCCTTGATCTCGTCCGCCGCGCCGAGGCTGCCGGCTGCGGCACCCTGGTGCTGACCCTCGACGTACCGGTGCGCACCACGCGTCCGCGAGAGGCGGTGACCGGGCTCGCCGGCTCATTTCGCCTAGACCGCCACATCGCCATGCAGATCGCGCGCTCGCCCGCTTGGGCGATGGCGTTGTGGAAATACGGCATTCCCGGTTTCGACAATCTGCGCCCCTACGCGGACAAGAGGGCGTCGCTGCAGGAAGTGATCGCCTTCACGCGCCGCGAGATGGGCGGCGCTTTCACCTGGGAGGAGGTCACAAGATATCGCGACGGCTGGAAGGGCAAATTTGTGCTCAAAGGCATTATGCATCCGCAAGACGCCGAACAGGCGGTGTCGATCGGCGCCGATGGGATCATCGTCTCGAACCATGGCGGGCGCCAGATCGAGGCGCTGCCGGCCGCAATCGACGTGCTGCCCGCCGTCGTCCGCCAGGTCGGCAAACGGGCGACGGTAATGATGGATTCAGGCGTACGCAGCGGCACCGACGTGGTACGCGCCTGCGCGCTCGGCGCCGCGGCCGCGTTCGCCGGCAAGGCCTTCTTGTGGGGCCTCGGCGCGCTCGGTGAGGAGGGGCCCGGACACGTCATCGACCTTCTGATCCAGGAGACGCAGGCCGCGCTCGGGCAACTCGGCGCGCACAGCCTGGATGAGTTGCGCTCGCTCGCGATCCGGCACGAGCGCGCTATCCGGTTTTGAGCTGCGAGGACGCAAGGCTATCGGAACCGCCTGAGCTTGCTCCAGAGGTCCGCCAACGGCATGCGCAGATCGCGACACATAAAAATCGGGCGGTCATTTTCATAAGGCATCACGTAGGGGCCGCCGAATCGGCCCACCTCCTCGACCGAGCCGCATATTTCGCGCCAACGCGCAGCGCTGCCGCCAACATGGAGAATGAGCGATCCGTCATAGCCGCGCGGGCCCCAGAGGAAATATTGATTGTGGCCGCTCAGCGCCGGCGGCAGCCCGTCAGCGCGTCCGTAAACGTCGAGCGCGGCAGCCTCGCCGTAGTTCGAGGCGATGATCGCCACGCGCGCGCGATCTTGCGGCGAAAGCTGATGAAACACCGCCGCGACCTTTTTCTCCAGGTCGCGCCAGCCAAGCTCATCGGACAGGCTTTGCGTGAGCGGGGCGCCGACGCCGGCAGCCTCGATCGGATCGGGCCGCAGACGGGTGAAATCGAGATAACGCATCAAATCCGCGGGCGCGAGAATCGGCAGCGCAACCGGCGCGTAGATTGCGCTGACCGCCACAGCAGCGGCGAGCCAGATGCGCGTCAGCGAATTATGGAGCCGCTCGCAGAAGACGGCGCCGACCGCAAACATCGTGGGATAGACCGGGAACAGATAATAATTGGTGCCCTGCTCGACGTAGTAGATCGCAGTCGCGACCACAAAAGCGACCGCCAAAAACCGCGCGGCAGCCAGGCGCCGGTCGACGAACGGGGCGATGGCGCCCGCGAGCCAAAGCGGTGCCAGCGCCACGTTCATCGATACCGCCTGCTTCCACTCGAAGCGCCAGAGCGGGCCGGTGAAGTCCTTCTGCCGGTCAAGATGCGGCAGGATCACTTCAAAGAACGGCCAGCCGCGCTGCCACTGCCAGACGAGATTCGGAACGATCAGGATCGCCGCGAGGACCATGCCGAGCCAGGGCTGGCGCCACAGCAAGATCCGGCGTGCCGGGGTGAGGATGACGCCGGCGGCCAAAGCGACGAGCCAGACGGCGATGCCCCATTTGGCTTCCATGGCGATGCCAGAGACGGCGCCGGCCCAGATGAGGTCGGAGCGGCGCTCCTTGAGCACAGCGCGGGTCAACAGGAACGCGACGCTCGTCCAGGCAATCGGCTCGAATGTCGAGGTCGTCAGATGCGAGGTAAGCGCGGCGAGGCCGGGCGCTATCCCTGAGGCCAGCGCCGCGATAATTCCGGCGCGCGTGCCGCCGCCGAGGAGCCGGGCGAAGGCGGCACAGAGAAAGACGAGCCCGACTGCCGCAATCGCCGCAGGCAGGCGCAGCAGCCAGATATTGATGCCGAAGATTTGCGTCGCCGCGGCGATCAACGGCACCAGCGGCGGCTGGTCGACATAGCCGAAATCGGGGTGCCAGCCGCAGACCAGAAAATAGAGCTCATTGCGCTGCGCGTCGTAGCGACCACCAATCGCGAGGTGCAGAATCGCAACCGACAGCGCAATCAGCCAGAGGAGAGGATCGCGCCTATACGCGGCCTTTACGGTCTCGACCAGCCGGCGGATCGATCCGCCATCGACCTTAGCTTCGAGCGAAGATGAGCCGGTCATCGCAGCGCGATCTCAAGCGGCTTCCGAGCCCTGTCGCGGCCGCCAGATCGCCGTATGCGTGATTTCGGCGATGCTCCTGTTGCCGTCGGCGACGACGATAGCGTCGAATTCGACGATGGCATGACCCTTGGACGACACCGCATTCGAAACGATCCTTGAGCGCAGGGTCAGCGCTTCACCGAGTAGTGCGGCGGCGTGATGGCGCACTTTGCTGCCGACGTGGATCCACGGGCCGAGCACGACGTTCTGCACCAGGGCCTGATTGGCGAGCCGCAGGATCTGGCCAGGATGCACCAGCCCTTCGCGGCGGTAGATCGGGTCGGTTTCGCGAATGTCGTCGAGATAGCGCGCCAGCATGGCGGCGTCGATGATCATTGGCGTAATCCCGAGCGCGCGCCCCGGTGCAAGCGAGGCCTCGCTGGCCGGGGGCCGCTCTGCAGGCGGGCGGCCGAGCGGCAGCCCATCGATCACCGGCCGCGGTCGTTGATCCGTCGGCAGGAAGGCATGTCCCGTGGCGCAAAGTTCGCCGGCGCTCTCGACCGCGAGCGCAAGCTGTTCGTTTTCTTCCGTCGCCGACACGCGAGCGAGCGCCCCGTCATAGACCGGTTTCAGGAAACGGCACTCGGCGGCGCCGCTTTCGAGCCAAGCGCGACCCCAACGCTCGACCGGCATATGCGCCATGTAGGCATAGACCTCCACGCCCGGCACGAGGCCGCCGCGGAATCCGAACCGGCGCGCGATTGAATCGTCGTGAATCTTGTTCTCTGAAGCCGCCGCCGTGTTGAAGGCGCTGACTTCGTGGGCGGCGAGTTGCTTCTCCAGCATCGCACCTAGGCCCGCTTGAATGCCGGCATCACGTCACGGGCGAACAAGCGCAATTGCTCCTTGAACTCATTGGGCGCGAGGCCCTCGGCCCAGTGGATCATGAAATTCTCCAACCCTGGATATTTCGCCTCGATCGACTTGATGGCCCCGATCACCTCGGCCGGCGGCCCGCAAAGCCAAGCCTTCTGCGCAACGCCGTCCTTGAGCGAAGGCGTGCGCGCCGGCGCGCCCGGAGAGCCCCAGGTGCGGCCCTGTTCGTCGGCATAGCGCACGAAGCCGAACGGCGCGAACCATTTGAAGCGCTCGTCATGCGCCGGCTCGAGCCGGCGCATCGCCTCTTCGCGGCTCGGCGCGAGATAGACGCCGGCACCCCAGATCATGTCTTCGCCGAGCCGTTTGTTGCGGCCGTACTTGCAACACGCCGCCTGGTAGGCGCGCACGACATCGTCGAGAATCTTCTCGCCGTTGAGCGTCACCATCGCCTTGAGGCCGTGTTGCGCCATCAGCTCGATGGTCTTGCCGCTCGCAATCGGCATCCAGATCTCGACCGGCAGGTGCTTGGGCCGCGGCACCGTGGTGATGTCCTTGAGCCGGTAGCCGCGATAGTCGACCGGCGGCGGGCATTCATAGTATTTGCCTTTGAAGTGGAACGACGGCTCGTTGAAACAGGTGAGAAGGAGCCGCAACTGCTCCTCAAACAGCTCGCGGTTCTTCTCGGCATCAAGAAGCGGCGCGCCGAAGGTTTCGACCTCGCGGGTGTGATAGCCGCGGCCGACGCCCATGATGATGCGGCCGTCGGTGACAATGTCGGCCATGGCGTAGTCTTCGGCCATCCGGATCGGATGCCACATCGGCAGCACGTTGAAGGCGCATCCGAACTTCAGGCGCTTGGTTTGCGTGGCGAGCCAGAGCCCGAGCTGAATGAGATTGGGGAAGACCTCGTAACCTTCGCGCTGGAAATGATGTTCGGCCGTCCACAGCACGTCGAAGCCGAGGTCGTCCATGAGCTGGGCGACCTCGCGCGCGGTGAAAAACGCCTCGCGCAGCCGCTCGTCGGAATAGCGGCGCTCGTTCGCCGGGGTGCCGTCGCGCCCGATATCGTCGAGCTCGATCTGGCCGACATAGAGGACATGGAATTTCCTGATCATGCGTTTCTTCCCCACGGCCGGATTTCGAAGCGTCCAGCCGCCCCAACTCTACGATATCTCAGGCGCGCAATGGAGACCGTCGGCCCGCCGCTTGCCTCGCCCCGGCATCCCGACTAATGAAATTCCTTGATTTTCCTCGATCTCTCGGACACGGAGCGGGCAATGGACGATCGAACCAAGCCGGCCGCACTAAACGACGAGACGGCACTGCGCGGGCTTTACCCGCAGCCCCGGGAGCTTGCGATCCGCAAGCAGCTCGACCGCCTCGACGTCCATTGTCGTAACTTCATCGCCCACTCGCCGCTCCTCGTCGTCGGCTCGACGCGCCCCGGGCGCGGAACCGATGTGAGCCCGCGCGGCGACGCGCCGGGCTTTGCCCGGGTGCTCGACGATCATACGATCGCCATTCCCGATCGTCCGGGCAATAACCGCCTCGACACGATGTCGAACATCGTGGCCGATGCTGAGGTCGGGCTGCTGTTCTTCATTCCCGGCATTGACGAGACCTTGCGCGTCAACGGCACCGCTCGGCTCAGCCGCGACCCGCAGCTCCTTGCCGCCGCGGCGGTCCAGGGGCGCGAACCGCGCCTCGTCATTCTGGTCACGGTGCGGGAGGCCTTCCTCCACTGCGGTAAGGCGCTCAAGCGCGCGCGCCTGTGGCTCGACGATTATCGCCTGGAGCGGAAATCGCTGCCCTCGCTTGGGCGCATGATCGTCGAACAGACCAAGCCCGCCGACGTCACGGTCGAGCAGGCCGAAGCCTATATCGAGAATAACTACCAGACCGAGCTCTATTAGCGCGGTTCCGGCGTTGCGTGGCGCGGCCGTTTTTGGCAATGTCCGCGCCGATTTGCGACCGGTGCGCCAGAGGATTGCGCGCGGCGCGCCTTCCATCCGGGCCGGGTTTCAGCTCTGGCCCCCATCAACCGGGGTCCTTCCATGACGACTTTGTGGCTCATCGTTCTCTGCGGCGTTCTCGCTCTGGCATACGCCATTTGGGCCACCTTCTCGGTGCTGCAAGCCGACCCTGGCAGCACCAAGATGCAGGAGATCGCCGCGGCGGTGCGCGAAGGCGCGCAGGCCTATTTGCGGCGGCAATACACCACGATCGCGATCGTCGGCATCGTGATTTTCCTGATCGTCGGCTATTTCCTCGGCTGGCTCGTCGGCGTCGGCTTTGCCATCGGCGCGATCCTCTCGGGCGCCGCCGGCTTCATCGGCATGAACGTCTCGGTGCGCGCCAATGTACGCACCGCGCAGGCCGCGATCGGCTCGCTCGCCGACGGGCTCGAGATCGCCTTCCGCGCCGGCGCCATCACTGGGCTCCTGGTCGCCGGACTCGCGCTTCTCGGCGTGACGCTCTATTTCACCTTCCTGACCGGCGCGCTCAACCTCGCCCCGAACGACCGCACCGTGGTCGATTCCATGGTGGCGCTCGGCTTTGGCGCCTCTCTCATCTCCATCTTCGCCCGGCTCGGCGGCGGAATTTTCACCAAGGGCGCCGACGTCGGCGGCGATCTCGTCGGCAAGGTCGAGGCCGGCATTCCGGAGGATGATCCACGCAATCCGGCCACGATCGCCGACAATGTCGGCGACAATGTCGGCGATTGTGCCGGCATGGCCGCCGATCTGTTCGAGACCTACGCCGTGACGACGGTTGCGACCATGGTGCTCGCCGCAATCTTCTTCGGACCCGTCTCGGCCGACATGGTAACGCGGATGATGACCTTCCCGCTCGCGATCGGCGGCATCTGCATCATCGCCTCGATCCTCGGCACGTTCTTCGTGCGACTCGGCACCAGCCAGTCGATCATGGGCGCGCTCTACAAAGGGATGATCGCGACCGCCGTGTTCTCGCTGATCGGCATCGCCGGCGTGACCCATTACCTCATCGGCTTCGGCACGCTCGACGGCGTCAGCTATTCCGGCGCGCAATTGTTTTACTGCGGCGTCACCGGCCTGGTCGTCACCGCGCTGATCATCGTGATCACCGAGTATTACACCGGCACCGACTATCGGCCGGTGCACTCGATCGCACAGGCTTCCGTCACCGGCCACGGCACCAATGTGATCCAGGGCCTTGCGGTATCGCTCGAGGCGACCGCCGCTCCGGCGCTCGTGATCATCGCCGGCATTCTGGTCAGCTTCAATCTCGCCGGCCTGTTCGGCATCGCCATCGCGGTCACGACAATGCTGGCGCTTGCCGGAATCGTCGTCGCGCTCGATGCGTTCGGACCGGTCACCGACAATGCCGGCGGCATTGCCGAAATGGCCGGCCTGCCGAAGGAGGTGCGCAAGTCGACCGACGCGCTTGACGCCATCGGCAACACCACCAAAGCGATAACCAAAGGCTACGCCATCGGCTCGGCCGGCCTCGGCGCCTTGGTCCTGTTCGCGGCCTACAATCAGGACCTCGCCTACTTCATCAAAGACCCCGCCGTGCATCCCTATTTTCGGGACGTGTCGCTCAACTTCTCGCTCAGCAATCCGTATGTCGTCGCCGGCCTCTTGTTCGGCGGGATGCTGCCTTATCTGTTCGGCGCGCTCGGCATGACGGCCGTTGGCCGCGCCGCCTCCTCGATCGTCGAGGAGGTGAGGCGGCAGTTCCGCGAGCGGCCAGGCATCATGCAAGGCCGGGACAAGCCCGACTATGGCCGCGCCGTCGATCTGCTCACCCGCGCGGCGATCAAGGAAATGATCGTGCCGTCGCTCCTGCCGGTGCTGTCGCCGATCGTCGGCTATTTCATCATCTACTTCATTGCCGGCGGGGGCACAGCCGGCAAATCGGCGGCCTTTTCGGCGCTCGGCGCGATGCTGCTCGGCGTGATCGTCACCGGTTTGTTTGTGGCGATCTCGATGACCTCGGGCGGCGGCGCCTGGGACAACGCCAAGAAGTACATCGAGGACGGACACTATGGCGGCAAGGGTTCCGACGCCCATAAGGCGGCCGTGACCGGCGACACCGTCGGCGATCCCTACAAGGACACTGCGGGACCGGCGGTCAATCCGATGATCAAGATCACCAACATCGTTGCCTTGCTGCTGCTCGCCGTACTGGCGCACCAGGCCTAGCGCGTGCGCGGATCACGGCGCGGCCGGCTCAGAACGGAAGGCCGATGTGCGCCCCTTGCAGGCTCTGGAGGAGCGATTTGAGAATATTGATGTCCGCGCCGGCCGTCGGGGTCGTGCGGCTGACGAAATCGAAAACTTCGCCGTCCTTCATGCCGTAGGACGCGACCCGCGCGACGCGCCGGTTCTTGTCGAAATAGACCGCGATCACGCGCTGGTCGGTGATCTGCGTCGGCATGAACGCGATCGGACGCTCGGCCTTCTGCGAAATGTAGTAAAAGGCCTCGCCGCTGACTGTAGCCACGGTCGAGGGGGTGCCGAGCACGATCAGCACCTGTTCCTGGGACGCCCCGAGCGGGATTTGCTCGAGCGCGCCCTCGGGCAGGACGTAGCCGCGCTGAAACGTCTCGCCCAAGCAGCCACCGAGCGGCAACGCGAGCGCAAGCCCTACGGCCAAGGCCGCCGCGGCGCGTCCGCCTTTCCGCTCAACTCGATGACCCCGCATTCCCCTCAACCTTGTATCCCGCCGCCGCCTGCCGTACCCCCTCGGCGGCTGCTTGGCAATCGGCGCCTGGCTCGTTCGCGCCCCGCGTCGCGGAGTTGATCTATCCCTATGATTTTGAGCGCTTTTCGGCGAAGCTCCCAGAACGGCAGCATCCACGCACTCTATGGCGCGATCGTGGCGCAGGCCCGCTTGCCGACCTTCTACACGAGCTACGGGGTGGCGGACACGGTCGAGGGTCGCTTCGAGCTCATCGTGCTGCATCTGGTGCTGACGTTGCACCGGCTCGCCCGGAACAGCGGAGCCGACGAGGCGGCCGGAAACACTCCGGCAAGCGGTGTCGGCCAGCGGCTGTTCGATGCCTTTTGTCGCGATCTTGACGGCAATCTGCGCGAGATGGGCGTGGGCGATCTCGCCGTGCCGATGAAGATGCGCCGGTTTGGCGAGGCCTTCTATGGCCGCCTTGGCGCCTACCGCGCCGCGCTGGCCCTTGCCGACGATCGGGAACTTGAGAAGGCGCTCGCGCGCAATATCTTCGGGGTCGACGGCATCGACGAGCAAGCCGTGCGGCTTGCGCGCTATGCGCGCGCCGCAGCGAGGCAACTCGACGCCGAGGAGGAGGGTGCGCTGTTGGCCGGCCAGATGATATTCCCAAGCCCCGAGATTTTCGCCCATGCGTGAGCACGGACCCGAGAAGGATGCGGCACGGCCGTGGCACGTGCCGGTTGCGGTCGCGGACGTCGCCGAGACCGGCGCGCATTTTGATCTCGTCGCCGACGCCGCCACACGTGCCGGCGTGGCGCGGATCGCCGGCCTGCGCGAGCTGCCGCGCCTCGAAGCGAATTTCGACGTGACCAGACAGGGCGCTGGCGGCCTGCGCGTCGCCGGCCGGATTTCGGCGACGGTCGGTCAGACCTGCGTCGTCACGCTCGAGCCGATCGCGAACGAGGTCGAGGAGACAATCGATCTCGTTTTCGTGCCGCGGGCGGACGCCGAGCCGCGGCCGGCCGAAGGCAACGCCGAGGGTGAGCCGCGCGAAGCGAAGTGGGACGAGCCGGAGCCATTGATCGACGGCACAGTCGATCTCGGCGCGCTCGCGACCGAATTCCTCATCCTCGGGCTTGATCCTTATCCGCGCCAACCTGGCGCAATTTTTCGGCCTCCGGCGGACGCGAAGCCGCATGTAGGTCCATTTGCGGCGCTGGCGAAATTGAGAAAGGGTCGGAATGGACCCTGATCGCAGTTGTGTCCGGCCGCCGAACCGTTATTCTCGCCGCCGGTCACGCCCGTCAGTACCTCGGACCTAGGACCGCAAGGTCGTTGAATGCCGGAAAAGGTCCGCATTGCTCTCGATGCCATGGGCGGAGACCATGGCCCCGCTATAGTCGTCGCCGGCGCGGAGCTGGCGCTGGCGCGCCATCCGCAGAACGAGTTTCTGTTCTTCGGCAACACCGCACTGGTGGCGCCGCTCGTTGCCGCGCGCCCGGCGTTGCAGTCGGCTTCGCGGCTCGTCCACACCGACATCGCGGTGCGGATGGAAGACAAGCCGAGCCAGGCGCTGCGCCGCGGCCGCTGGAAATCCTCGATGTGGCTTGCAATCGAAGCGGTGAAGAAGCGACAGGCCGACGTGGCGGTTTCGGCCGGCAATACCGGCGCCCTGATGGCGATGTCGAAATTCGAGCTCAAGACCCTTGCCGGGATCGAGCGCCCGGCAATCGCGGCGCTGTGGCCGACGCTGCGCGGTGAATCCGTGGTGCTCGATGTCGGCGCCTCGATCGGCGCCGATGCCGAGCACCTCGTCGACCTCGCGGTGATGGGCGCGGCGATGGCGCGCATCCTCCTTGGCCTCAGCCGTCCGACCGTGGGTCTCCTCAACATCGGCGTCGAGGAGGCCAAAGGCCTCGAGCAGGTGCGCGAGGCCGGGCGCATTCTGCGCGATGAGGCGTTGCCCGATCTCGACTATGTGGGCTTCGTCGAGGGCGACGATATCGGCCGCGGCAAGGCCGACGTCGTCGTCACCGAGGGCTTTGCCGGCAATATCGCGCTCAAGACGGCGGAAGGAACCGCCCGTCAGGTCGCCGAATATCTGCGCGACGCCATGAGCCGCTCGCTCAGCGCGCGGATCGGCTATCTGTTCGCCCGCTCGGCATTTGCGCAACTGCGCGAGCGCATGGATCCGCGACGCGCGAATGGCGGAGTGTTCCTCGGCCTCAACGGCATCGTCATCAAGAGCCACGGCGGCACCGACGCCGAAGGCTACGCCGCCGCCATCGAGGTCGGCGACGGCATGGTGCGCGAACAGCTCCTCTCCAAGATCACCGCGGCGCTGGCACGGCCGGGCAAAGAGTCGCGGCAGCTACTCGGCGGGGCCGCCTCGTGACGGTTCGCCGCTCGGTCATGCTCGGCTGCGGGAGTTATCTGCCGAGCCGAATCCTCACCAACGCCGATCTCGCGCGCACCGTCGACACGTCCGACGAATGGATCGTGCAGCGCACCGGCATCCACGAGCGCCACATCGCCGCGCCCGGCGAGACCACCTCGCAGATGGCAGTCCATGCGGCGCGCGCCGCGCTCAGCCACGCTCGCGTTGACGCCCAGTCGATCGATCTCATCGTGCTTGCGACCTCGACGCCGGACAACACCTTTCCGGCGAGCGCCGTCTCGGTCCAGGCCGATCTCGGCATCACCCGCGGCGCCGCCTTCGATCTGCAGGCGGTGTGCTCCGGCTTCGTCTTTGCATTGGCGGCCGCCGACGGGCTGCTGCGGTCGGGCGCGTTCTCGCGCGCTTTGGTGATCGGCGCCGAGACGTTTTCGCGTATCCTCGACTGGACCGATCGCGGCACCTGCGTCCTGTTCGGCGACGGCGCCGGCGCCGTCGTGCTCGACGCGCAGGAGCTGCCCGGCACGCGCCAGGACCGCGGCATTCTCACCGTGCGGCTGCGTTCCGACGGCCGGCACAAATCGAAACTCTATGTTGACGGCGGGCCGTCATCGACCGGCACCGTCGGCCATCTGCGCATGGAGGGGCGGGAGGTGTTCCGCCACGCCGTGGCGATGATCACCGACGTGGTCAAGGAAGCCTTCGAGGCGACCGGCACCAACGTCGCCGACGTCGACTGGTTCATTCCGCATCAGGCCAACAAGCGCATCATCGACGGCTCGGCGCACAAGCTCGGGATTGCGCCGGGCAAGATCGTGACCACCGTCGATCGGCACGGCAATACGTCGGCAGCTTCGATTCCGCTCGCGCTCGCCGACGCCGTCGCCGATCGCCGCATCAAGCGCGACGATCTGCTCTTGTTCGAGGCCATGGGCGGCGGCTTCACCTGGGGCGCCGCGCTCGTGCGCTGGTAAGGGCGGCGACCCCTGCCAAAGCCGTTGACCGGTGGGCGACAAGCTAATATCGTTGATAATTCAGCACGATACGTTCGGCCAGTATTGATCGCTGAAGGTGGGGCTATGTCGGGCAAAACGGTCACGCGCGCGGATTTGTGCGAGGCGGTTTATCAAAAGGTTGGTCTGTCGCGCACCGAGTCCGCCACCCTCGTTGAGCTGGTGCTGAAAGAAATTACGGACTGCCTCGAACGCGGCGAAACGGTGAAGCTGTCGTCGTTCGGTTCCTTCGTCGTGCGCAAGAAGGGCCAGCGCATCGGCCGCAACCCCAAAACCGGGAAGGAAGTGCCGATCTCGCCGCGCCGGGTGATGGTGTTCAAGCCTTCGGCTATCCTCAAGCAGCGAATCAATGCCGGGCCGGACGGCGGCAGCGAGGAAGGCCAATAACCGGGCTGCGGGGAGAACACGGCATTGGACAAGGCGCCGGACGCATTTCGCACCATCAGCGAGGTCGCCGAGGAGATCAACGTCCCGCAGCATGTGCTGCGATTCTGGGAAAGCCGCTTCGCGCAGATCCGGCCGATGAAGCGCGGCGGCGGCCGGCGCTACTACCGTCCCGATGACGTGGATTTGCTGCGCGGCGTGCGCCACCTCCTCTATGGCGCCGGCTATACCATCCGCGGCGTGCAACGCATTCTGCGCGAGGAGGGCATCGCCTTCGTCCAGAGCGTGTGGCAGGTCGGCAGCGAACCGCCGCCGCCCGACGAGGACGGGGCAGGGGACGATGATGCGCACGACGCCGCGAGGCGCTCGCAGGAGCGCCTGCTCCGCGTGCTGTCACCTGCCGATTCGCGCAGCGAACCGACGCTGACATCAGACGACGCGACCGAGCCGTCGCTGCGCGTCACCGGCGAAGAGCGGCGCAAGCTGCAGACGGTGCTCGACGACCTCATCGACTGCTGCCGCCTTATCGAGGCCGCGGTTTCGGAAAATTACGGCGACGTCAGCGGCGCTAGCGGTGGCGACATTTGAGCGCGCAATCGCGACCAGCAGCCCATCTCTCGGCAACATCGAGGTTCTCGCGCGGAGCACGAGCGGCACAAGAGTAAGGATGGCCGATGTATCCTGGTAATCATGCCATCGCATGCCCGACGCGGCCGGCCGTTGTCATGGCGCAGACCGGCGAAACCATCACCTACGGCGAACTCGCTGCGCGCGCCAATCGGCTGGCGCACCTGTTCCGCGCGCGCGGACTGCGGCCGCTCGACCATTACGCCATCTTCATGGAAAACAACGCGCGTTACGTCGAGAGCTGCTGCGCCGGCGAGTGCTCCGGGCTCTACTATACCTGCGTCAATTCCTATTTGACCCCGGAGGAAGTGGTCTACATCGTCGCCAACAGCGAATCGCGGATCCTGATCACGTCGCAGGCCAAGCGCAGCGTCGCCGAGGCTGCGCTGAAGACCTGTCCGAATGTCGAGCTTTGCCTGATCGTCGACGGCGAGGGCGACGGCGGCCGCCTGCTCAATCTCGATGAGGCGACGGCGTCCTATCCTGCTACGCCGATTGCCGACGAATGGCTCGGCACCCCGATGTTGTATTCGTCGGGAACGACCGGCCAGCCAAAGGGCATTCTGCGGCCGCTGGCGCAACAGCACCCGTCCCAGCAGCTGCCGCTGTTCGCCTTTCTGCAGCGGCTTTGGCAATACCGCGACGGCATGATCTATCTCTCGCCGGCCCCGCTCTATCACTCGGCGCCGCAGGCGGCGATCAACCTGACGATCCGCACCGGCGGGACCGCGATCATCATGGAGCGGTTCGACCCGGAGCGCTATCTGCAGCTGGTGGAGACCTACAAGGTCACGCACAGCCAGCTTGTCCCGAGCATGTTCTCGCGCATGCTCAAGCTGCCGGAGGCCGCGCGGCGGCGCCATGACCTTTCCTCCCTCGAGACCGCAATCCATGCCGCCGCACCCTGTCCGGTGCCGGTGAAGGAGGAGATGATCGCGTGGTGGGGCCCGATTATTCAGGAATATTACGGCGCGACCGAAGGATTGGGATTCACCGCCTGCGACAGCGCCGAATGGCTGGCGCACAAGGGGACGGTCGGAAGGGTGCTGCTTGGCGAATTGCACGTGCTGGACGAAAAGATGAACCCGTGCCCGACCGGCACGCCGGGAACGCTCTGGTTCAAGACCGCGACGCCGTTCGAATACTTCAAGGATCCGGTCAAGACCGCGCAGGCCCGCTCCAGCGACGGCTCGATGAGCACGGTCGGCGATATCGGCTATCTCGACGCCGACGGCTATCTCTACCTCACCGACCGTGCGTCCTTCATGATCATCGCCGGCGGCGTCAACATCTATCCGCAGGAATGCGAGAATCTCCTGATCACCCATCCGAAGGTCGCCGACGCCGCGGTGTTCGGCGTGCCCAACGAAGACCTCGGCGAGGAGGTGAAAGCCGCGGTGCAGCTCATGCCCGGCATCGCGCCGGGACAGGAGACCGCCGAAGAGCTGATCGCTTTTTGTGCTCAGCATCTGGCGCGGCAAAAATGCCCGCGCAGCATCGACTTCGAAACCGAATTGCCGCGCCTGCCGACCGGAAAGCTCTACAAGCGCCTGTTGCGCGACCGCTATTGGCAAGGGCACAAGACTCGAATTCTGTGAATTGGCCCTCGCAGCCCCGCGCGCGGGGCCGGCGCGCCCTCACTTGAGCGCCATCAGGCCCTTGATCGAGTCGCTGTGATCGGACGCCGTGCTCAAAAGCGCATCGACGACCTTGTCCAGCTCGGTCGTATTCCTCGACAGCCCATGGGAAAAATCGAGCACCAATTGGGCGGCTTCCTGAGTTCGCCCAATGGTCTCGGCGACGGTCTTGAGCGCCGCGGCGACGGCCTTGGCGTTGCTTGCCGCGTGCAATGCGCTCCCGGCGATCGAGTCCGTAGCGGTGGCCTGCTCGTTCACGGCGCTCGCCACCGAATCCGCGGTGGCGGCGATGTCGGAGATGGTCTGTCCGGTGCTGGCGATCTCTTCGACCGAACGGCGGGTCGCTTCCTGGATGTAGGTGATCTGCCGATCGATGTCCTCGGTGGCTTTGGAAGTCTGTGTCGCGAGCGACTTGACCTCGGCGGCGACCACGGCGAAGCCCTTGCCGGCGGCTCCGGCGCGCGCCGCTTCGATGGTGGCATTGAGCGCCAAGAGATTGGTCTGCTCGGCGATGCCGGAAATCAGGCCGGCGACCGAGCCAATATTGGCAACGGCTTCAGACAGCGAGCTGATGGTCTTGTTGGCACGCTCGGCCTGGGCGATGGCGCCGTGCGCGAGGCTGGTGCTTTGCGCCGCGTGCTGATGAATTTGCGCGATCGAGGTTGCCAGGCGCTCGGTGACCACAGCCATGCTATCGATGTCTTTTGCGGTCTCGTCGGCGGCCTTGGCGGCGTTGTCGGAATCCCCGCGCGAGGCGGACGCCAGCATCTTGAGCTGATCCGACGTCTCGCCGAGCGCGCTCACGGCATCGGCGAGCGCGGAGCGAACGCCGGTCACCGTCCGCGCGAAGTCGTTGATCGCTTCGCCGAGCAGGTTGACCCGGCCCTTGGCCTGCGCCACTTCCGCATTGCTGAGACAAGCCACTGAATTGGCGGCATCGAGCATGAGGACGCGTCGAGCCACGTCGTACAGATAAGCGGCCTTTTGACCGGAGAAACGATGGTGGCGGCCGATGATCGGAGCCCAGCGCGCCAGGAGATTATGAGAGACGACCGGCCGGTACCTGATGTCGACACCTTTTTCGGAATCGAACTTGGCCCTCGCTTCGGCGTCCGCCACCCATTGCTCGTCGAAGGGGTTGAGGAAGAGCTTGGCGGTGTAGGTGGTGATGATTTCGAAAAAGGCCTCGCGATTGCGCTTCATCTGTTCTGCAACCGCCGGCGCAGCAATATGGCTGAGCTCCAGGAACTCCCGGACCAGCGCGGGGAAGCTCGGCCCGACGATCGCCCAGACCTCGCGCCGGGCCGCCAGGACGTCCGGCGTAATGCCGTAGGCCGTAAGCCGGACTTCGAATGCGGGCGGAATCGGCATCTACTCGTTCCCGAGGGAGCGTCTTGGCAATCTAGGAATCGAATCTTTAGAAACGCTTAACCAACGCCACAGCGCCGGCCCTGCCCGGAGCGCCCTTGGCCGATGACCGCCGCCATTGGCAAGCGGATATTTGCGGCGGGCGGGATGGACTGCTCCGCGCGTCGCTCGTTGTTATTCGTCTGCCCAGGCCGGGACGCGTTGTTCACGTTATCCACTGCGCGGTCGGTCGCCGCCTTCATGCCGGCTCATCGCGGCCCTCATTCAGCCAATTTCGAACGCTGATTTGGCGGAAATGCTGAAGGGCTGAGTCGCCGATGATGACCAATGATCACCTGCTGGCGGAGGCGGCGCAGCACGTGCGTCGGAGCAAACGTCTCGTCATCCAGCAGCACGGTCGAATTGCCAAACTCAGGGCCGCGGGCGATTCGACGCTCGACGCTGAGATGACGCTCGACGTCTTCCAATGCACGCTGCGGCTGCTCGAAGAGTCGACGCGCAGGCTTCATGAACTCTGTTGAGGCAAGCTGCGGCTGGTACCGTAGTTCTCTTCGCATCCGGTTCAGTTTGGCGCGCTCGGAGCGGCGCCCGGCGGCGGCTCGAGCACCAGTTTCGTCCATTCGTCACGAACGCGCTCGGCCTCGCGCATCTGCGCGAGCAGCTCGGCTCGCGTGTAATAGTGCTGCCACCGGCGACTTTCGCTGACGTTGACGAACCACGCCAGGCGACGTTCCGTTAGAGCGAGCCATTTGCGGGCGACTTCGTCCAGGGGGCCGGGTCGCGGCTCCGACATCACTCACGCCATACTGTTACGCAAAACGACTGACGCTTACGCACTGAGGCGCAAGGGTGCCGCGCCTTGTGTTCTTTTCTGCGGCGTCTTTGCGGCAATCGATAAATTGTCGGAGCTCGTGACCGAAATGCCACAGCAGCTGCGCTCCGCGGCAAAGCAAATGCGCCGCGTCGATGCGGCAGCGTGAGGTGCGGCAGGCTGGCTAGTTCGGCGCTCGCCCGGTTACGAGGAAATACTTGAGTATCATATCGCCTTCCGCGGCGGGAAACGCCGCGCCGCAGCGCCGGCATTTGACCTTCGCGTCCTTCGCTTCAAGCGGCGACGGTTCGGTTATCACGATTTTGTATTTCGCTCCGCAACCCGGGCAGGTAAACGGTATCGGTTCCGACGCGCTCATGCGGCTCACTAAGCGATCTGCGGTCAGCGCAACAATGCGCAATCAGGCCAAAAGATTGTGAGTTCAGGACATTTGCGCTCGGAAAAAGGAAGAACCCCGAGGCGGGGGCTCTCGGGGCTCCTGTCCTTAGGCTTAATTTTGGCCAGGCGGCCGGGAGTGCCGGGGTGGGGGAAGGCCGCTCGGTCCTTTGCCTAACGTGGCTACCATAGGGTTGCCTCTCCGCGAAGAAATTGATCGCCATCACAGAGTGGCGGATTTGTCGGCATAGCATCTTCGGGCGTCGGGTCGGGCGGGCACGCCCAGAAAGGTCCGGAACATCGAGCCCGAAGACCCCGGTTGTGAGGATGGCAGCGGCGCGGTAGTGACGGGAAATGGCGAAATCACGACCCGACGGAGAGCGCTATGCCGAGACAATTCCAGGAGGCTCTCGCAAAGCTCGTCGACGACGAACAGTACCGAAGCGAGGTCAACAATGATCCGCAGCGCATGACGAATGATTTTCGGTTCACCGGCGCAGAACTGAACATGCTGTTGGCCTTCGGTAAGGCCGATGGCGAAGCGCGTATTCGTCGCCGAATGCCGGGCGGCTGCTCCAGCTCCTGCTGCGTCCACTAGCCGCCTCAAGGCGATCGTAAAGCGCCGGTTCACCGACGGCTACGAACAAGCCTAAGCGCGATCGGGACTGACGCGCTTGGGGACACAGGCGGGATAGCGAGGGTGAAACGCGCTGCCCGACTGCAATTCGATCACACGCCGTCCGACGCCGCCATTGCGGTTGGGGATCAACGCTAGTCCGCGACTCGACGCGCCCATTCGGTCATCATAAAAAAGGGCAATTCGTCGAATTCGGGAGAGAATCGTGAAAGCTTCCGTATTGAGCTTCAGGGCTGCGGTGGCATTCGTCGTTGCTGGTATGATCTGGGGCCTGGTCATGGCGATTTCAGATGATCCCTCGACCATGCCCGCTCACGCACATCTAAACTTGTTGGGGTGGGTCTCTCTCTTTCTGTTTGGAATCTACTATCGCTTGCACCCGTGGTTGGATGGCGCCAAGAGCGCAAGTATTCAGGTCTGGGTGTGGATCATAAGTACGATCATTCTCGCGATTGGCGTCGCGCTCGTGCACACCGGACACGCCATCGGCGATCCCATTGCAGCGGTCGGATCGGTCATCGTCCTTCTGGACATGGTGTTGTTCGGTTGGCTGGTATTGGGCGCCGAGAAGAAAAATCAGCCGGCATCCTCGCCTGGCAGATAGTCCACGCACGGCGGCCGGCGCTGCCCCGCGTTGTTACGCGGCCGGGTTTGCCAGCTTTGTTTCAATGGTTGTCAGTTCACGGTCGCATCATGCTAATGGCACGCTAGCCCGGCGGTTCTTTATCCTTTGCTAACCACATTGGCGCCAGGATTCTGGCTCATGCAGGACCAGGAGGGGAGTTCACCTATGAAGCGAATAGTATTGGCAATCGCATTGGGCACTTGTGCGGGATCGACCGCGCTGGCCGCTGATTTTCCGCAGCCAGCACCGGTACCACAGCCGATTTGTAATCCCGTGGCTTCGTGGACCGATTGGGGTGGTGCCGTTTGCATCAAGTATCTCTGTCCGGGTTACAACGTCCAGATCCGATGCGGCGCGCCACCCCCAATGGGGTTTACTGGACCCGGAGGTCCCTATCCCTATTAACCGGAAATCCAGCGCCAGCCCCCGAGGAACAAAGTCCGGGGCGCTCCGTGCGGCCGGGCAAGCTTGCCCGGCGCGCCTTTCCCGTCGGCATAAAAGACTAGCGCCTCAAATACTTCGGCCATCGCCAGTCTGCCCCTCTCCGCGCTCGTCTTCCCATGCGCTTCCAAGGCGGTTTTCTGGGAAGATTTCAAACTTCGAACGTGCAAAAAGTGCCTGATTTTGCTGGTCGGAGCGGCGAGATTTGAACTCGCGACCCCCAGTCCCCCAGACTGGTGCGCTAACCGGGCTGCGCTACGCTCCGTCCCAGGCGAGCAACTATAATCCCGGCCTCAGAGGGTCGCAAGAACATCACACTTATGCCCGCAACATCGGCACTTCTTCGATTGTCGCTCGACGTGTGTGATGCCCCGCCACCGGCCGCCACGATCCGACACCTACCGTCGCGAGTTCGCGCTCGCCTGCTTGCTAATTGCTTGCTAGTTCGCCAGACTGGGGGTGGCCACCGCGAGACTGAGGGTGGCAGCGTAGCAAGCAAATTAGCAAGCAGTGCACGCCGATTAGGGAAGCGGAGCCTATGGCAACGAGCAAGATCACCAAAAGCGCCGTCGAGCGCCTTCAGGGCGGTGAGTGGATTTGGGATGCGACCGTTAAGGGGTTTGGCGCGCGCCGACAGCGTGACGGCGTTTTCTATTATCTCCGCTACCGACTAAACGGTGCTCAGCGCATGAAGTCGATTGGGCGCCATGGCTCGCCCTGGACTCCGGACACAGCGCGCACGCGTGCCAAGGAACAGTTGGGCAAAGTCGCAGCCGGCAGCGATCCCTTTGCTGAAGCGCTTCAAACGCGCGCGGCCGAGACATTCGGCAAAGAGGTTGAGCGATACCTAGAGCGAAAGCGGGCTGCAATGAAGCCGCGTAGCTACGAAGAGGTCGAGCGCCATCTGACGAACCACGCGCGGCCTTTGGCAAAGCTGCGGCTTGCCGAAATCGACCGACGCACGATCGCAGTGCGGCTAGCTGAGATCGAAGAGGAGAGCGGCCCGGTCGCCAGGAACCGAGTTCGATCAAGCCTCTCTGCCTTCTTCGGATGGGCCATCACCGAAGGGTTCGTTGAAATCAATCCCATCGCAGGCACGCGCAAGGCCGACGAAGGCGCCTCCCGAGAACGGGTGCTAGCGGATGGCGAACTAGCTGAGGTTTGGCACGCGCTCGGCGATGATCACTTTGGCGATATCGTCCGGCTGCTGATCCTCACTGGCCAGCGCCGCGAAGAGATCGGTGCGCTAAGATGGGGCGAGGTCGATCTTGAGCGCAGGCTGATTGT
>Ga0187781_10000579_pt1 | contig 26228 bp, 30 predicted proteins | sample 0715_SJ02_MP02_2_FD_132447 | JGI IMG/M metagenome (GOLD analysis project Ga0187781, IMG submission 132447) | Tropical peat soil microbial communities from peatlands in Department of Meta, Colombia - 0715_SJ02_MP02_20_MG | ecosystem: Environmental > Terrestrial > Soil > Wetlands > Peat | place... | reverse complement strand
GCTCGCGCCCTATCTGCCGGCCGCGTCGCGCGCGCGGCGCGACTGGACGGGCACGGCGCCGCTGCCGGGCGGCGACTTTCCGGTCCAGGGCTTCGAGGCGCTGGTGGCGGAGATCGCGCGCGCTTATCCCTGGATCGAGGCGCGGCAATGCCGCCGCCTTGCCCGCGCCTACGGCACCCGGGCGCGCGCGATCCTCGGCGCCGCCGCCGGCACGGCGGATCTCGGCCGCGATTTCGGCGGCGGCCTGACCGAGGCCGAGGTGCTCTATCTCATGCGCTGCGAATGGGCGGAGGCGGCGGCCGACATCCTCTGGCGCCGCTCGAAGCTCGGCTTGCGCCTGTCGCCGGATCAGGCGGCGGCGCTCGAGGCCTTCATGGCGGAGCGCCGCGCCTCTCTTCTTGTCCCGCCCGGCTGATCGCTCACGGCAGCCATTCGCGCCAGGCCGGCCATCCCTCCACCAGCTCGGCGATCAGCGCGTAGCCGGCGGCGCCGGGATGAGCGCCGTCGCCGACGGCAAGTTCGAGCCGCCAGAGGCCGATCGCCGCCAAGGGCGTGTAGAGATCGAGATAGGCGATGCCGAGCTCGCCGCAGAGCCTTGAGAAGGCGCGCGACAGCGCCGCGATGCGTGCTTCGGCGTCTGCCAACGGCAGCGGCGGCGGCCCCAGCATCAGCGTCGGATGACGCGCCTTGGCGGCGCCGAGGATGGCGCGGGCATTGGCGAGCGAGGCGTCCGGGGCGAGCCGCGGCGCCGCGTTCTCGCGCAGGCAGTCATTGCCGCCGAAGGCGAAGACGAGGCGGCCGTCGATGCCGGCCGGCAGCCGCCGCGCCGTCTCCTCGCGCCAGCGCAGGGCGATGTCGGCGCTGGTGTCGCGGCGGATGCCGAGGTTGTAGCAGGTGAGGTCGTGGCCGCGCCGCCGCGCGGCGGCCGAGACGCGGCCGACCCAGCCGAGGCCGGTGGGATCGCCGGTGCCGTTGACGAAGCTGTCGCCGATGAAGCAAAGCCGCATCGCTTGTTCCTCCGCGCCGCTCCTGCCTATCATGCGCGGGCAGGCAAGCGGCGATCGAGGGAGAGGCCATGAGCGTCACCATCTATCACAACCCGCGCTGCGGCAAGTCGCGCGCCACCCTGGCGCTGCTCGAGAAGAAGGGCGTCCGGCCGCGCGTCGTCGAATACCTGAAGACGCCGCCGGACAAGGCCGAGCTGAAGCGGCTGCTGCGTCTGCTCGGCATGAGCCCGCGCGACCTGCTGCGCGCCAAGGAGGCGAAGGAAGCGGGCCTCGACCGGCCCGGCCTCTCCGACGACGAGATCATCGCCGGCATGGTCAAGCATCCCATCGTCATCGAGCGGCCGATCGTCGTCGCCGGCAGCCGCGCCGCCCTTGGCCGCCCGCCCGAAGCGGTGCTGAAGATCCTGTAGTCAGACGATCCCGTCTTCGTTACCATCTCTAGTTACGCTCCCGGCCGAACGGTAAATGCCCGTTGGAAGGGAGACATGACCCTCCATCAGACGCACGGTCCTCGCCATGCGCTAACCAGTTGTTTCAGGAGGCAGAAGATGCCGAAGTCGGACACGTTGCCTAAGAAGAATGGTCACCCTGTTCCACTGTATGGCGTCACCATCCATCATTGCATCGCCGGCGGCGACCTGCAAAAGATGAAGCAGCTCTGCGCTGAGGCGGAGAAGCAACTTACCGAATATGGGGATTTGAGGGCGGCCCTTGAGGTGCTGAAAGCCGAGATCGCCAAAGCGGAAGCGAAGGGCCGTTGAGTTGCGGTTGAGACGTCGTCTGGTCCGCCGCATTCGGCCCACGGGCGCAGGCGAACGACCTGGCGCCACCTGACCCGCAGGGCTCAACCGGGATGTCGGATCGCGCCCGTATCGCCGTCACTCGTGGCAACGGGTCCAGGCCATGCTCTGCCGGTCTAGGAGGTCGCTGTCCCTTAGGCCATCGTCGTGGGCGACCTTGCCCGAATGAGGGTTGTCGCGCGCCATGCGGCTGAAGGGGCGGCAGAGGACGGTGATGGCGGCGTCTCTGTCGAAGCATTGAAGGCCGAATTCGCCATCGGGAGGCAGAGAAATCCCAACCTGGCCTCGCGCTCGAGATCAGAGTGAGCGGAGAACGCCCGTGGATGCCGCTGAACGCGAAGTGCCTGCCCGTTTTCTTTCCGACGCGGATGTCCGGCACTGCGTTCCTGTTCACGTCGTTTGGGAGATCACCCTCGCTTGCGATCTCAAATGCCTTCATTGCGGCTCGCGCGCCGGGCACCGACGCACGGCCGAGCTCGATACGGCCGAATGCTTGGCGGTGGTCGACTCGCTGGCCGCGCTCGGAACGCGCGAGGTCTCTCTGATCGGCGGTGAGGCCTATCTCCGCAAGGATTGGACGACGATCGTCAGCGCCATCCGCTCTCATGGAATGTACTGCGCCATACAAACCGGTGGGCGCAATCTCACGCCCGACCGGTTGCAAAGGGCGATCGAAGCCGGGCTGAACGGTGTCGGGGTATCGCTCGACGGCTTGGCGCCTCTCCATGATCGCGTGCGCAACGTCCGCGGATCCTTCGATCGCGCGGCTGATACGTTGCGGCGCGCACGCGACGCCGGACTGGCCACCAGCGTCAACACGCAAATCGGCGCCGAAACAATGGCCGATCTCCCGGGTCTGATGGAAGTCGTTATCGGGCTTGGCGCGAAGCAGTGGCAAATCCAGTTGACCGTTGCCATGGGCAACGCGGCGGACCATGACGAGCTTTTGCTACAGCCCTATCAAGTGCTCGATCTCATGCCGCTGCTGGCCAAGCTCTACCAGGCCGCGGCAGCGCGCGGGTTGCTGATGATCGTCGGCAACAACATCGGCTATTTCGGCCCCTACGAGCATCTTTGGCGCGGCTTCGGCGATGAGCGCGTGCATTGGACGGGGTGTAGTGCCGGGCAGACTGTTTTGGCATTGGAGGCCGATGGAACCGTCAAGGGATGCCCCTCGCTCGCGACGGTCGGGTTCGCCGGCGGCAATGTCCGCGATCTGACGCTGGAGGACATCTGGAGGAACAGCGCGGCGATCCATTTCGGCCGGCTCCGTTCGGTGGATGACCTCTGGGGCTTCTGCCGTAGCTGCTACTACGCCGATTTGTGCCGGGGCGGCTGCACCTGGACGGCGCACTCGCTCCTGGGCGAGCCCGGCAACAATCCGTACTGCCACTATCGCGCTCTTGAGCTCGAGAAACGCGGCCTTCGCGAGCGGGTCGTGAAGATTCGCGAAGCGGCCAAGACGTCCTTCGCCGTCGGGGAGTTCGAGCTCGTCACCGAGCGCGCGGCAGACGGCACGGTCGTAGCGCGCAGCACGTCTGAGCCGCGGCCGGCGAAAAAACCTGCCGCGGCAAGCCCGCCGGCGACCGGGCGCATTCCACCGCGACTCGACCTGTGCCGCGCCTGCGATGCCTATATTCTGCCCGGCGAGTCGACTTGTCCGCATTGCGGCGCGGATGTTCGAGCCGCCGCCGCCGCCTATGACGAGGAACATCGGCGCAGAGCGGCTGTCATGGCCAAGGTGGAGCAGCAGCTCCAGGCGCTGGGACGACCACGATGAGATTGACGCCGAGCCTTGACCGCAGAGCTTGGCGAATATCTCGACACCCATATCCTGATCGCGGGGAGATTTTCATGGCTATTCCTCGGGGTGCCGCCGCCTCGCCGGCAGCCGCACCGCGCCCGCACGAGGCGGCGCTGAAGATACTTTAAGCGCCCATCACGGGCAGCGCGGTCCTTGCCACGCAAGAGAAGGACCGCGGCACCGCGCAGGAAAAACCACCGCCGGGGAAGAGGTCCTCGGCTATTCCGACTCGATCACCTTGCCGATCCGCTCCCAGATCTTGCCGTTGAACTTTGCCATCTGCATTTCGCGGATCGGATAGAACTGCGTCGGACCGGTGCTGACCTTGATGCCGGGCAGCAGCATCGGCAGCTCCAGGTTCAGATTGGCGGCTTGCTTCATGATGTTCTCGCGCGTGAGATCATCGCCGCACTGCTTCAGCACTTGCACCATCGTCTGCGCGACGGAATAGCCATAGACGTTGAAGGCGTCGGTAAGGTCGCCGTCGGAATAATATTTTTTCATCCACGCCGCCCAGTCCTTGTACCCCTGGTCGTTCTGCCATGCCGGATCGGTCGGGTCCTTGCCGTAGATGAGCGTGATGACGCCGATCGATTTTTCGATGCCGGCGGGCGTCAGCACGGCGGAGACCGAGGTCGAGACCCCGTTCAGCAGGTGGAGCGGCTTCCAACCGATGTCGTAGGTCTTGCGGATCGCCTGAGCCGCGAATTTCGGCGTCGTTACGTCGTAGAAGGTGTCGGCTCCCGAAGCCTGGAGCTGGATGATCTGGGAATCGATGGTCGGGTCGGAGGTCTCGTAGGTCACCTCCGCGACGATCATCTTGCCGGCGTGGTCGCCGAGGCCGTCCTTCATGCCCTTGAGGTAGTCCTTACCGTAGTCGTCGTTCTGATAGAGGATGGCGAGCTTCGCGTTCGGCCGGTCCTGGAGAAGGTATTTGGCGAAGATGTGCCCTTCGGTCTGATAGGTGGGCTGCCAGCCCATGGTCCAGGGGAAATGCGCGGGATCGCCCCATTTGGTGGCGCCGGTGGCGACGAAGAGCTGCGGCACCTTGCGCTCGTTCATGTATTTCTGGATCGCCGTGTTCGACGGCGTGCCCAGCGGATTGAAGTCGAGCAGCACGCCTTCCTGCTCGATCAGCTTCCGCGTCTGCTCCACCGTCTTGGGCGGGCTGTAGGCGTCGTCGAGCGATATCAGGGTGATCTTGCGCCCGTTCACGCCGCCCTGGTCGTTGATCATCGCGAAATAGGCGGATTCGGCCTTGCCGATGGTGCCGTAGGCGGATACCGGGCCGCTATAGGGCATGGTCTGGCCGAGCTTGATCTCGGTATCGCTTACGCCCGGTCCATAATTCTTCTGTGCTGCCGCCGGCGTCGCGAGTGCGACGGCCGCCGCAAGCGCCGGCAATGCCAACCACGGATGATTCATGATTTGCCTCCCATGCGGTCGCGCCCGCGCGGCCACGACAGCCCGATTTCGCCGTCGCCGGCCGACCGCGACCAGATCGTCCTACGAAGACAGTGCCAACGTCAACCCGGTTGGCGCGAAGCGGCGTGCGCGATTTTGCAATTTGCCGCCCGCGCTCGACTCCCTCGGGACGTGCCGGTCTCGCCGCTCCCGGCGGTCATGGGCTCGATCCCGAACGACTCGCGTTTGCTTGAGATTTCAGGGAGCAGGCGCGCCGGCATGCAACAATCGCTCGCGACTCATCCTGTGATCGTATCGCGCGCACGGGGTTCGCCCGCCCGAGGCGGCTCGCCGGTCGGCTTCTATGAGAAATACCGGCGATGGCGTCTCGATCGTGCCGGCGCTCAGGGGGTCTCGGCCGCGGCCGCCGGCGCTTCGCTGGGCGCGCTCCGGCGCCGCCTGACGCTGGCGGATTTGAGCTGGCCGCAGGCGGCCATGATGTCCTCGCCGCGCGGCGTGCGCACCGGCGAGGAATATCCCGCCGCGTTGACGATGTCGGAGAATTCCTTGATCGCCGCCGCGCTCGAGCGCTCATAGGGCGCGCCGGGCCAGGGGTTGAACGGGATCAGGTTCACCTTGGCGGGAATCCCGGCGATGAGCCGCACCAGCGCGCGCGCCTCGGCCGGGCTGTCGTTGACGCCCTTCAGCATGACGTATTCGAAGGTGATGCGCCGCGCGTTGCTCGAGCCGGGATAGCTGCGGCACGCCGCGATGAGCTCGGCCAGCGGGTATTTCCTGTTGATCGGCACCAGCACGTCGCGCAGCTCGTCGCTCACCGCGTGCAGCGAGATCGCGAGGTTGACGCCGAGCTCGGCGCCGCAGCGGGCGATCATCGGCACGATGCCCGAGGTCGAGAGCGTGATCTTGCGCCGCGACAGCGACAGCCCCTCGTGATCCATGACGATCTTCAGCGCCCGCGCGACGTTGTCGTAATTGTAGAGCGGTTCGCCCATGCCCATCAGCACGATGTTGGTGAGCTGGCGGTCGTCCTGGGGCGACGGCCATTCGCCGAGCGCGTCACGCGCCAGCATCACCTGGCCGACGATCTCCGCCGCGGCGAGGTTGCGCACCAGGCGCTGCGTGCCGGTATGGCAGAATTTGCAGGTCAGCGTGCAGCCGACCTGCGAGGAGACGCAGAGCGTGCCGCGGTCCTCCTCGGGGATGTGCACGCACTCCACTTCCTGCCCGTCGGCAAGGCGCAGCAACCATTTGCGCGTGCCGTCGCGCGAGGCGAGCGCCCGGATCACCGCCGGCCGGCCGACGCTGTAGCGCTCGGCGAGCGCCGCGCGGAACGCCTTCGACAGCGTCGTCATGGCGGCGATGTCGGTGACGCCGCGGTTGTAGATCCAGTGCCAGAGCTGGCGCACGCGGAACGGCTCGGCGCCCATCGCCCGCATCTCGGCGGCGAGCTCCTCGCGGCTCAGGCCGACGAGGTCCTTGCGGGCCTCCGGCGCGGCTTTCGGTGCCTCCATGATGGCGCAAGATATAGGGGCGCCACCGCGCGGGCGCAAAGGAAAAGGCGCCGTCGCCAGGCTGTTGCGCCCGCCCGCGCCAGCGGGCAAGCTGGCGCACCCGACCAGCCCGAGCGCGACCCCCAATGCCCCTCGATCCCGCCAAGGTTGATCTCGACCCGCAAGCCAGGACGCTGCTCGAGGTCATCGCGCTGGCCGGCCGCATTCCCTACAGCGAGATCACCCCGCCGCTGGCGCGCGCGCAATTCGCCGAGCTTTGCCGGCGCACGCGCAAGGCCGCGGAATTCCCGGTGAGCGTCGCCGATCATGCGCTGGCCGGTCCCGCCGGCGCGCTGCGCGCCCGGCTGGTGCGGCCGCGGGCGGCTGGCGAAGCGCCGTTGCCGGTGCTCGCCTTCTTCCACGGCGGCGGCTGGTGCATCGGCGATCTCGACACGCATGACGCGGCGCTGCGCCAATTGGCGGTGGAGGCGGGCTGCGCCGTGCTCGCGCTCGATTATCGTCTGGCGCCGGAGCATCCTTTCCCCGCCGCGGTCGAGGATTGTTTCGCCCTGCTGCAATTCCTCGCGGCGGAAGGCGGCAGCCTCGGCCTCGATCCCCGGCGCATCGCGGTGGGCGGCGACAGCGCCGGCGGCAATCTCGCCGCGGTCGCGGCGATCCTGGCGCGCGATGCCGGCATTGCGCTGAGCGGCCAGGTGCTGATCTATCCCGGCACCGATTTCAGCCGCGAGCGGCCCTCGCATGACGACTATGCCGAAGGCTTCCTGCTGACGCGGGAGGCGATGGCCTGGTTCGGCGGCAATTACGTCAGGCCGGCCGACCGCCATGATTGGCGCGCGTCGCCGATCCTGGCGCCGGATCTCGCGCGCCTGCCGCCCGCCGTCGTCATCGTCGGCGAATGCGATCCGCTGCGCGACGAAAGCCGCGATTACGCCGATGCCTTGCGCGCCGCCGGCAACGAGGCGGCGTTCCATCTCTATCCCGGCATGATCCACGGCTTCTTCACCATGGGCGGCGCGATCGCCGCCGCCGACCGCGCCATCGCGCAATCGGCGGCGCTGCTCGGCCGCGTCTTCGCGTCTTAGCGTGTCAGCGTTTCACCGCGCAGGCCTTGTCGATCTCGGCGAGCGCCTTGCCGAAGCCGTCGAGCGCGTAGGTGTCGGTGGTCGCCGTGCCGCGCGCCGAGGTGCCGGTGATGATCGCCTGCCGGCCCTTGGCCATCGCCTCCGCCACCGCCTTGTCGGTCGCGGCATCCTGCGTCCAGGCGCCGTCCTTGTTGGTGAAGAGCGAGAATTTCTTGCCGTCGACCGCAAGCTCGGCGCTGGAGCCTTCCTTGAAGAGATAGCCGGAGGTGAAGCTCACCTCGTAAAAGCGCTTCTCGCTTGGCCGGTGGGTGACGCTGGCGAAGACGGCGGCGCGCTTGGCGCTTGCCGGCTCGCTCTTGCTCGGCTTGCCGATGAGATAGCAGATCTTGGCGCCCTTCACCGTGTCGGCATAGGCGTCCCAGCCGTCGGCGGCGCCGAGCCGGTTGATCCCCTGGCCCGGCGTCGCGTCTCCTTCCGCCGCGCGCGCCGCATGCGCCGACAGCAGCAGGCAGGCGGCGAGCAAAAGCGCGCAACCTCGCATGGCGCAACCATAGCCAAAGCGGCGCCAAGCGCAAGTTGCCCGTCGTCGGTTCCGCCGGTCGCCGGCTCGCCGATTGACAACGGACGACCGGCAACTGACAACTGACGGCTTCCAACGGAGGACGAACCATGCGCGCGGTGTTGTGCACGGAGCTGGGCGGGCCGGAGAAGCTGGCGGTGGCGGACGTGCCGCCGCCGCCGCTCGCCGACGGTGCGGTGCGCCTCGAGGTCCACGCCGCCGGCGTCAATTTCGCCGACATTCTGCTGATCGCCGGCCAGTATCAGGACCGCCCGCCGCTGCCCTTCATTCCCGGCATGGAAGTCGCCGGCGTGGTGCGCGCGGTGGGCGCCGGCGTCAGCCGGCTCAAGCCCGGCGACCGCGTGCTCGCCGCGGTGGGGCGCGGCGGTCACGCGGAGGAGGTGGTGGCCGAGGCGGCGATCGTGCATCGCATTCCCGACGCCATGGATTTCGCCACCGCCGCCGGCTTTCCCGTCGCCTACAGCACCTCGCACGGCGCCTTCGATTGGCGCGCCCGGCTCAAGCCCGGCGAGCGCGTGCTGGTGCTGGGCGCCTCGGGCGGCGTCGGGCTCACCGCGGTGGAGGTCGCCAAGGCGATGGGCGCCAACGTCATCGCCGCCGCCGGCGGCGCCGAGAAGCTCGCCGTTGCCCAACGCGCCGGCGCCGATCACCTCATCGACTACACGCGCGAGGATTTGCGCGAGCGCGTCAAAGCCATCACCGGCGGGCGCGGCGTCGACGTCGTCTACGATCCCGTCGGCGGCGATGCCTTCGATCAGAGCCTGCGCTCCGTCGCCTGGGAAGGCCGGCTCATCGTCATCGGCTTCGCCGGCGGCCGCGTTTCGCAGATCCCGGCCAATCTCGTGCTGGTCAAGAACATCGACATCATCGGCTTTTTCTGGGGCTCCTATCGCCTGCACAAGCCGGAGCTCATGGCGCAATCCTATGAGCAGCTCTTCCGCTGGTTCGCCGAGGGCAAGCTCAAGCCGCACATCTCCCATCGCCTGCCGCTTGCCGAGGCGGCGGCGGCGTTGGCGCTGATCAAGACGCGGAAATCCACCGGCAAGGTGGTGCTGACCCTGCGCTGACCGCACACTTGCCGGGTGTGCCGGCGAACCCGTCCGGCGTGCAACTTCCGAGATTACAGATCGTTCATCTTCGGGGATGAGGGCCTCGCTGCGGCCTTACCATCCCTTGCTACCTCGATGACGAGGTCGGGAGGTGCAGGATGAGCGGACTTCTTCGCGCCGGCGTGGCGGCGCTGATGCTGGCAGGGCTCTGCGGCTGCGTCGTCGCTCCCGCCGCCCCGCCGCCCCCGGGCTACGCCTACGGCTACGCGCCGGGATATTACTACGGGCCGCCGATCGGGATCGGCGTCGGCGGTTGCTGGGGCTGCGGCTGGGGACGGTGGAGGTAACCATGGTTTGCCGGAGAATCGCCCTGGCGGTCGCGGCGGCGCTGGCGCTTGGCGCGGCGTCGCCGGCGCTGGCCCAGCGTCACGACGGGGGCTGGCACGACCGCGACATTCATCGCTTCAACGAGCGCGATGTCGGCCGCTGGCGCGGCGGCCATTGGATCCATTCCTGGCATGGCGGCAGGTTCGGCTGGTGGTGGATCGTCGGGCCGGACTGGTACTACTACCCCCGCACGATCTATCCCTATCCCGATCCCTTCGTGCCGCCTTACGCCGTCCCGGGCGCGCCCGCCTGGTATTTCTGCCCGCCGGCGCAGACCTATTATCCTTATGTCGCAAGCTGCCCGGCGCCATGGCAGATGGTGCCGGCGCGCTAGCATCGAAACTTTGCCGGCTTCGTACTATGATGGCGCCGCGGAGGAGGTGGCGGTGAGCGTCATCAGGCAGGCAAGGCTGACGGATGCGCGGGCGATCGGCCGGATCGAGGTCGAGACCTGGCGCGCCACTTATGCCGGAATGCTCCCCGACCGCGTGCTCCTCGGCATGTCGGAGCAGCGCCAGGCGATGTCCTGGGCGAGCTTCCTGCGCCACCGGCCGGACGATGTCTATGTCGCCGAGGCCGGCGGTGCCGGCGGGCGTCTCGTGGGCTTCGGCAATTGCGGCCCGCAGCGCGATCCCGCCTTCGCCTTCGCCGGCGAGGTCTACACGCTTTACGTCCAGCCCGACGCGCAAGGCGGCGGGCTCGGCCGGCAATTGCTGCTGGCGTTGTTCGCGCGCCTGCGCGACGGCGGCCACCGCTCGGCGCTGGTCTGGGTGGTGCGCGCCAATCCCGCGCGCTTCTTCTACGAGCGTCTCGGCGGCAAGCTGGCGCTGGAGCGGCCGATCCCGATCGGCGGCCGGGCGATCGACGCGGTGGGCTATGGCTGGAGCGATCTCGGCGCCGTGCTGGAACGCGAGGCGCGCAGCCGCGCCCGTTTCTGATCGCGCCGCTGCGCGGCCATCGGGCGGCGGGAAGACGGGGAGCGGGCCAATGACGGGCGAGGAGCGAGGACCGACGCGGCGCGCCGTGCTGGCGGCGGGGCTGGGCGCGGTGCTGGCGGAAGGCGCCGCGCCGGCGGCGGCGGCCGACCGGGCGCCGGACGCGATCTGGAGCGGCGCGTATTGGGCCAAAAAGGGCGAGGTCTCGCTCGCCCTCTATCGCAAGCGCGCCCGCCCGCCGCAGCCCGGCGAGAAGACGCTGCCGGTGCTGTTCCTGGTGCATGGCTCCTCGATCTCCAGCCGCTCCTCTTTCGACCTCGCCGTGCCCGGCGCCGGCGAGTATTCGCTGATGAACGTCTTCGCGCGCTACGGCTACGACGTCTGGACGATGGATCACGAGGGCTATGGCCGCTCGACCGCGACGTCCGGCAATTCCGACATCAAGAGCGGCGTCGCCGATCTGGAAGCCGGAACCGCGCTGGTGGCGCGCGAGACCGGCCTCGCCAAATTCCATTTCTTCGGCGAATCCTCGGGCGCGCTGCGCGCCGGCGCCTTCGCCATGGCGCGGCCCGACCGCGTCGACCGGCTCGTGCTCGAGGCTTTCGTCTGGACCGGCGAGGGTTCGCCGACCTTGGCCAGGCGCGCGGAGCAGGTCGAGTATTATCGCACCCACAACCGGCGCAAGCGCGACCGCGAGATGATCGCCGGCATCTTCACCCGCGACAAGCCCGGCACGTCCGATCCGCGCGTGGCCGAGGCGCTCGCCGATGTCGAGCTCGAATTCGGCGACACCATCCCGACCGGCACCTATCTCGACATGACCGCCAATTTGCCGCTGGTCGATCCGGCCAAGGTGCTCTCGCCGGTGCTGATCGTGCGCGGCGAGTATGACGGCATCGCCACGGTGCAGGATTTGCTCGCCTTCTTCGCCAGGCTGCCCAATCCCGACCGTCAGTTCGTCATTCTCGCCGGCGCCGCCCACGCCGTCGCCCTCGGCATCAACCGCGCCCAGCTCTGGCACGCCGTGCACGGCTTTCTCGACATGCCGCCGCGCCTCGACGTGTGATCAGGAAGCCGCTCGGCGCTGGCGGGCGAGAGCGTCGCGCAGCGGCGTGTGCACGAAGTCCCTTGAGGGGCTGGCCTCGGCGGCGCTCCTCGCTTATGGTGGAGAAAATAGGCTGCCGCCCCTAGCCGGTGGCGCGGCGCCGGGAGGAGGACGATGGCGCATCTCTGGGAGAAATCTTATCCGCCCGGCATTAGCTGGGGCGAGCCCTTTCCCGCGCCGGTGCCGGTCGAGAGCCTGCTCGAAACCGCCGCGCAGCAATGGCCCGACAAGATCTCGATCGATTTCTACGACCGCAAGCTCGGCTATCGCGAGCTGTTCGATCTCGCCGCGCGCGCCGCCAAGGGCCTCCAGGCGCTGGGCGTCGGCCCCGGCGTCAATGTCGGCCTGCACCTGCCGAACACGCCGCATTACGCCGTCTGCTTCTTCGCCGTGCTGATGGCTGGCGGCCGCGTCGTCAATTTCAGCCCGCTGGCGGCGCCGCGCGAGCTCAAATACCAGCTCGTCGACAGCGACACCGAGATCATGGTGACCTTGGGCTTGCCGGTGCTCTATCCGCAGATTGCGGCGCTCAAGGGCGCGGCGCGGCTCAGGGCGGTGGTGGTGTGCGCGATCGAGGATTTCCTGCCGCTGCCGGTGGTGCGCGCCGCTTTCGGCCCCGGCGCCGAGCGCGTCGCGGGGCCGGGCCAGGAGCTCGACTTCGCCGCGCTGATCGCCAATGACGGCGCCTTCCGGCGTCATCCTCACGGCCCGCTCGAGGAGGAAGTGGCGGTGCTGCAATATACCGGCGGCACCACCGGCGATCCCAAGGGCGCGATGCTGACGCACGCCAATTTCTGCGCCGTGGTCAATGCCCGGAACCGCTGGGTCGGCAGCACCGCCGCCGAGGGCGGCGACAGGGTGCTGGCGGTGCTGCCGCTGTTCCACATTTTCGGCCTCTCCCTCATCCTGCTGCTGTCGATGGCCATCGGCACCGAGCTGGTGATGCATATCCGTTTCGAGGCCGACCGCGTGCTGCAGGACATCGCGCGCAAGCGGGTCACCATTTTCGCCGGCGTTCCGACGATGTACACGGCGCTGGTGAACCATCCGCGCATCGGCGAGACCGATCTCTCCTCGCTCAGGTTCTGCGCTTCGGGCGGCGCGCCGCTGCCGGTGGAGGTGATCGGCCGCTTCAAGGCGCTCACCGGCCTCGCGCCGTCGGAAGGCTACGGCCTCACCGAGACCGCGCCCCTGGGCACGATGCAGCCGACGGAGCCCGGCCCGCGCCCGGGCACGGTGGGCCTGCCGACGCCGCGAACCATCGTCGAGGTGGTCGATCTCGACACCGGCATGACCGTGCTGGCGACGGGCGAGAAGGGCGAGCTCTGCATTCGCGGCCCGTCGGTGATGAAGGGCTATTGGAAGCGGCCCGAGGCGACCGCCGAGGCCTTCCGCGGCGGCCGCTTCCACACCGGCGACATCGGCTTCATCGACGCCGAGGGCTACGTCACCCTGGTCGACCGCAAGAAGGACATGATCCTCTCCGGCGGCTACAACGTCTTTCCGCGCAACATCGAGGAGGCGATCTACGAGCACCCGGCGGTGGCCGAGGTGACGGTGATCGGCATTCCCGACGCCTATCGCGGCCAGTCCGCCAAGGCTTTCATCGCGTTGAAGCCCGGCGCGGCGGCGTTCGGCCTCGACGAGCTCAAATCCTTCCTCGCCGACAAGCTCGCCAAATACGAGATGCCGGCCGCCATCGAGTTCCGCGACAGCCTGCCCAAGACGCCGGTCGGCAAGCTCTCCAAGAAGGAGCTCCTCGCCGAGGAGATGGCAAAGCTCGCCCCGGCGACCTCGCCCGGCGGTTGAGCGTCCTGATTCAGATCAATGTTCCGCCCGCCCGGCGCTGGCAGCCTTGCTCTCCGGGCCGGCGGTGCGAAAGCATGGCCGGCCTGGGCAACGCCCTGTCCGCGCGAGCATCGGCAGGGCGTTCGCCATTGCGCCCGCGCTTTTTTCGCCTTTCGCCGTTTCGGCTCCGGCTATGATTCGGCGGGCGCGCCCGCGGCGCGCGCTTGCGCGCGCAGCGCCGCGATCTCCGCCCTGAGTGCGCGCGCTTCTCCCGGCACGGCGCCGCCGAAGCCCGGCAGCAGGTAATCCTCCGGCACCAGCGCGCAATCCGCCTCGGCCTCGGCGAAGCGGCCGAGGCGGGCGCGGCAATAGCCGCGCAGCAGCGGGATCATCGGCCAGTAATGGCCGTCATCGACTTTCGCGGCGCGGTCGAGATCGGCCGAGGCGGCGGCGAAATCGCCGAGCCGGAGCTGATCCTCGGCGCGCGCCATATAGGCGCCGGGAAGCCGCGGGCAGAGCGAGACGACCTTGTCGCGGTCGGTGAGCGCCAGCCTTGCCTCGCCCATCAGCACGCGCACCACCGCGCGCAGGTGATAGCCGTGCGGATGGTCGGGATGATCGGTGATGAATTCGCCGCAGAGGCCGAGCGCCTCGGCCAGGCGCCCCGCCTCGCACAGCGTGCCGACCTCGGTCAGATCCTGCAACGACAACGGCATGGCGCTTACTCCAACAGGTCGACGTAGCTGGCGCTGAGATCGATCTGCGCCTCGTGGCCGACGCGGCCGCGCAACGGGCGCGTGAACTCGAAGGTGAGCGCGCCCAGGATCTGGTTCACCGCGTCGCCGTTCTCCGACAGCGGCAGCAGCACGCGGTTGGCGATGAGGTCGACGTTGCGCGTGCTGACGTATTTGCTGCGCACGAAGGCCGGCCGCCGCGAGGCGCAGACGGCGCGGTAGCAGGCATGGACGAAGCAGTCGCGCTCGCCCGAGACCAGCTCGTCGACGTATTTGCCGGTGAACTCGGCGCCGAAGGCGTCGACGATGGCGGTGCCGACCAGGCGATAGCGGAAGCGGCTGCCGCCGTCGATCGCTTCGGTGATCTGCAGATGCGCCAGCACCTCGCGCAGCTCCGCCGGCTCGATGTCGCGCCGCTGCGGCATGCCGCGCACGCCGCGCTTCAGCCGCCAGTAGTCGAGCGCCGCGCCCAGCACCGGGTCGGCGCGGAAGTCATAGCGCGCGGCGCTCGGGCCGGCGCTGGGAAGCGCCTTGGTCTCGCGGCGGCCGATGCTTGGTAAAGGGCAGGTTACTTTCATGGCTTCCGCCGGGCGATCCGCAAGGAGGTTCGGCGAGGCCGCCTGTGCGCGGCCTCTGGGCGCTCGCCGCCGCCGTCCCGGGCCCGGCCCGCGAGCGTTCCGCTGCCGGCGCGCGCCCGCATACTGGAGACGCGCCTATTGATTTTCCATTAAAAGGCGGCCCGGCCCCGGGTCATTTGCCTTGGATCGCCTGGATCGCCTCGGCCACGGCTTGGCGCTGCTCGCTCTCCGGCGGCAGCACCGCCAGCAGCCGCTGCCAATAGCCGCTCGCCTCGGCGAAATGGCGCTGTTGCGCCGCGGCGAGGCCGAGATACCACAGCGCCGCCGGCTGCTTCGGATCGAGCGTCTCGGCGCGCTTCAAGAGACTCACCGCCTGCTCCGGCAGCGCCGTCTCGGGCTTGCCCTCGGGCAGCAGCGCCTCCGCCTCGGCGACCAGGATGCGCGTGTCCTCGGGCCGGAGCTTCGCCGCATGCTCATAGGCCGCGGCCGATTTGTCGCGCTCGCCCAGCACGTCATAGGCGCGGCCGAGCCGCAGCCAGCCCTCGGCGTCGCTGGGATCGGCCTCGAGCCGGACGGCCAATCCCTCGACCATGCCGCGGATCATCTGCTGGCGCGCCTCGGGGGTCATGCGCGCCGCCGCTTCCTGCTGCGCCTCGCTCGGTCCCGGCGCCGGCGCGGCGAGCGCCGGCGCCGCCAATCCGGCCTCGCGCGCCACGTCCTCGATGCGCCTCTTGAGCTCGGCGCGCAGCGGCGAGTCCGCCGGCTGCTCGGCGGCGAGCGCTTGCCAGGCGGCGATCGCCGCGGCGCCGTGGCCTTCCTGCGCCGCGCCCAGCGCCAGGTAAAAGCGCGCGACGACGTTGCCGGGATCGCCGGCAAGCGCCGCGCCGAACGCCGCGCGCGCCTCGGGCGTGACGATGCCGTCCGCCGCCATCGCCAGCGTCTCGCCGTAATCCGCTGCGATGTCGGGCCGGTCCTGCGTCAGCCGCAGCGCCTGGCGATAGGCTTCGGTGCTCTTCTGCCAAAGGCCCAGCGCGGCTTCGCTGCGCGCCAGCAGCAGCCAATCCTCGGCGTTGTCGGGATTGGCCTTGAGCCGCTGCTCCAGCGCGGCCGCGGTCTTCTCCGCCGCCGCGTCGCCGCCGGCGGCGGCGAGCGCCCGTTCCTGCGCGCGCTCCGCGTAAGGCTGGTCCGGCACTCCCGGCGCGCCCAGGGCGAGATAGATCAGCACCGCCGCCGCCGGCACCGCCAGCGCGAGGCTCACCGCCAGCACGGCGCTGCCGTCGGCTTGCGCCGGCGCCTCGTCCTCCGCCGCGTCGGCGGCGAGCAGCCGGCGCTCGATCTCGAGCCGCGCGCCCGCCGCGTCGCCGGCATCGATCAGCCCGCGGCTCGCGTCGCGCTCGAGCGCGCGCAACTGGTCGCGATAGACGGCGCGGTCGAAGGCGGCGCGCTCCGGCCCCGGAAGCCGCGGCTTCATCAGCGGCAGCACCACCGTCGCCACGACCGCCAGGCACGTGACCGCCAGCGCCGCCGCCAGCAGCATCAGCCGCCCTCTCTCAAGAGGCGCGCGAGGCGGCGGCGCTCCTCTTCGTCGAGCGGCGCCGGCGGCGCTTCGGCGCCGCGGCGCTTCAGCCGCAGCAGGATGGCCAGCGCCACCAGCGCCGCCAGCGCCGGCGGGCCGAACCACAGCGCGTAGGTGGCGGGCTCCACCGGCGGCTTCAGCAAGACGAACTCGCCGTAGCGCGCCGTGATGTAGGCGATCGCCTGCTGGTCGCTGTCGCCGGCCGTCAGCCGCTCGCGCAGCAGCACGCGCAGATCATGCGCGAGGTCGGCGCCGCTGTCGTCGATCGATTCGTTCTGGCAGACGAGGCAGCGCAATTCGCCGCTAATGGCGCGCGCCCGCGCTTCGAGCGCGGGATCGGCCAGCCGCTCCCCCGGCTCGACCGCGCGCGCCGGGAGGCCCAGCGCCAGCAGGAAAAGCGCCGCCAGCGCCAGCGCCTTCATGACGCGCCTAGCGCCTTGAGGCGCGGCAGCAGCTCGCGTTGCAGCGCCTCGGGGGTGAGCGGCCCGACAAAGCGGAAGCGGATATGTCCCTCCTTGTCGATGAGATAGGTCTCCGGCACGCCGTAGACGCCGAAATCGATGCCGGTGCGGCCGCTCTCGTCGAGGCCGACGCGGCGATAGGGATCGCCGAGCTGGTCGAGATAGCGCTCGGCTTCCGCCGGCTTGTCCTTCCAGGCGATGCCGTAGAGCGGCACGTGCTCGTCTTGGGCGAGCCGCATCAGCAGCGGATGCTCGACGCGGCACGGCGCGCACCACGAGGCGAAGAAATTGACCAGCGCGACCTGGCCTTCAAGCGTGCCGCGCGCCAGCCCGGCCTTGCCGTCGAGCCCGCCGAGATCGAAGGCCGGCGCCGGCTGGTCGATCATCGCCGAGGGCAGCACCGAAGGATCGCGCCCCGGCCGCAGCGCCAGCGCGAAATACCCCGCCAGCACCAGGAACAGCGCCACCGGCAGGAGATAGATCAGCCGCCGCATGGCGCCTTTCACCGCCCCCCGCCCCTGAAATGACTCTCCCCTCCCCCCTTGAGGGGGAGGGCAGAGAGGGGGGCGGCAATCCGACGGGTCTTGCCCATGGCGCGTCAGCCCGCCGTCCGCGCGCCGCGCGGCGCCCGGGCGCGCTGCGCGATGCCGACGCGCCAACGCCGGTCGCTGAGGCTCAGCAGCCCGCCGCCCGCCATCAGCACCGCGCCGATCCAGATCCACGGCACCAGCGGCTTCCAATAGGCGCGCACCGTCCAGCCGGCGGCGCTCTCGTCGCCGAGCGCGACATAGAGATCGGCGAGCAGGTTGCTGTGGATCGCGGTCATCGCCGTGGTCTGCTGCTGGAGCGGGAAGAAGCGCTTTTCCGGATGCATCTCGGCGACGCTGGCGCCGTCGCGGGTCACGCTGATGCTGGCGCGGTCGGCGGTGAAGTTGGGGCCCGGCCTCCGTTCGACGCCGTCGAGATGCAGCACATAGCCCGCGATCGCGATCTCGCCGCCCGGCGCCAGCACCTCGATGCGCTCCTGCTGCCAGGCCGAGGCGGCGATGCCGGCCACCGTGACGGCGAGCCCGATATGGGCGAGGCTCATGCCGTGGCTGGCGCGCGGCAGCGCGCGCGCGCGCCGCCAGCTCTCGCCGAGCGGCGCGCGCAGCAGCTTGAGGCGCTCGGTCCACTCGACCGCCGCCGCGAGGAACGTCCAGGCGGCAAGCCCGAGCCCGAGCACCGCCAGCACCGGCCCGCCGCCGGTGACGTAAAGCGCCGCCAGCATCACCGCCGCCGTGCCCGCCAGCGCCAGCCACAGCCGCTGCAGCGCGGCGCCGAGGTCGCCGCGCTTCCAGGCGAGCAGCGGCCCGATCGCGACGGCGAGCAGCACCGGCACCATCAGCGGCACGAAGGTGCGGTTGAAGAACGGGAATCCCACCGACAGCTTGGGTCCGCCGACCGCGTCGGAGAACAGCGGATAGAGCGTGCCGAGGAACACCGTGGCGCAGCCGGTGCAGAGCAGCACGTTGTTGAGCACCAGCGCGCCCTCGCGCGAGATCGGCGCGAAGATGCCGCCCGATTTGAGCAACGGCGCGCGCGCGGCGTAGAGCGCGAGCGAGCCGCCGATGGCGACGAGCAGCAGCAGCAGGATGAAGGTGCCGCGCGCGGGATCGACGGCGAAGGCGTGCACCGAGGTGAGCACGCCCGAGCGCACCAGGAAGGTCCCCACCAGCGACAGCGAGAAGGTGACGATGGCGAGCAGGATGGTCCAGCTTTTGAGCGCGTCGCGCTTCTCGACGACGATCGCCGAGTGCAGCAGCGCCGTGCCGACCAGCCACGGCATGAAGGAGGCGTTCTCCACGGGATCCCAGAACCACCAGCCGCCCCAGCCCAGCGTGTAATAGGCCCACCAGCTTCCCATGGCGATGCCGATGGTGAGCGCGCACCACGCGGCGAGCGTCCACGGCCGGACCCAGCGCGCCCAGGCGGCGTCGACGCGGCCCTCGATCAGCGCCGCCACCGCGAAGGAGAAGGCGACGGAAAAGCCGACATAGCCCAGATAGAGGAACGGCGGATGGAAGGCGAGGCCGGGGTCCTGCAGCACCGGGTTGAGCCCGCGCCCGTCGGGCGGCGCCGGCACCACGCGGTGGAACGGGTCGGAGGTCAGCAGGATGAACAGCAGGAAGCCGCTGCCGATCATGGCTTGCACCGCCAGCACGCGCGCGCGCAGCCCCGGCGGCAGATTGTCGCCGAACCAGGCGACGGCGGCGCCGAACAGCGACAGGATGAAGACCCAGAGGATCATCGAGCCTTCGTGGTTGCCCCAGACGCCGGTGACCTTGTAGAGCAGCGGCTTCGCCGAATGGCTGTTATCCGCCACGTTCGCCACCGAGAAATCCGAGGTGACATAGGCGTTGATCAGCGCGGCGAAGGCGAGGCTTATCAGCACGAACTGCGCCACCGCCGTGCTCTGCCCCAGCGTCATCCAGCCGGCGTTGCGCCGCGCCGCGCCGAAGAGCGGCACGCTCGCTTGCACCAGCGCCAGGCAGAGCGCGAGGATGAGCGCGAAATGGCCGAGCTCGACGATCATCGCGCGGCTCCTTCCTGCCGCGCCGGCCCGGCCGCGCCTTCCTGCCAATGGCCGGATTTCTTCAAGGCCTCCACCACCTCGCGCGGCATGTAGTTCTCGTCGTGCTTGGCGAGCACGGTGTCGGCGACGAGCGTGCCGCCGCGGTCGAGCTTGCCTTCGACGACGACGCCCTGGCCTTCGCGGAAGAGGTCGGGCAGCGCGCCGCCATAGGTCACCGCCACCCCGTTGGCGCCGTCGGTGACGCGGAAATGCACGGTCTTGCCGTCGGCCTCGCGCGCGAGGCTCGCCGTCTCGACGAGGCCGCCCAGGCGCAGCCGGCGCCCCTCCGGCGCCGCATGCGCCTTGAGCTCGCTGGGGCTGGTGAAGAAGGCGAGGCTGTCATTGGCGCTGAGCGCCAGCAGCACCAGCGTCGTCGCCAGCGCCAGCATGGCAAGGCCGAGCAGCACGGCGACCAGCCGGCGGCGCTTGCGCGTCATGGCTCGCGCGTGCCTTGCAGCCGCTCGAGCCGGCGCTGGCTGCGGCGATAGGCGGCGAGGCACCACCACAACAGGCCGCCTAGCACGCCGGCGGTCAGGCCGTAGGCCGGCCAGACATAGGCGGCATAGCCGCCCATCGCGAGGAAGCGCGCGGCCGCGTCGCTCACGAGGTCACCGCCCCGCGCGGCGCGGCGGCGCCGTGGCGCTCGATCTCGGAGAGCATCAGCGCGCGGATCTTGGCTTCGATCAGCGCCGTGCGCATGCGGATCATCAGCAGCGTCGCGAAGAGCAGCGTGAAGCCCAGCGCCATGACGAGCAGCGGCCACAGCATCGAGGCGTCGATGGTCGGGCCGCCGAGGCGGAAGACGCTCGCCGGCTGGTGCAGCGTGTTCCACCAGTCGACCGAGAATTTGATGATCGGCAAATTGACGATGCCGACCAGCGCCAGGATGGCGCCGGCGCGCGCGCCGCGCCCGGGCTCGTCGAAGGCGTTCACCAGCGCGAGATATCCGAGATAGAGGAAGAACAGCACCAGCACCGAGGTCAGCCGCGCGTCCCACACCCACCAGGTGCCCCACATCCGCTCGCCCCAGAGCGATCCCGTCGCCAGGCAGAGAAGCGTGAAGCCGGCGCCGAGCGGCGCCGCGCTCAGCGCCGCGATGTCGGCGAGCGGATGGCGCCAGATGAGGGCCACGGCGCTGGCGAGCGCCATCAGCGCGTAGACCAGGCTCGCCATCCAGGCGGCGGGCACGTGCACGTACATGATGCGCACCGCCTCGCCTTGCTGATAGTCGGGCGGCGCGACGAAGAGCGCGAGATAGAGCCCGATGGCGATGAACGCCGCCGCCGCCGCCCCGCACCACGGCAGCAGCGCCGAGGAGAGGCGCATGAAGCGGGCGGGGTTGGCGAAGCGGTGCAGCGTCATCGGACGGCTCCGGGTCACTCCAATGCCTGGCGCAGGGCGGCGGCGGCGGCAAGCGGCGCCAGCGGCAGCGCGCCGGCCAGCATCGCCCCCAAGAGGAGGAGATGCGGCCCCGCGCCGAAGCCCCCGATGCCCGCCTCGATCGCGCCGACGCCGAAGATCAGCACGGGTATATAGAGCGGCAGCACCAACAGCGACAAGAGCACGCCGCCGCGCCGCGCGCCGAGGCTCAGCGCCGCTCCCACCGCGCCGATCAGGCTGAGCGTCGGCGTCCCCAGCAGCAGGCTCGCCAGCAGCGCCGGATATCCCGCCGCGTCGAGCTGCAACAGCAGGGCGAGCAGCGGCGCCGTCGCCGCGAGCGGCAGGCCCGTCACCAGCCAATGCGCCAGGCATTTCGCCAGCACCTGGGCTTCGAGCGGCAGCGGCATCAGCGCCAGCGCCTCGAGGCTGCCGTCCTCCCAATCCGCCTGGAACAGCCGCTCCAGCGACAGCAGCGCCGCGAGCAGCGCCGTCACCCATACGATGCCGGCGGCGATGCGCGACAGCAGCTCGGGCTCCGGGCCGACGCCGAAGGGAAAGAGGATGGCGGCGAGCACGAAGAATCCCACCACCATCGCCGCGTCCCCGCCTTGGCGCAGCGCCAGGCGCAAGTCGCGCTGCACCAGCCGGCCGAAGCCGCTCACCCGTCGCTCCCCTTGCACTTGGCCAGGCGGCGCAGCAACGCGAAATCCCCGGTGATGAGCGCTTCCTTTTTGGCGCGCGTCCAGCCTTTCACCTGCCGTTCGGCGGCGATGGCGTCGGTGATGCGGTCGAATTCCTCGGCGAAGACCATGGTCACCGGCCGCCGTGCCGCGGTGAAGCCGCCGTAATGCCCGGCATTATGCTCGCTCACGCGCGTCTCGAGGCTGCCGCGCGTGGTGCCGACATAATACCGTCCGTCGCTGCACCGCAGGATGTAGAGAAAGGCGCCCATTATCCCCCGGTCCTCGCCCGATCAAAGACCCTCGTCCTGAGGAGGCCGCGCAGCGGCCGTCTCGAAGGACGAGGCGCCTTGTTTTGTGACTCTCTGCGCCCGACGCATCCAAGGAGCCTCGTCCTGAGGAGCGCCCGCAGGGCGCGTCTCGAAGGACGAGCCGGGAAGCCGCTCCTCACGCCGGCCTCGCCGCGAAATCCGCGAGCGACAGGCTTGCCGCCCCCGGCATCGCCAGCGGCGTATGCGTCGACAGCACGACCCGGCCGCCCGCCGCGCGCTGCGCCGCGATCGCCGCGCCGAGATCCTCGAGCGCCTCGCTGTCGAGCCCGGTGGCGGGCTCGTCGAGGAGCCACAGCGGCGCCGGGCTCGCCAGCAGCCGCGCCAGCGCCAGCCGCCGCCGTTGCCCGGCCGAGAGCAGCCGGCAGGGAGAAGCGGCAAGCGCGCCGAGGCGGAAGCCGGCCAGCGCTTGCGCCACGTCGCCGCCGCCGCGCATTCCCGCCCAGAAGGCGAGGTTCTCGGCCACGCTGAGCAGCGGCTTCACCGCTTCCTGATGGCCGATGAAGTGGAAGCGCGCGCGATGCGCCGTCGGGTCGTCGCCGATGGGCGCGCCGTCCCAGCCCAGGACCCCGGCCTCCGGCCGGCCGAGCCCCGCCATCAGCCGCAGCAGGCTCGACTTGCCGCTGCCGTTGGGACCGGTGAGCACCAGCGCGCCGCCGGCGGCAAGCGTGAAGGAGAGTCCGGCGAAGACCAGCCGCTCGCCGCGCCGGCAGGCGAGGTCGATGCCGGCGAAGCCGGCGGCGGGAAGCGCAAGGCGGGGAGCGGCGGGCATGGCGGGGGCGGATGATGCCACCGAAGCGGCGGGGCTTCCCGCAAAAAGCGACGGCCCCGGCGGGGGGAGGGTGCCGGGGCCGCCTATGAAGCGGTCGGGGGGGGGACCGCTGCGAAGAACCGAGACGAGCCGATATCGCCTCGTACCCCTACAATAAGCCCTGCGAATGCGACCCGATTTCGATCGAATCGTGGCGAAACGATGATTTCTGATACCGCCGCCGCTCCGGCCCTCAAGGGACGGGAGCGGCGTCCTGCGGCGGCATGCTTGCGTGGCGCGTGACGAGAAGGCGAGGCCGCGGCTCAAGCGGATGGTGTTGCCGGTCGTCGGCGGCGATCGGCGTCAGGCGAGCCAGCGCTTGCGCCGGCGGTAGTGCTTGACGTCGCGGTAGCTCTTGCGGCCGGCGGCGCCGAGGCCGAGATAGAATTCCTTCACGTCCTCGTTGGCGCCGAGCGCGGCGGCGGCGCCGTCGAGCACGATGCGGCCGTTCTCCAGGATGTAGCCGTGATCGGCATAGCGCAGCGCCATGTTGGTGTTCTGCTCGGCGAGCAGGAAGGAGACGCCGGCGTCGCGGTTGAGCCGGCGCACGATCTCGAAGATCTCCTCGACGATCTGCGGCGCGAGCCCCATCGACGGCTCGTCGAGCAGGATCAGCTTCGGCTTCGCCATCAGCGCGCGGCCGAGCGCGGTCATCTGCTGCTCGCCGCCGGAGACGTAGCCGGCAAGCCCGTGGCGGCGCTCCCAGAGGCGCGGGAAATAGCCGTAGACCCGGTCGAGGTCGGCCTGCACCTTGCGCTTGCCGTCGCGCCGGGTGAAGGCGCCGGTGAGCAGGTTGTCCTCGACCGTGAGATGGCCGAAGCAATGCCGCCCTTCCATCACCTGGATGACGCCGCGGCGCACCAGGTCGTTGGGGCTGAGCCGGTCGACGCGCTCGCCCTCATAGCGGATCGTCCCCTTGGTCACCTCGCCGCGCTCGGCGCGCAGCAGGTTGGAGATCGCCTTCAAGGTGGTGGTCTTGCCGGCGCCGTTGGCGCCGAGCAAGGCGACGACGCCGCCCTTCGGCACCGCCAGCGATACGCCCTTCAGCACCAGGATGACGTGGTTGTAGATGACCTCGATGTTGTTGACGCTGAGCAGCGCCTCGTCCGCGGTCATGTCGGCTCCGATGGTGCCGCGCCCTCCCTCTGCCGCGCGGGCGGGAGAGGGAGGGGGTGAGCGTGAGGGCCTATTTCGCTTCCGCCGATTGCGCGGCGCAGTCGCGCGGCTTGATGCCCTTTTCCTGGGCGTATTTCAGCGCCGATTCCTTGTACTGCTCGCGCAGCACGTCGTTGTGCGGCTGGATCCAGTCGGAGACGACGTTCCAGCGCTGCCCGTCCCACTGGATGATGCGGGCATTGCCGTTGCCCTTGTGGTCCTCGCAGGAGAGCTTGAGCGGGATGGCAAGGCCCTCGAAGCCGAGCTGCGCCAGCCGCGCCGGGGTCACGTCGAGATGCTCCAGGCCCCATTGCACCTGCTCGCCGGTCATCGGCTTGTTGCCGAAATGCTCCTGCGCCGTGCGCATCCCTTCGAGAACGTACATCGCGGCGATCATGCCGCGGTCATAGAGCACCTGGCCGACTTCCTCCTTGGTGCCGTGGCCGCCGCCCTTGGCATAGACGTATTTGAGGACGTCCCGGATCACCGGATAGTCGGCGCCGACGCCGTGGAAGGAGGCGGCCTTGTAGCCTTTGGCCGCGGCCCCCGCCGGGACCACGTCGGACTCGGCGCCGGAGAACCAGACGCCGATGAGGTGGTCTACGGGAAAGCCGACCGCCGCCGCTTCCTTGATGCTGGTGGAGTTCATCACCCCCCAGCCCCACAGGAACACCCAGTTGGGCCGCTTCTGGCGGATCTGCAGCCACACCGCCTTCTGGTCGATGCCCGGCGGCGAGACGGCGTATTTCTCGAACTCGTACCCGTCCTCCTTGGCCAGCCGCTCGAGCGTCGGGATCGGCTCCTTGCCGTAGGCGCTGTCGAGATAGACCAGCACGATGCGCTTGCCTTTGAGCTTCGCCGCGCCGCCTTCCTGCTGGCCGACATAGGTGATCATGGCGTCGGCCGCGTCCCAATAGGTCGTGGCGAAGGGGAAGACGTAGGGGAAGACCGGGCCGTAGCTCGCATCGGCGCGGCCGTAGCCCATGGTGATCAGCGGGATCTTGTCGGCCGCGGAGCGCTCCAGCAGCGCATAGGTGATGCCTGTGGAGAGCGAATCGAGGAAGGCGGCGCCCTTGGTCTTCAGCCGCTCATAGCACTCGACGCCGCGGTCGTTGTTGTAGGCGAACTCGCATTCCTCATAGGTGAGCTTGACGCCGTTGATGCCGCCGTCGCGCGCATTGAGCATGTCGAGATAGTCGGCATAGCCGTCGGCGAAGGGGATGCCGTTGGGCGCGTAAGGCCCGGTGCGATAGACCAGGCGCGGCACGAATTGCTCGTTTTGCCCGCTTTGCGCCAGCGCCTCGCCGGCGGCGAAGCCCCATCCGGCCGCGGCGGCGATGGCCAGGATGACGACGCTTTTCCAGCTCATGGATGCCTCCCTCGTGGAATTCCCCTGTTCGCGTTGTTTTTTTTACATTACTCCCGTGCCGCCGCCGGCGCAAACGCGCGATGGCATCGCAGCGGAGACTTCAATTGTTCCGTAATGAGAGGGCCAGGGAAAGGCGGGCCGTTCCGGCCGCGCCTGGCCGGGGGCGCAACTCGCCCTCCGCCGCCGGCCGTCCCGGCTGGCGCGCGCCGGAAGAGGGATGGCGCCGCGCCGGGGATGGTCCTCAACCTGCTGGTGCGCGGTCCTCGATCTCTTCGGCCACTTCCTCGCAGATCTCCGCCAGCTCCAGCAGTTCCGCCACCAGCGTCGCGTCGGTGACGCTTTCCGCCCGCTCGCGGAACTTTGCCCCTTGTTCACGCCAGAACGCCGCGTCCTCCATGGCGCCTCTCCCGGAGGGGTTACACACCTATTAGGTTAATAGGGTAGCACGATTGGTTCGGCCGCAACAGGGGTGCCCGCGCCTGCGCAAAAATGCCACACCCTGCGGCGCTTTCCGAGGCGCGCGAGGCGCTCGCCGCGCGTTGCCGGTGGGGGCCGCAAGCTCCGGCGCATGCCGCCGCCGCTCCCTTGGCATTGACGACGCGGGGGCGGATTCGGTGCAAGATGCCCTCCCTCGGGACGGACGCGGGAGGCGCCGGCATGACCCTTGACCTGATCCTGCGCAACGCGACGCTGCCGGACGGGCGCGTTGGCGTCGATCTCGCGATGCACGGCGGCCGCTTCGTCGAGATTGCGCCCGCCATCGCCGCCGCCGCCGCGCGCGAGATCGACGCCGCGGGGCGCCTGGTGACGCCGCCTTTCGTCGACGCTCATTTCCATCTCGACGCGACGCTCACCTCGGGGCTCGGCGGCAAGGTCAACGAGAGCGGGACCTTGGCCGAAGGCATCCGGCTCTGGGACGAACTCCGGCCGCACGTCACCGCCGCGGCGCTGCGCCGGCGCGCGCTCGCCTATTGCGATCTCGCGGTAAGCCAGGGGCTGCTCGCCATCCGCAGCCATGTGGATGTGAGCGACGACGCGCTCATGGGCGCCGAGGTGCTGGTCGAGGTG
>Ga0187781_10000578_pt1 | contig 26231 bp, 21 predicted proteins | sample 0715_SJ02_MP02_2_FD_132447 | JGI IMG/M metagenome (GOLD analysis project Ga0187781, IMG submission 132447) | Tropical peat soil microbial communities from peatlands in Department of Meta, Colombia - 0715_SJ02_MP02_20_MG | ecosystem: Environmental > Terrestrial > Soil > Wetlands > Peat | place... | reverse complement strand
GTGGATATGGCGAACGACTTAGGCGCCGACTTGGCCGTTGTGACCGGCGACTTCATCAGCGGCCCCCACGATCCCATCGAGGAGTGCATCGCGGAGCTGAGCCGCTTGCGCGCGCCGCTCGGCATCTGGGGATGTAATGGCAACCACGAGATTTACGCAGGATTCGAGGAGCGCGCGCGGCAGCTTTTCAGGCTCGGCGGGATGCGTCTTCTGCGTCAGGAGAACGTGGAGCTGGATTGGCATGGAGAAAAGTTCAACCTGATCGGCGTGGATTATCAGCGCGAACGAACCACGACGGGCAAAAAACTTCCGATGTTGCATGGCACTGAGGCGTTGGTCCGCAAAGACATACCCAATATCCTCCTGTCGCACAATCCTAATTCTTTCCCTCGCGCCGCCGAGCTGGGCATCGAATTAAGCCTTGCCGGCCATACCCACGGCGGGCAAGTGCAGGTCGAAATCGTGGACCACTCCTTCAGCCCTGCGCGCTTCATGACGAACTTCATCGCCGGATTGTACCGATTGCCTTTTGGTGGCGGTGGGGGGGACGCGGCCCCCATGTCGGAGAAGCACGCGGCTCTCTACGTCAATCGCGGCCTCGGCACAATCGGGATGCCAGTGCGCCTGGGTGTCCCCCCGGAAATCACGCTTATCACTCTTCGAACCGCGGTCTAAGGAACCCGACATGACAGTCCGCCGCCGAATCCACTCAAGAAGCAGCGAATACTGGCCAAGAATGCATACTTAAACGAGGTCTCAAATGGGCTTAAGAGGCCTTAAAATGACCTAAAAGATGGCAACCGTGAGGATTCTTCGAAAGTCGGATCAGCGCCGATGACATCCGCAATCGTCGTTTATGTAGTCCTCGGCGTCGCCGCCATACCTTTCATCTATTACCTCATCGCCATCTATAGCTCACTAGAATATTTCGCACTGGAACGAAATCGCGCCGTGACGCCTTCCTCATTCACGCCGCCGGTGAGCATCCTCAAACCTATCCGCGGGCTTGATCCCGATGCCTACGAGAATTTTTCGAGCTTCTGCCGGATCGACTATCCGGAATACGAAATTCTTTTCTGCGTGGGCGATCCGGATGATCCCGTCTTGCCTGTGATCCAAGAGCTCGCGCGGGATTTTCCGGGGCATCCGATCCGTGTGCTCTTCGGCGCGGGCGGCAAAGGGTCGAACGACAAAGTGGCCAAGCTGGCGCGCATGGTGAAAGAGGCCCGGCACGAATACTTGGTGATCAGCGATAGCGACGTGCGCGTCCGGCCGGATTATCTAAGGAAGGTAATCGCACCACTGGCCGATCCGAAAGTCGGCGCGGTGACCTGTTTCTATGCCTCGCCCGGGGAGAAAACATTTGCGGACCGGCTGCAAACTGTGGGGATGGTTTCGGATTTTTACGCCGGGGTGCTCGTGGCGCGCGAGCTCGACGGCGTGAAATTCGCGCTGGGGCCGACGATCGCGACGACGCGCGCGCGGCTCGCGGAATTCGGCGGATACCCGGCAATAATCAATCAGCCCGCGGACGATTTGCTCGTGGGCCGATTGATCGCGGAACACGGGCACGAGGTGCGATTCCTGCCTTACGTGATCTCGACAGTGGCCGATTATGAGTCGTTGCGGCAGCTTTTTCAGAAGCGGCTGCGGTGGATCGTGGTGATGCGGCACATGCGACCGTGGGGGCATCTCGGGCTGTTGCTCACGCAGGGATTGCCGTGGTCGCTCGTCGCGATTGCGGTGCATCCGACGGCGGCGGTGGCGCTCGGATATTTGGGAGTGTATTCGGCTTTGCGAATCGCGATGACGTGGGTCATCGGGATTCACGGGCTGAAGCAGGAGGGGTTGTGGGGCAAGATTGCGCTGATTCCGTTGTGGGATGCGCTGGCGTTTTTGATTTGGGCGACGAGTTTTTCACGGAATAGCATCCGGTGGCGCGATGGCGAATATTACATACGGGATGGCGCGCTTGTCCCGGTGATGACGGAGCGAGGGGAAAACTAGGAAGCATCTGAGTAAAGATTTGTCAGCTAGAAAGGCGATGTGTCAGGACCGGGTGGGCGAGGCGTAACGGGGCGATTAGTGAGGACGAGCTTGTTGCCTTGGCGGGCGAGGAGGAAGACGGAGGAGGGGGGGATGTTGCCGAGGGCCTTATCCTTGTTGAACTCCTTGGTGAAGAGATAGACGCGCTGGCTGCCGCTCCATAATTTCGCGAACGTGGCCTGATCTTCAAAAATCGCGGGCGCATCCGGGAAGAGAGAGCCGAACCACAAATCGTGTTTTTTCGTGTTGATGAGATGAAGTTGAACGCCAGTGTAGTAGTTCAGCGTTGAGCCCCAGGCATATTCCCCATTCAAAACGATGATCTCGCCGGGATGGTACTGTGCGCGAATAGCGAGAGCGAGCGGCTTCGAAGAAATCTCCGGCGAAAAAATCACGAAAGCCTGATGGACGCCGAAGAGCACGCCGACCATCATGGCCGCGAGCGCAAGATTCGATCGGTATGGCGATCCGCCGCGGCGAAACCACCAGCACAATCCCGTGCCGATCAGCAGGACGACTCCGATTTCCCACAGCGGCGTGCGGAATATTCCGAGCGATTGCGTGGTGAGGTCGCTCAAATGTCCGAGTGAGAGGGTGTAAGTGCCGGGCCGATCAATGAGCACGTCGGAGATGGTCGTCCCGGGAGGCAGCGGCTTGGCCCGCAGGAATAGGATTTCAGCGAGGAGAAAGCAAAGTGCTCCGACGGCGAAAACAGCTCCGGCGATGCATCTTCCTGCGCGTCGAGCGATGCTATCGGGAGGCGAATTCGATTCGCGCTCAAGCCATCCTCCGATTAGCAGCGCGATTGCCGGGAGAGCAGGGAGCGTGTAGTACTCCTGGCGGCTTGAAAAGCTGAAGAAACCGACGACAACGAGTATCCAGAGCGCGAGGAGGAGATTCGCGCGGCCGCGGGCGTCGAGGCCGCTTCGAAATGCGCTCCAACGATGCGGGACTTCTCTCACCGCGGGAATGAGGAATGCAGTCCAGGGGAGCAGCCAGACAATGACCAGCGCCCAAAAAATGAGGAGCGGAACTTTGTCGTAGTCGTGCGGAATGCGCTCGTTTATGTAGCGGAGGAAATGCTCGTTGACGAAATAGAGCCAAAGGAAGCCTTTTTCAGGTCCCGTGGGCTGAGCGGGATTGCGGATGGCCGCGAGAATGTGCCAGGGAGCGGCAATCATGAGAAAAAAGGCGGCCAATGAAAACAGGCGCATTTTTTTCAGATAGGCAAGATCGCCGAGCAGGACGAGGAAGACAAAGATAATCGCGGCAGTGAAGACGAGGCCGATCAGGCCCTTGGTCAAGACATTCAAGGCCGTGGCGATTGTGACCCCCCAGGATGCAACCAGCGGCGGAATCTTAGTTTCATACCCCATGAGGAAAAAATAGAGAGCCACGGTCATCCAGAGGGCGACGAGTGCGTCGGGAATCAGGAAGCGCGTGTACAGGTAGATGCCCGGGCCGGTGGCGATGATGAGGCCGGAATAAAACCCGCCTTCTTCTGAAAAGGATCGCGAGGCGAACGCATAGGTGCAGCCGATGAGAGCCAGCACGCCGAGGAGCAACGGCAGGCGCGCGGACCAGTCGTGGATGCCAAAGATATGGAAGCTCGAGGCGATGCCCCAGTACATGAGCGGCGCTTTTTCGAGGTAGCGGATGCCGTTGATGTAGAGCGTGACCCAATCGTGGCGGATGAGCATTTCGCGGGCGGCTTCGGCGTGGACGGAGTCGGCGTCGTCGAGGAGTCCGGGTTGGAACATTCCGGCGACGTAGATGAGCAGCCAGGTGAAGAAGAGGATGGCGAGGAAATTCTTGGAGGCGCGCGAGTGTAGCACGGGTGTATGCGACCGCCGCTCCAATGTTAGTACGAGGAACAAACTGATCGCGGAGAATTTTTCCAGCGATCGGTATTCAAGCTTTGACAGGAACTGGCTGGGTCTTGTGCGGAGCGGCAGAGCGGTGTGACGAGGCGCCGCCCTTGCTTGCGGCCGCGCCGACGGCGAGGCCATCAGCGACGTGGCGTTCGTTGCAAGGGTTCCGCCAGTTGACCTGCGGAGGCATGAGCGAAGCATCAATCCGATCACGGTAGCGGATCGCGATGTTCATAAGCGAATCGAGGAGGGAATCCGAAAGCAGATGAGGCTGCAAGCCGAGATCAAGCAGCTTCGAGTGCTTGGCGTTGTAATAATGCTCCTCAGCTTCGACGCGCGGGTCCGGGAGGTAAGCGATTTCGGCGCGCAGGCCGAGTTTGGCGGCAGCCGCGACGACCATATCGGCAAGCTCCAAGACGGAAAATTGCTCGGTGAATTGATTGAAGACGCGACATTCGCGCGGCGCGGCTGGATTGAGGCAGGCGAGTTCGATGCAGCGGACCGTATCGCGAAGGTCGAGAAAACCGCGCGTCTGACCGCCCTTGCCGTAAACAGTGAGTGGGTGGCCGATGGCGGCCTGGACGCAAAAACGGTTGAGAACGGTGCCGAATATTTCATCGTAATCGAAGCGGTTGATGAGAGCTTCGTCGAGAGCGGTTTCGTCGGTCATGGTGCCATAAACGACGCCTTGATTCAGGTCGGTGGCGCGGAGGCCCCAGACTTTGCAGGCGAACATCATGTTGTGGCTGTCGTGAACTTTCGAGAGGTGGTAGAAGGAGCCAGGCTGCTTGGGGAAGGGCAGGACGTCTTTGCGGCCGTTGTGCTCGATCTCAATGTAGCCTTCCTCGATGTCGATATTCGGCGTGCCGTACTCGCCCATGGTGCCGAGCTTGATGAGGTGGCAATGGGGCGCATGCTCGCGAAGAGCGAAGAGGAGGTTCAGGGTGCCGACGACATTATTCACCTGCGTGAAGACGGCGTGCTCGCGGTCAATCATCGAGTAGGGGGCGGATCGCTGCTCGGCGAAGTGGACGACGGCGTCGGGCGCGAAAGATTTAATTGTGCGAGAAAGAAAATCGTGGTTGGTGACATCGCCGATAAAGGGTTCGATGGCGCAGCCAGTAAGCCGTTTCCAGCTCTGCAATCTTTCCGGGAGGGGACGAATCGGAGTAAGGGTGCGAACGCCGAGCTCTTCATCCCAACGGCGGCGCGCGAGGCTATCCACGATGGCGATCGCGTGGCCTTGACGCGATAAGTAGAGAGCCGTGGCCCAGCCGCAGTAACCATCGCCACCCAGCACAGCAATTCTCATACACCCTCCAGGACACCCATTCGGCTACGGACGGTTGGAAGGGCCGGGCGGTTTCGTGTAGTTGCCGGGACCGTGCCGCGTTGAGCTTAGATAATAGCGCGTACTGGGGCATTTGCGAGAGCCGCTCCAACGGCAAATTGGAATGTTTTCAACTCGTCATCTCCGCGGCCGGGAGGAAGTATTGAACACCAGAGGATGGCAACGCGCGATTGCCAAGACATTGCGGCCTGACTTGTGTGATTAGCCGGGATGGAGGATACTGCGCGCAAGCAACCCAGATGATGAGGTTCCCATGAGACATTTTCGACTGCTGCTCCTCGTTTCCCTGTTTGCGCTGACTGGCTTGCCATGCTGGGGTCAACAGTCCACCGCGTGCAAAGTTCATTTCAAGGTGATCGAGTCTGACCGGCGGATTCCCGGCAGTCCAATCGAAAAACTCACTGAGACACAGGAGAAATGGCTGCGAGAGAAAGAGCCACAGAAGTATCCGGCGGTGTGTTTCGATCCGGCGAAAGCGATGTATGCAGTCATTTGGACGGAAGCACAGGAGACGATAACAAACCGGAGGCCGCATATTGAGGCGAATGTAGGCGTCAACGACGGAGTGACAGGAAGCACGGTTACCTACTCGGAAGAGACGAGCACACGCTCGGTGACCCATATTTCTGTGGCGAAGATCGGGGCCGACGGGAGTCTGGAAGCCCCGCCCGTGTTTGTGGACAAGGACCCGGCGCAAGCGAAAAAATCCTCTTCATCAGCGGCAGGGCTGGAACATGGCGTGAAATTTCTCAATACGCTGGGGAAGAAATAAGGTGGCAAGGGGTCCGCGGGCTAGAAGCTCGTGATAAAGACGAGAGCGAGAGCCATCAAGATGCCGGCCAGCATAGCGATGGTGAGCCAGCCGCCGAGGCGTGGTCGAGCTTCGGGCAAGCCTAGGATATATGTGGACGGGTCGGGATGATCAAGGAAGATGTCGGCGGGATGGTGGTAGTGACGGCGAGAGGCGCGGCGCCGCGAGCCCGAGCCCGCGTGGGTGGCGATCTCGTCCGCGATCGAGTCGCGCTGCATAGGCGACAGCATAGCACCAACGGAAATTCTATCGGCGGCAAGTATCCAAAGAGTGACTCTCTCTGGCCGGCGGGCGAATCGCGTTGCGCCGGCAGCATGAACCCTTTAATGTAGCGGTTTTCAAATTTCACAGGGACGGGCTGGTGAAAAAGAAAATTCGCGTTGTGCAGTACGGTGTCGGGCCGATCGGAGCTTCCATTGTGCGATTGATGCGGCGGAAGCGCTCGATTGAAATGGCGGGAGCGATTGACAAGGACCCTGCGAAAGCCGGACGCGACTTGGGAGAAATCGTCGGGGCGGCGGACGCGCCGTGGGGAATCCCAGTTTCGGGGGACTCATCGGAGTTGCGGACGAAGCAGGTGGACGTGGTGGTGCATTCGACTTCGTCCTATCTGCCGGACGTGATGGATCAACTGCTTGACTGCATCGGAACCGGCTGCTGCGTGGTCTCCACGTGCGAAGAGCTGTCCTATCCGTTCCGGAAGCATCCGACGCTGGCAAAGGCGCTTGACGCTGCGGCGCAGGCGGAAGGAGTGGCGCTCGTGGGCACGGGAGTGAACCCAGGATTCGTGATGGATAAACTCGTGCTCACGCTGACCGCGGCGTCGCAGCGGGTGGATTTCGCCAAGGCAATGCGTGTGGTGGACGCGTCGAAGCGGCGGCTGCCGTTACAGAAAAAGATTGGTGCGGGGATGACGCCTGAGGAATTTCGGGCGCAGGTGGCGGCGGGCGTGATCAAGCATCACGGCTTGCCTGAATCCGCGGCGATGATCGCCGATGGGCTCAAATTCGAACTGGATGACATCACCGAGACGATCGAGGCGGTCATCGCGGAGCAAGTCGTCAAAACGGAATTTCTCGAGGTGGGCCCTGGACAGGTTGCTGGGGTGCATCAAATCGCGCGTGGGATTTCCGGCGGTGAAGAGAAAATTTACCTGGAGCTCAAGATGTACGTCGGGGCTCGCGAGCCGGCAGACTCGATCGAATTGAGAGGCGAGCCGAATTTATCGCTCGTGATTCCAGGCGGAACGCATGGGGATATCGCGACGGCCGCAGTCGTCGTTAATACAATCCCGGCGATTCTGGCGGCCACGTCGGGGCTGCGGACGACGCGGGATTTGCCGCTGAGCTTTTTTCCGGCTTAGCGAGCGTCAGAGGCAGGCGCTACTTCCAGAAGCGGGCGACGGCGGCATAGTCGGGGTCGTCCTTGGAGGCGTCCTTTACCGCGCTGTAGGTGGTATAGGCGGCAGCCGCTGCGGGAAGAGGGATCCCTTCCTGCCTGGCCAGTTCGAGGGCCAGCCGAATATCCTTATGCATCAAGCGCAGCGGAAAACTGGGTGGAAATTCTTTCTTTAGAATTAACGGTGCCTTGACGTCCAGCACAGCGGCGCGCGCCATGCTCGACTGCATCACTTCGACCAGCTTTTCTCCGGCGATTCCCGCGTGCGTTACGAGTTCGAGAGCTTCCGCAAGAGCTTCGACCTGCAAGGCAAGAATTAAATTCATGGCCAGCTTGACGGTTTGGCCGGCGCCGTTTGGTCCGAGGAGGAAAAACCGTTTCCCCATCGCGGAAAAAACCGGCTTGACGCGATCGAAGACTTCACCTTTGCCGCCGATCATAAAAACCAACTCACCTTTTTCGGCGCCCCAGGTTCCGCCGGTGACGGGCGCGTCGAGATAATCCACGCCTCGCGCTTCGCAGAGGGAAGCGGTACGCCGAGCCAGCTCTGGCGAAATGGTGCTGGAATCAATCAGGACGGTGCCACGGCGGAGGCCCTCCAGCGCTCCGTTCTTGCCGAGCAGAACTTCTTCGATGGCCGGTGGGTCGCTGACAATCGTAATCAGGACATCAGACAGCGCGCCGGTATCACGCGGGCTGGCGCCGAGGCGGGCGCCTGCCTTTACGAGATCCTGAGCGCGAGCCTGTGTTCGGTTCCAAACCACGAGAGGAAAGCCCGCCTTGAGGAGATTGTGAGCCATGGGATTGCCCATCAATCCCAGCCCGATAAAGCCAACGGTCGGAGTCATTCGCACCTCCCGATAGAAAAATGAAATATACCTGCGGCGCGGGGTATTGCGAAATTTTTTCTAAGAGAAGCGAGCGTGGAGGCGCTTGAGAAGTCAGGCGCGCTTCTCGAATGGGGACGGTCGCGCCGGCGCAGGAGGAGCGAGTTCCGCCTTCGTTTCGAGGATGCGCACGACGTATTCATAGGGAATTTCAACGCGCATCGTCTTGTCTTTTCCGCCAAGCGAGAAGTGGTCCTGGAGGATCACGGCTTTCCCGGAGTCGGAGACGAGAGTGCCGATGGCGGATAGTTGGATATCGCCCGCGCGATAGTGCGCTTCGACGCGTTTCCCAACAAAAGAGTCGTAACGTGCCACAGTCTGGTCCTCCGGCAGGGCCAGGCGCAAAAGGGATGCTAGCATGGTTTTGTATGTTAAACAGTAAATAAAAACCGCTGCGTTAGTGATGTGGTGAATGAGGCGCGGGGGTTGCGTCAGCGACGGGAAGGGCTCCGGCCGATTTCAAGTGCAGGTCGGCGAAGAGGATCAGGAGAATCGGAGCGGCGATGCTGAGCGCCATGTAACTGAACACCACGGGCAAAATCCAGCCGAGGGCCGAATCGTCATTCGAAAAATTGACAGAAGCGAAATACCAGGCCAATACAGCCACGGCCAGGGCGATGAACATCGCAACGTTGCGGCTCAAATCGGAGATTTCGAGCGGCTTCCCGCAACCCGGGCAAACGAGGTCATCCGAGTAGGCGAGCACCTTGCCCGGAGAAACGATTGCCAGGCAGTTCGGACACTGACGAGCGGCCAAAATTCACCTCCGCGATGCAACGCGAAGATACACCTGGAATGGAGACTGGACAAGCCGCACTCCAATAGGAAGAAGGCCGCTATTACACGAGGGAGAATTCCACGCGGTGGCGGATGGGATCAATTCGCTCGGCGCGGACGCGCACGCGATCGCCGAGCCGGAAGACGCGCCCGGCACTGCCGTCGGCGCCGCGGCCGGTGGCATGACCTCTTCTGCCGCCACCACGATGCGAGCCGCCGTGAGACTCTGTGACGATGGCGTGGTCGCGTTCCCGATACACGCAGCGCATGCCCGTGATTTCCTCGAGACGATCAATACTGACGAGGCCTTCGACGAAAATTTCAACCAACTCAACGAAGAAGCCGAATTTCTGGACGGAAATAATGAGCGCATCGTATTCCTCGCCCAGATGGCTTTCCATGAATTGCGCCGTTTTCCAGTCCATCAATTCGCGCTCGGCTCCGTCGGCGCGGCGCTCGGCTTCGGAGCTTTCGGAGGCGAATTCTTCCAGTTCTATGCGGCGGTAGGGGCCCAGCATGGCGACCGTCTCTTCCTTGCCCGTGCGCCCGCTGGCCGCAGGGGCGCGAATCGGCGCCACGCCCGGATTTTCGAGAGCCCATTTCAGGCAGCGATGAACGATTAGATCGGGATAACGGCGGATGGGCGAAGTGAAATGCGTGTACTCCTTCACGGCGAGAGCGAAATGGCCAAGAACATCCGCTGCATAGCGGGCCTGCTTAAGAGACCGGAGCATGAGATAGGAAAGGATGCGCTCTTCGGGCTTTCCGGCGATTTTTTCGGTCAGGCGCTGGTAGTGCTGCGGACGAATGTCCACCTCTTCCGATGCAGGCATTGTGACTGTCATGGGGCGCATCCGGCCGCGAGCCGTGCGTCCGGCGCGGGTATCACGGGCAGGCGGAAGCACACGGCCATGACGGACGGCGATGCGGCGCTCCGCAAGATCTTCGACGCCGAGCGAGTAGCCGAAGGCGTGAGCCAATTCCTCAAATTCGAGGACCTTTTTCGGGTCAGGTTTTTCGTGCACGCGGTGGAGCGAAGCAATTCCGCGGCGCTCGAGATACTGCGCGACAGCCTCATTCGCCGCGAGCATGAATTCCTCGATAAGGCGATGGGCGATATTGCGTTCGCTGCGAACGATGCTGGTCATGCGGCCGGATTCGTCGAATTCGATGACCGGCTCGGGGAGATCGAAATCAATCGAGCCGCGCGCGACGCGGCGTTTGTTGAGCAGCAGAGCAAGTTCTTTCATGCGGCGAAAATTTTCGGCGAGTGGAGCATAGCGGTGAGTGGCTTCGGGGTCGCCTTCGAGGACTTTGTTGACATTCGTGTAGGTCATGCGTTCGGCGGAGCGAATGACACCGGGCGCGAAATCGGCGCGCAGCATTTTTCCTTCCGCGTCCATTTCCATGAGAACGCTCATCACCAGCCGGTCCATATGCGGATTTAGCGAGCAGATGCCGTTCGACAATTCTTCGGGGAGCATGGGCACGGCGCGATTCGGGAAATAGACGGAGGTACCGCGGAGGCGCGCTTCGCGATCAAGCGGCGAATCGCGGCGAACGTAGTGCGCGACGTCGGCGATGTGCACCTGGAGCCCATAGTGCCCGTTGGGAAGTACGGTGACATACACGGCGTCGTCGAAATCGCGCGCGGTTTCGCCGTCAATGGTGACAATGGGAAGTTGGCGAAAATCCCGGCGGCCTTGAACGTCGGCGGGCGCGACTTTTTGAGGAGTCGAACGAGCGGCGGCAAGCACCTCAGCCGGAAATTCGTGCGGCAAATGGTGCTTGCGGATGATGATCTCGATGTCCACCCCGATTTCGCCGGGGCGCCCGAGAATTTCGATCACGCGGCCGGCGGGAGTGAGGCCACCCTTGGGATAGCGCGTAATTTCGACGTTGACGACGGCCCCGTCGAGTTCAGGCAAGCGCAGGCGGCGGCTCGCAACGAAGGTCCCGGCAGGCGCCGGGCCCAGCTTTTGCCGCAGCTCAGGCGTCAACTCATCGCCCGGTGCGATGGAGACTTCGTGGAGGATGCGCGTGTCGTATGGGAGGACGACATTGCCATGGGGGCCGTAGCGGAAGAGGCCGACGAGGGTGGGATTCTCGCGTTCGAGGATGTGAACGACGCGTCCTTCGGCGCGCCCGTCTGGGCGACGGCGCTCGATGCGCGCCAGGACGTGGTCTCCGTGCATAGCGTCGCCGAGGCCATCGCGGCCGATGAAGAGATCGCCTTCGACGCGTGGCATGAGCTCGTCGGGGACGAGGAAGCCGTAGCCATCGCGGTGTGCGACGATGCGGCCGGAGACAAGATTCGGATCGCGCGCTCGCTTTTGGGCTACTTCCGTTTTTGATGGTGTCGCCGTGACGGAGGCGACGGGCAGCGCTCCTTCGACAGCGGTGCGGGGAGCGCGGTCGGCGGACGCCACGTGTTTTGAGTCGGCGAGGCGATAGCGTCCGCCATGAATTTCCTCGACGTCGCCGCGACGCTTGAGCTGCTGGATGACGCGCGGGAGATAACGTCGGCCGCGATGCTTCAAGTCCATGCCGTGGGCGATTTCGCGGATGCTCGCGGGACGAGTGAGAGTCGAGAGATGAGCGATCACCTGTTCCGTGGTGACCTCAGTCACGGTCGAGGGTTCGCGGCGTTCGACGGAGTGCCGCTTGTTGCGTTTGCCCATGGCGATGGTCCCGCCTACGCAAGAGCTTTGGCGGGAAGGGACAGGCTAACGGATTTGGGGGCGCGAGGCAAAAGTTGGTTTTGAAGCTTCGAATGATCTCGGGTCCGGCAGTAGACTAACAGACGCAAGAGCATCACAATCGTCAAAAGGAATAGCATGCAATGAGGTCGCGCGACAAACTGCCGAAACCGGGCGACGCGGTTGTCCTCATCGGTCTCTCACCAGGATTTCTAGATGACTTGCCGGATGAGGATAAGAAAGCAGTATCAGAAATAATTGGCAAGCCAGTCCGGCTGAACGAATACGAGGAGGATGGGAGAGCTGAACTTGAATTTAAGGACGGGGATGGAAATCTTCACTTTGTCTATATCACACCAAATTTCGTAAGACCTGCCCAATAGCAGGATCAAGTCAACCTGATTGCCAGATAGCGCTGTATAGCGCCGCCGCTATGGCGGAGGAGCCTCGGTGATGGCCACATCGTTGAGGATGATTTTTCCGTCGGGGAGACGCTCGAGACCGGGAGCGTAGTTGCCCAGAAATTCGCGTCGCCACCAAGCGCCGGTCGCACGCTTCGTTTGCATATCGGTGAACCAGTATTGCCACATGACGGCGCGGATTTGCGTTGGCGGCGAGCCGCCGCCGAAAGGATTTGAGGCGAAAAGTTCGACGACATCGGTATCACTGCGAAGGAGGCGTTCCTCGGTCCAGACGACAAAATGGTACTGGCGCCAGTTGCCGAGCGAGGCGAACCATAGATTCCATTCAAAGCGTGGCTGGTAAGGCGCATAAATTCCGGGAGCCTTGTTGACATCCTGCGGCTTGTATAGAAAGGGATATGTGAGCCACGTTTTTCCGCCGTCGCGCGAACCTTGGAATTCGATTTCGTACCGGGCGTGGGTCATGATGGCGAAAAGGCCATAGCGATTGGCGATTCTGAAGGGCTCGAGCCGGGCGATGGGCTCTACGGGAAGGTAGATTTTGCGGTCGATCGTCCAGATAAGCTGCGCCGTCGTCGAGTAGAAAATCCAGAGGAGAAAGAAAGCGGCGATGACCAGACGGGTGTGTGTGAGCCGGCGGCGCCAGAGGGCGCGCCAGCTTTCGGATGAAGGCTGCGGCTGAGATTCCGGTGACGAATCAGGGGTCGGGGGCAACACGGGTTTCGGTTCGACCAAATCGCGGAGGCGCTGCGGAATGACCCATTCGAGGAAACGGTCGTCGAGGAGCAAGACGCCAAGCAGAAGCACGAGGTAATTGAGGAAGGTGTAGTTGGCGGTGAGAATGATGGAAATTTCGAATGGCGTGACGATGAGGAAACAGAGGATGCGAAGGCGCCGGGGGAAAAAAAGCAACCAGACGACAAACAGCTCGACAAGAAACGTGTAAACGACGGCAGAGGCGTGGAACCAGTGGGGAAGATGCTGGACGTACCAGCCGATCCAGGAGGGCAGCGGGCCATTCTGGTAGTAGTCGTCCATGGCGGTGAGATTGCGCCAGGACTGATCGCCGCTCAGGATTTTCACCAGGCCCGATTCGAAGTAAATGCGGAACCATTCCCATTGAAGCAGAAAGCGGCTGAGTCGCGAGGCTGCATGCGCCCGGGCGAGTCCCGGCCAGATGCCAGGTGGAGCGAAGAAGATTGAGATGAAGCCGGCTTCGAGGAGCATGCCATCGGATTGGTAGTTGGAGAAATCCTGCGCCGCGCTAACGAAGGAAAGAAAACAGATGAAGCACACTACGAGTGTGGCCCGCGGCCAAAAGTTCATGACGACGAGCAGCGAGGCGATGAGTCCCACCCAGCAGACGAGCATCAGCGCCTGATTGCTCGCGTTGAACCACAGAAGTGTGGGCGCAAACCAGAATCGCTGGGCGTGAAGCGCGCCGGCGACTGCCTGCAAGTAATCCGCGGCGGGAAGAATGCCGTCCGGGCCGATGAGGCCCTTGATCTGGAAGAGAAGAGAATAAAACGCGGAGAAATAAATCAGGCCGAGGGCACGAAGAAAGATCCATCGGGCCCAGAGATGTCCGGGGCGGCTGTCACCCGGGATTTCCGGGCCCAGGAGCCACTTCGCAAACGCTATTGGATTCGCACCCATGGCACCGCGATTATACTGGTGATGGACGATAAGAGTGGCAGGTGCAAAAATTGTACCCGCGAATAGGGGCGGGGAATCTAAGACCGAGGAGGAACAGCATGGCGACGCCAAAGATTCTGATTCTGACGGGCGATGCGGCGGAGTCGCTCGAAGTGATGTACCCCTACCAGCGCCTGAAGGAAGAAGGATACGAAGTCCACATCACCGGGCCGAGCAAGAAGAAGCTGCGGTTTGTGGTGCACGATTTCGAGCCGGGCTTCGACACGTACACGGAAAAGCCCGGGTACAGTTGGAGCGCCGATCTCGCGTTTGCGGACGTGAAACCCGCCGATTATGTGGCGCTCGTGATTCCCGGCGGACGGGCGCCGGAATATATCCGCAACGACGCGGACGTGAAGAGGATCGTGCAGCATTTTTTTCAAGAGGAGAAGCCGGTGGCACAGATTTGCCACGCAGCGCTTGTGCTGGCGGCAGCGGGCGAGCTGAAAGGGCGGCGCACAGCGGCGTATCCGGCGCTCGAGCCGGACGTGCTGGCAGCGGGCGGAAAATTCGTGAACTCAGAAGCGGTGATTGACGGTGCCATGATTTCAGCGCGCGCGTGGCCGGACCATCCGGCGTGGATGCGCGAATTCATCCGGGTCCTGCGAGAGAAAGCGCCGGTGAGCGAGAGGAGCTCGGCGGCCAAGCGCTGAGGGAGAAAAAATTTGAAGAGCATTGAGTCCTGTCGCGTCCCCGGCCAGACACGTTTCAGGGGGCGCCACTTGAAGATTGAATCAGGCAAAGTACGAATCTGGTTCATGCTCGTTCCGGGCGTCCTCTTTTTGCTTTTTGCGGGTGGCGTGTTCGGGAGCGGAGCAGACGATTCAAAATCCCTCGCTCGACAGATTTTCGATGTGATGATCGGGGAGCAGGGGGTCAAGGCCGGATACCGGGCGATTCATGCGAAGGGGATCGTGTGCAAGGGAATGTATGCGCCGACGGGAGACGCGGGCAATTTATCGCGGGCGGCGCATTTTCAGGCGGATTCGGTGCCGGTGACAGTACGGTTCTCGGACGGCGCGGCGGATCCAACGATCCCCGATGGTTCGCCGGACGCGCAGCCACGCGGCATGGGAATTGAATTCACGCTACCGACCGGGGAGACGACTTACATCGTGGCGATTTCGCACAATGGGTTCATCGTGGGGACGGGGGAGGAGTTTCTCGCGCTCCAGAAGGCCCTAGTGGTAACGGATCGCTCGAAGCCGCATCCCTGGCCGTTGGAAACTTTTTTCGAGAGCCACCCGCGCGCATTGAAATTCGTGGAGGATCCGAAGCCGACGCCGGAGAGTCTTGCAACGGAGGGGTTCTACGGGAATAATTCGTTTCTTTTCGTGGACGCCGAAGGGAAAAAACGAGCGGGACGCTACTTCATCGTTCCTCTGGCAGGGCAACATTACCTGGGGGACGCAGCCGCGAAATCACAGCCTGCGAATTTTCTCATGGACGAACTGAGGGCGCGACTGAAAAAGGGTCCAGTGAAATTCGAAATATGGGTGCAACTGGCGGAGCCGGGCGATCCGACCGACGATGGCTCGGTACTGTGGCCGGAGAGCCGCAAGCGAGTCGATATGGGACTGATTTCGATTACCGCGGTCGTGCCCGATAGCGCCGAAGCCGAGAAAGACCTCCTGTTCGATCCCGCGCAACTGACGGATGGAATAGAACTGTCCGATGATCCGCTGCCAGCGCTGCGCTCGGAGGTGTACATGCTTTCCTTCATGTACCGGAATCCGTGAACGAGCACGCGGCAAACTCTCCCCCGCAAGCTTGGCCGCATAGGCCCTTAGAAATGAAGAAGGACATTGCGGCGGCAGGCCGCCCAGAAGGACACGGCCTGCCGCGGCGCGATGAATTCAGGCTCCGACCGACTTCTTTTGCGGTTCGCGCAGAAACGCCAGCAGATCCGCGTTGACCCGATCCTGATGCGTGGCTGTGAGGCCATGCGGAGCTCCCGGATAATAAATTTCCTTGGCGCCAGGGATCAGCTTCGTGGTCTTGTACCCGGAATCCTTGATGGGAACAATTTGGTCCGCCTCACCGTGCAAGACGAGAGTTGGTACAGTGATCTTCTTCAGTTCCTCCGTAAAATCTGTCTCCGAGAAGGCCTTGATGCTTTCGTAGGCGTTCACCAGGCCTGCTTGCATGCCCCACAGCCAGAATTGATCCAGCAGGCCTTGCGAAACCTTGGCACCCGGCTTATTGGCCCCATAGAAAGGGACGGCCAGTTCCTTCCAGAACTGAGAGCGGTCATCGAACGCACTTTTTCGAAGTGTGTCAAAGACTTCGATCGGGAGTCCCTCGGGATTGGAAGCGCTCTTGAGCATCACGGGAGGCACCGCCGCAATCAGGACGGCAGCTTTCACGCGCTTCGTCCCATGACGAGTGATGTAGCGGACGACTTCGCCGCCACCCGTCGAGTGACCAACTAGCGTCACGTCCCGCAAGTCAAGCGCCTCAATGACCGCCGCGAGGTCGTCGGCGTATCCGTTCATGTCATTACCTGTTGAAGGCTGGCTGGACCGGCCGTGTCCTCTGCGGTCATGCGCCACCACTCGAAATCCATGCTGAAGCAGGAACAGCATCTGGCCGTCCCATGCATCGGCGTTCAGTGGCCAGCCGTGAGAGAAAGTAACAGTCGGCCCCGTCCCCCAGTCCTTGTAATAAATCTCGTTTCCGTCTCTTGTTCTGATCGTGCTCATATCAAATCTCCTTGATTGCCGGACGAGATCCGGCTGGATAGGGCTGTTTCAGCCACCAAGCCAATGGAGGGCCACCAGTTACATCAGATTCAGTGGCGGAGAAAATGTTTCACGCTGCGGACTATTTCGAGGGGGCCTCAATTTCGCGGAGGTAGAGGCGCAAGCCGATCAGGACAATGACGATGAAGCAAACGGAAACTCCCAAGCCCCATCGGCGATAGTCGCGTTCCTTCAGAGCGTCCTTGCCCGCTTGCAGGTCGGTGGCGGCGATTTTCATTCCGGCTTGAATATCCTGTTCGACAAGTTTTGGCTGAAAGGCATGGATGGTAACGCGCGCCTTCGTGAGTGAATCCCGCGCCTGGTCCTGGCCGAGGCGCGCTTCGCTTACCTCCATGCCGGAGGATTCGGCGACGGCGAGGACACTGTTGGCGTTCTTGATGGCGTCGTCCAACTGAGTCAAATCAGCTAGCATTTTCGCGCGGGCTTGGTCGCAGGAATCGCCCGGAGAATGACACTGCATGCAGACGCCTTCGGGGCCGGTGCCGAGTTTCGCGTCGGTGGGATGGCGCACGTCATGATTGCTATGGCACACGACGCATCCCGGCAGGCCTGCTGCCCTAAAGACCTCGCCGTGCGAGCTCTTGTCATACATTTGCGCCTGGAAAACATGGCAGGTTGCGCAGACGTTAGCGACCGAGCCGACTCCCGGTGGCGCGGCGCCGTGATTGCCGTGGCAAGTGCTGCAAGTCGGGGCGCTGAGATCGCCGCGATCAACCATGGCCTGGTGATGCACGCTCAATTTGTATTTCACAGATTGGTCGGTAGGAATGCTGTAAGGCTTCATGTAGGCAGTGTCGGAGTGGCAGCGGGAGCAGGTATCGGCGATATTCAACGGATTCACTCTTGATTTCGGATCGCTTGCCGGACGCAGGTCGTGGACGCTGTGGCAATCAATGCAAACCGCCGCTTTCGTATCGCCTTTCGCGAGGCGTTGGCCGTGCACGCTGGTTTTGTATTGGGCCAACTGATCGGTGCGCAGCGATGGATTGTACTGGCGCATGAAAGCAGCGTCCGAATGGCAGCGTCCGCAGAATTCGGGAATCTGGCTGCGCTCGACATGCCCTCGGAAACCAGCAGCCTTGCTCATGGCATCCATGTCGGCCCTGCCGGGATCGCCGCCGTGACAGCTCGCGCAGGTGAGGCCCTTTTGTGAATGAATGTCGTGAGAGAACTGATCCTCGGTGACCTGGAACGGCGGGTCGAGAGCGCCATGGCAAACAAGACAGTTATTGGTCGTCTGCGCGCCGGCGGAGGCTACGCAGGCACACATCGCGAGAACGAGGCACAAACCGCAAAGGAGTGTGCGCCGCTTATTTTGCCATGTAGCCATAGATCGTCATTGTGACCATGTAGGCCAGCGCGAAAACAGCGGCTCCCATGATGTATTTGCGTCCGCGGCCATGGCCGACCTGGTCGAAAAACGGAAGCAGCAGCCAGATCAATCCAGCTAGCCCAAAGGCCAGCACGCCGAGAAACTCACCATCAATAAACCAGACCTTCGATGGAATTTTCTTGAGCGTCTGGAACATGAACATGAAATACCACTCCGGGCGAATGCCTGCTGGCGCGGGGGCGAAGGGATCCGCTTTTACCCCCAGTTCCCAGGGGAAAATCGCTGCCAGAGCGCCGAGGATTCCGAGGGCGATGTACCAGGCCATCAGCTCGCGCAGGAAAAAATTGGGGAAGAACTTCATGTTGCGCGCCTCTCCCGGAGAGGATTTCCAGCGCTCCTCGACGCCGGGAGGGACGCTGATGCCGAAGTATTGGACCAGTCCGATATGAAGGACGATGAGGAGCGTGGCGAGGCCGGGCAAAAGCGCGACGTGAAATCCGAAGAAGCGCGTGACAGTAGCCCCGCTGACTTCTTCTCCGCCACGAAGGAATATCATCAAGGGGTGGCCGATGACCGGGACTTGCGCCGTGATTTCTGTGCCGACCTTGGTGGCGAAATAGGCGAGGGTGTTCCACGGAAGCAGGTAGCCGCTGAACCCGAAACCGAGAGCGAGAAAGAGCAGGAGCATCCCGCTGACCCAGGTGAGTTCGCGGGGTTTGCGGTAGGCTCGCAAGAAAATCACACTGAACATGTGCGCGAACGCCGTGAGGATCATCAGGTTTGCCGACCAGGAATGAATCGAACGGATCAGCCAGCCGAATTTCACGCGCGTCATGATGTACTGAACACTTTCGAAGGCTTCATTGGCGCCCGGGCGGTAATAGAGGAGCAACAACATCCCGGTGCAGACCTGGATGAAGAAGAGGAAGAGGGTCATGCCGCCGAGGAAATACCAATAGGAAAGTTTGTGGTGGGGGACAGATTTTTTCTCGAGCGGGGCGGTGAAATCAGCCCAGTGGAAGCGATCGTCGAGCCAGTGCTCGACGCCCGAGAACAAGCGCACTTCAGGCCTCCCGCTTTCGCACGACTATGATTTCGTCGCTGCGCACTCGGGCGGTGAAGGCTTCGAGCGGGCGCGGCGGCGGACCGGAAATATTCCGGCCGTTGAGGTCGTAAAGGCCGTTGTGGCAAGCGCACCAGATTTCGCGCAGGTCCGGACGGTATTGAACGGTGCAGCTCAGATGGGTGCACACGGCCGAGAGGGCGCGATATTCGCCGTCGGCGGTCATCAAGAGAAGAGCGGGACGGCTGCCGAAACGGAAAATCTTGTAGCCGTTGGGTTTCAGCTCACCTACTTTGGCCGCGACCACTTCGTCCGCGCCGAGGTCCACAACTTTCGGCGGGATGAGATAACGCATCACGGGGTAGAGGAAAGAAGCAGCCGAAGCGAGAAAGCCGCCGCCGAGCATGAACTCCACAAAACGTCGGCGCTGTGTGCTGGCAGCAGGCGGCTCGGATTTTTCCATATCGCCCCCGGAAATTTTCTCGAACGGGGTGAAATACGATTGCTTACTTCTTTTTTGCCAGGTCGCGAACGTAAGCGACTAACTGACCGATTTGTTCCTTCGAGATCTTGTCGCCGTAGGCCGGCATCTTGTTCTTGCCTTTCGTGATGGTGTCAGTAAGCTCGGCGTCCGATTGTTTCTGGACTTCGGGTGAGGTCAAGTCCGGCACGTGAAGGGACTTGCCCATAGGGCCCTGCCCTTTCGCGTCGGGCCCATGGCACACAGCACACTTGCCCTTAAATATTTCGGTGCCGCTCTGAGCGTGAGAGGGTGTAGCGCACAGCCCAATGAATGCGAGTGAGACGGTCCCGCACCAGAATGCTCGAATCAGATTATTCTCCATCTATCGACCCTCCATGTCTGAGTTGCTGAGACTTATTTCCCGACGCTCCCGCCGCCCGCTTGGATAATTGCTCTACAGAGGCCGCGCACGCCTTTTATCGGCGTGATACTAGCGCACTTTAGTCCGGCTCCCAAGGGATTGTAACGATTTTTGCGAGAGAGATTGTGCCGGCTACCTGGCTTTTGCGGGGGCGGGCGGGTCCTTCGTCACCCCGTAAGGGACGCCATCGTGGAGGAAGAGACGTTCAGCTTCTTCGTGATTGAGGGGACGGGCGCCGCGGCGGCCGAAAACGGCGATCTGGTGGCCGCTTTCGTCCACGGCGCGGTCGCGATCTTCGCCCTTCGAGATCGCGAGAGCAGACCCGGCGGTTCGATAGGTAGCGATCAGCTTGGGAGTGGGGCGCGGGCTGAATCCATAGGCATTGGGCGAATCTTCCGGTGAGAGAATTTGCAGGACCCGAAGGCCATTCGCGCCATCCGCGACGAAGGCGAAGGTGCTCGCGTCCACCATCCCGATCTTGACGTCGCGAACGTCATTCAATTTCCCACCGGCGGTAAAGACTTGATCGAGGCGCGGCTGCTCGGGGCGCTCGACGTCCACGATGGCGAGGCCCTGCTTGCCGGCGGCGACGTAGGCGTAAGTGCGCGCGACGTAGATATTGCGTGCGTCTTCGAGCGGGACAGAAGCACCGGCGACGAGGCGAGGGCGGTCGAGCGAAGTGACGTCGAGTACTTTCAGGCCCTCGCGATCGACGACGAACGCATATCGGAACTGGATGGCGATTCCTTGCGGGTTTTTCAGTTCGGGCGCGCTGAGCTGAGCGGTCACACGAGGCGACAAGGGATTGTCGAGGTCCACGACAACGAGGCCTCGGTCGCAGAGTATGTACGCGTAAGTGCCGGCGATTGTGATCCGGCGCGCGCCGTTCAAGATTCCGTCGGGATTGAACGCCAGAGCACGTTTCAGGAAATTATTCCGAGGATCACCATCGAGAAGCGTGCTGACGCCGGGGCTTTTACTCTTCGGACTCGGATCGCCGACGACGACGAGGCCTTCGTACTTATCCGCGACGTATAGAAACGCATAGAGCGGATGAATCGGCTGCTCCTCATTTTCGGGGCGACGGCTGCGCGCGGGGTCGAGCGCGAGCGTTGAAGGGCTAGCGACGGCCGTGGCAAATTTTGTCTTGAGATAGAAACGCTGGCCGAGAGGTGAAACAGGAGCGGTGACCATGCGCTCGGAGAAACCCTTGTTATCAATGTTCGCGACGTCGTAGATGCGAAGTCCTCCTTTCCCGGTGGCGGTGTAGAGATATTCGCCGCGGAGTTGCGCGTCCAGCACATTACCCTCGTGATGGAAGGATTGCTTCAGTTCGCTATTCGCCTGAACATGGCGGCGGTAGTCATCGGGATAGGCCACACGGTGGAGATAGCTGCCAATGATGGCAGGCGGCTCATCGTGTTCCGCCACAGCGACAGCATCAAACCCCTTGGCGCCGTCCGCGACATAGATATAGCGTCCCATGAAATTCAGGAGATTCGTGCCCTGGAGGAGGACCTGCGCGAGCCAGGCGTTGTTGTCGTTGCGCGCGGACACGTGGCAATCGTCGCAGGCTTTCGTTTCTTTCGAGCGAACGGTGTGCGGCACAAAAGTGCTGAAGGCTGTGCCGCTGAAGCCTTCGGCAGAGACGGTCTGCTGCATGTAGTAAATCCATTCGCGATTTTGATTTTGCGAGCTGACGAGAATTGCGCAGGAAGAGCGGGCAGGCGCGACACGGTGTCCGGTGACCGTTCCGTCAATGCCGAGCATGAAGCCGTCGTCGCGAAGAACCTGAAAATCGTAGGCCGTCCAGTTGCGCGTGAGGAGGCCTTCATTGTGGAGCATCGGCTTGCGTTGGTTGGCCATCATCGCAAGATGGCAGCCGAAACAGTTGGGCGTCCAGGAAGTATGGCAGGCGTAGCAGGTCATTTTGCTGTTGGGGTGAGCTAAGTGCGATTTGCTCGCTGCGGGAATTGCGCCCCAGGTTTTGCCGTCGGTCTCGACGGTCTTCGCCCAGCGGGATTTTTCGCTGTAGTGGGGATTCCCCGGCGTAATGGTGTCGAGCGTTTGAACGACTTCCCATTCTTTGTCCGGCTCGACCATCGAGCGCTGGAAAAGCTTTTCGCCGCGCCATTCGAAGCGGCGAAGGCTCCAGGGCGTGCGGAAGGCGTCGAGATGCGTGCCGCCCGGAGGCGAGGCAGGGCCCGAAGTGACGAGTGTCGCGCGCCTTTCTATTGTGCCGTGGCAATCGGTGCAATCGAGTTCGATGGCGGCGCGCGGCTCGCCGTAAAGTTTTCCGTTGCCATGAGCGTCCTGCTCGAAATGGCAATCCGCGCAGTGCATCCCTTTTTCGAGGTGGATGTCTTTCAAGTGCACGGCTTTTTCGAACTTCGCTGGATCATCGGGAGAAACGATTTTATTTTCGGCATCGAGGAGATTTCCTTGGCGGTCGCGTTTGTAAACGGCGCGGAATATCCAGCCGTGGCTGTGGAAATCCGCGAATTGAGATTGATGTAGCTCGCGATTGAATTCGGGGCTTCCGGTCTTTTCGAGGAAATTCGTATCGGTCCAGAGGCCGCGAGGAGCAGCGCCTTCCGGATTGCGAAGCGCCACTTCGTATCTCTCTTCCTCAGTGGGATTGTGTTGCTGCGCGGGATACATCCGTTCGGCATCCCCTTCGTTGTCCCACCAGGTGTACCCGAAGTAGGTGGTCTCCATGTTCGTTCCCGGATGGACATGGCAGACCATACACTGGCTCGAGGGAATCGCGCGCGTGAAGCTGTGACGGATCGGGTGGCCGGATTCGTTTTTCACGACGGCTGGATCGGAAGAAGCACTGTGTCCAAGGTGGCCGAAGCTCGCATAGGGGCCGGAATGTTCGGGCGAGCGATCGTTCGCGTATATGACGTGACAAGCCGAGCAGCCGCTGCCGCGATAATCGCCGGGCTGATCGTTGGTGCCGGGCAACGAAAGCATCGGATCGAGAAGGCGGGTTTTCTGCAGGCCGAGGAAAACCGGGTCTGTGCGAAGAAGAGTGCCGAAACCGCGCTCGCCGAGCTTGTCGTCGGGGCGCCCGGATTCTTCCTCCCGGTCCGGATTTCCAATCTCGCCTTTTTTCCCGCCGCCACGCTCGAAAACGCGCAGCACATTGCCGGGCTGCGAAATCTCCCAGCGCTCGAGAGGCGTGAGCTCCGGGATGATGCCTTTGGCTCGAGTTTCCTCGGGCGTGGGTTGCGGGATAGTGTGAATGGATTGTGGGCGTCCATCGGCGGAGTAGCTTTCGCCAAAGCGCGCATTTTTCAGAGGAAACGAGCCGTTGTTATAGAGCGCAGCGCCCCACAGCATGCCGCCGTGAGTCATCATGCTGGTGCTGACCTTCAGAACTTCGGTAGCGTGGCAATCGGAAGTACCGCAGGTTTGCGGTGCGACGCGGAGATCGCCGGGATTGACGAAGCGAATATACTCATAGCTTTCCTGGAGCCACTTTGTGAAGGGCCGCTTCGCATTGGCCGAGCCTCGAGAGAATTCGGGCTCGCGAGGCTGGGGGTGTGCCTGCATTTTCGCTTGCTCGTAGGCAGAGGAATCTTTCGGCGTTCCCGCCGGAACGCTGGCTGCGGCGTTGCCGCCGTGGCAATCGGTGCAGCCCAGCCGGAAAGTACGCGTCGGATGCATGGTGGGCTCGTCGGTGGAGACATGGCAGGTGATGCAGCCCGCGCTCTTTCGGTCAGCTTCGGCTTGCGATTGCGTGAGGAGGCTCAGTTGCGGCGATTGGGCGCGGGAGCGGTGCTCAATGGCAAATAGCAGCGCGAGCGATGCCAGAAACACGAAAACGGAAACCGGGCGTGGCCTCGATGTTGGCGCGTAATTCCTGAGCTGCTCCGGTTTTGTCTCCCGCAAAATCTCATTCATCCGCGTTCCGCCTCAAAACTGAAAACGCAAATCCGTGAACAACGAATAAAACGTCCGGCTGCCGTAAATATCGCGCAGCCCTTGGCCGGGGACGAGTGCGGCAGCTCCGCCCGTAATCGAAATATTTTCCGTGAGCGGCGGCCGGTAGCGCACCCCGATGCTCGAATCGTAACCGATGGAATGGCGAATGGGCGCCTGAAAAAGGAGAAGCTCGAGCGGCTCGGTGCGCTCGAACTTGAGGTAATTGACGTTTACGAAGCCGCGCAGCTTGGGCGTGATCTCGACGGTCGAACCGGCATTCGCAATAAAGATGCCTGGATTGACGAAGTTCGCCTGGCCTTCATCCTTGTTCGAGCGCAAGCTGGGCAGCAGGCTATTCGGCGGCGTCAAGGTTACGCCCGCGCCCGTCAGGCGGATGCCCTCGCGATTCCACAAGCTGAAAATTCCGCCCGCAAACTCGGGGAAATCCTCAATAGCATCGAAGCCGCGCGCGCGCCCGCTGCGGGGATCGGCGGAGCCGGAGGCGTAGAAAGCCGAAGCCTTGAACCGCACCCAGTCCACGTCCTTCGAGAGTTCGAGCGCGGCCATTTGTGCGTTAATCGTGACCGGGCGGCCGGCGATGGCGTTGAAACTATCATTGCCGAGTGCTTGATAAAAAGCGTTCGTGACATTGATGGGACCAATGTGGCCGTCGCCGGTCCAGCCGAGATAGACTGCGTGTATGCTGTGAGGCCGCACCATATTGTCGGAAACGACAGAGCCGACCGGAGCAGGGCGGACGAGAAAGCCGTTGTCATCAAAATGCACGGTGGCCTGGTCAATGTTGTAGTGGACGCTGAGCTGCGCGGTATAGCCCTGGAAAAGAAAATCCTGGCGATACACGTTGGCGATAATGACCTGCTGCTTCCGCAGCGCCATGGAATTCAGCCCGCTATTGGTGTTCTTTTCGAGGAAATCGAAATAGGCGAGATTGTATTGCCAGCGATTCGAATCGTAATTGCCGAAGACCCGGACGCCGGGCTGCTCTTCGACGAAGAGAAAGCCTCGAAAATCGCTGTTGAATCCTTGAATGCCCGCGCGGATGGAAACGAAATCATAATTCGGGCTGAGGTCATGAAGTTTCAATTCGCCGAAGGCTTCCTGAAGTCCTAGGTGGGAATCAAGGCGTGTAGTGCCGGCGCGGACATCTACATTGACGATGCCGAGTTCCTGCACATCGAGGTAATTGAGGCTGACTGCCGGCGTGACGCGGATGCGCCAGTCCACGGGACGGAAGGATGTGTCGCCGTGGAAGAGGTCGAACGAGAAAAGGAACACTTGGTCCACGAACGCCTGCTCGCCTTTGCCGAAAAAATCGCTAGTGCCGGGTTGCGCCGTGCTGACGCCGGTCGGGGTGGGCAAGCGGCGGCCGTCGAAAAACGTATCGCTGATTCCGGTAAGAATAAAGAAGGTGCGATTCCCGAAGAGAGGAACGTCGCCTTTAAGTTTGTTGCGGTCGAAAGGATCCCACAGGCGGCCTTTCACATACGGGTGCTCGCCGCCCGTGCCGTAGCGGTCCCAATCCGGCATGGTAATGAGCCAGCGATCGGGCTCAGGATGGAAAACCTGTTCGGCAGGTGGCAGTGGCTGTGCTGCCGGCGCGGGGGTTGGCGGAGTTTCGGGGCGCTCGACGGTTTCGGGATACTGGCTTGGCGCTGGCTGTCCGGCTGGCTGCAATCCGGGAATCTTCACAGGGGAGGGCGGTTGAGCAGCAAGTGGCGTAAGATTGATTTGCAGGGTCGCAACAGCGCCGGACTGAAGCTCAAGCGACGCCTCGGTGAAATTCTCATAACCTTCTGCTGTCAGTTTTAAGTCGTAGGCGCCGGGTGAAATATCAAGGAAGCGAAAGACACCCTCGGCGTTTGTATTCGTGGATTGATCAGAGCCCGTCTTGATATTGTGCAGGGTCGCGCTGGCGGCGATGACAGGCTTGCCGGCGGGATTTTGAACGATACCTTCGACCGCGCTTTTCTGTGGAGCGGTTTGGCTCGGGATGCGTTGCTGAGTTGTGGATTGCTGCGAGCTGGATTGTTGCGGTGCGCGCGGCGGAAATTCGCAGGCGCAAATCGAGGCTGGGAGAAAAGTGGAAATCAGCAGCAAAACGCTTCCGGCGAGAATCAGAGCGGTGCGCGTTCGAGAAGTGTGGGAAGCGGGGAGCACCCAGCGGCCCTCGGATCTTTGCTGAAATTTTTCTCTGAATTACCCGAAGCGCCTTGCTATCACAGGCGGTTCGACGGGGGCAAGCGTTTTCCAAGAATTTCCCCGTCGGGCTAGTGACGGATTC
>Ga0187781_10000577_pt1 | contig 26288 bp, 24 predicted proteins | sample 0715_SJ02_MP02_2_FD_132447 | JGI IMG/M metagenome (GOLD analysis project Ga0187781, IMG submission 132447) | Tropical peat soil microbial communities from peatlands in Department of Meta, Colombia - 0715_SJ02_MP02_20_MG | ecosystem: Environmental > Terrestrial > Soil > Wetlands > Peat | place... | reverse complement strand
TACTGCACGTCCCCTCGGCAAGCAGGGGAATCTCTTTGAAGAATGTCTGCTGTACGTCCAGGTTAAGCTGGTAAGCGAAATCCACCGCGTGACGAACGTACTCTGGATGGTCGAGCAGCTCGAGGTAGGTTCGGGTGCCTCCGAAGAGCTCAAAGATAAAATTGAGGCTGTCGATGAGAATGAAATGGCTGATGCCGAATTTGCCTTGGGCCCCGCAGCGGAAGAGTTCCAGTTCGCGGAGGTAGAACTGATAGAAATCGCACTTGTGGTTGATGGAGAGTTTTTCGAGGTCGGACCACTCCTTGAAGATCGGCGGGACCATGGAAGAGACCCAACCGTTCTCCGAATGGGCCATGAAGCGCACTTCACCGCCCACAATTCCACCATAGAGGCCCTGATCGAGTTCGCTCAAATAAGCTGAGGGAATCGAGTCGTCGAGCACGGTGGCGCGCTCGGCCAGGAGGGCATCCCAAAAGGCAACACGGTCATTCAGGTCGGGACACTGAGTTGGGCCGTCAGGATACTGCTCGGTGAACCGCCGGAGAGCTGCTGTGGGAACTTCCATGCAGGCCCAAATCCGGTCCTGCCATCGCTCTTCATAAAGGCCGCGCAGCCTTTCGAGTCGCTGCCAGCCGTCCGGACAGTAACGCAAGGGGAAGTCCGTCATGATTCAACTCCTAATTTCACCCTTGTACTTTCCAATAGACAGCATACCTTTCACCCAGCACTTTGTAGAATGGGACCAGGTTAATCCGCCGGTCCCCTGCCAGGACGCGAAAACTCAACGGCTGGTGGGGTACTGGCTCGACCCAACCCGTCGGATCTTTCGAGCTGGAGTTGATGGCGGGAACAGGCGCCGGCTTGCCGGCGGGGGTGGGATCGTAACCTAAATAGGTCTCAGCCTTGCTCAGATCTTCGCTCCCTAAGCGCCCGGCCAGCACCAGCGGACCGTACATCACGGCCTGAAGCGTGGGATCACCAGGCAGCGCGTCGATATGCAGCCCCATGGGCAGGCTGACTCCCACGCTGTCGCCGCTGTTCCAGGTCCGGCTCAGCGTCAGATAGCTGCTGGGACTCGAAAACGCCGGCAGAGTTTCCCCGTTCAAGGTGATCTTTCCGCCCCGCGTTGCCCAGTAAGGGATACGAATGTTCAAATCCATCTTCGCGGGTTTCTCCGTGCGAATGATGAGTCTGGTCTTTCCTTGCTCAGGGAAGTCGGTTTCCTGTTCCCATCGGACGCCCTTTTCAGGCCAGCTTAGCTCGGAGGCGATGAACAGGTTGACGAACAACCCCTGCTCATCGTGAAAGTAAATTGTGTCGCCAAACTTGGCAAACTCTTCCACGCCCGTGCCCGTACAGCACCAGAAGGAATCCCGTGGCGAGTGAAATGATTTCCAATATCCGTCGCTGCCGAGTGGCAGGTAATAACTTTTCAGCCCGTCCGCGTCCTGCGTCCCGAGACGGCTGTTGAAGAGGGTACGCTCGTAGTAGTCCATGGCGCGAGGGTCGGCGGTCCAGCCAAAGATGTGCCGCGTCAATTTCAACATGTTATAACCGCAACAACACTCTTCTGTGGTCTTGCCGAGTTCACCTGCCAACTGGCCGGGGTCTGTGCGCCAGTGCTCTTCGTTGATCGTGCCCCCTGTGCAATAGGCGCGCGCGCCGGTCACCTCCTGCCAGAAGAAAGAAGCGATTTCGCGAAAGCGAGGTTCCTCCGTAAGCTCATAGCGGCGAGCGGCGCCAATCATCTTGGGGATGTTCGTGTTCGCGTGCAAGCTCTTCAACTCATCGCGGTGGGCTGCCAAGGGGTCGAACACTTTCTTATGGTAGAAGCGGTCACCCAATTCGAGGCAGTGTGAGTTGCCCGTCAAGGCGTAGAGGTTATAGAGCACCTCGTTGGTGCCGCCGAACTCCGTCTGCATCACTCGCTGCATCTGCGCGTCGCTGAGCGGTTGGGTCCAGCGTCCGATCCAGTTTGTCATTCCTTGGGCGACTTCGAGGGCTTGTTCGTTTCCGCAATGGACGTACATGTCCACAAGGCCAGCCATGATTTTGTGCAGAGTGTAAAAGGGAGCCCAAACTTCTTTGCCATCGCGCAGCCGGTCGAAAAACTCTTCCGGAAACGCGCTCAGGTAACCATCTCCATGCGCCCGCTGGCAGCGGGCGAGTTCCATCACCATGCCGTTCGCCCGGGCCTTTAATTCATCGTCAGCGGCGCTGGCGCACATTAGCGCGCATGCTGAAAGGTAATGGCCGCCCGTGAAGTGTCCTCGAAGCTCGCAATCCGGCTTTTCCCATCCTCCCAAAGGCTTCGCCGAAGAGGGCAAGCCGGCATTGAGGCGGAAGGTGTGAAGGAGCCTGTCAGGAGGCAGCGACAGCAGGTAGCGACGATTGGCTTCCATGGCCTCTTTGAATGGCCCATTCTTCAGCCGAACTTGCGAGGTGGGGAATGGCTTGAGCTTCCAGGCGCTCTTTTCGAGGGACAGCAGGTGCTCCTCCCTCTTGGCGGTCTCGGACAGGCTGGTGGGAGGAGCGCTGGCGAATAGCGTGCTCGGAAGCAACGCTCCACCCGCCGCGGTCGCGACCGTCGATACAAACTGCCTTCGTGTCATTCTGTTGTTAGGTCTCATAGCACCTCCCTCTACAATGGCGGCTCGTCGCCCCTGGGCGGGTGCCCCTTGTAATCGCCGTACGCGCGCAGCGCCGCACGCTTCGCTTCCGGCACGAATTTGTCCCACTCCGTTACCAGCTTAATCTCCTCTACAGGCGACGACGTATGGAAGTGGATGGTCACGATCTGAAGTGGCCGGACCGGGAACCGGTAAGTAGGCCCACCCCCTGCCAGGGGCCTGGGATTCCTGCCCCGCAGGTCGGTCAGAGCCGCCCCCTGGTGCGGCAGGTTCAGGGTCACCTCCGCAGTGCTAGGCAAACCCAGGCACTCCACTAGCCGCATCTCAATCTCCGTGCCCTCCCGACGGATCACCTCGACAATGACATTGTTCGATGTGGATAAGAATGACCTTGCCGCCATCGCCTTCCTGCCAGCCACGAGCACTGGAGGACAATTATATTCCCAGGCCATCTGGGGGACTCGAGCATGATCCCACTCTTCTTCGTGCGCAACCAGAGCGTATTCCAGGTGGTGCTGGCCTCTGCCACTCAGCCAAGCATTGGGATATCCGTAGTACTTATCCGTGGCATTCAGCAAGTAAATGATCGGTGTCCTATCGTTGAGTTCCCGGCCCGTGAGTCCCCGGTCGAATATGGCCACTCCTCCTCCTCCCGTCAGTCTGTAGTGGCTCCAGCGCACCGCCGGCACAATGCCTTTCGTCCAGCCCACCAAATTGGGATTCGGCTTGGCCCAAGCCCCATGAGAGAAACCGCAAGGAATGCCGCGCCGAACTTCGGCGATATCTTCCGCCAACGGGAATTCGGCTACCACCACCGTGATGTTGGGAATATCCTGCAGCTCCGTTTCGAAATCGATGCGTCGAAATTCGTTATAGAATCGCAGCACTCGCCGGCTCTCGCCGCCACCATAAAACTTGCTCGCCACCTCCACTATAGTGGCCAGTGGTCCGCTGCTGACGGATATCGTGGGCGTGAAATCACTTGAAGAAGCCAACCGCTTGCGGTCCGGCCGCCAACTCACAAAGTCGCCGTAGTCATCCTTTTGCGGTTTGGGCTTTTCGGCCACGATGACGTTGGCCGGCCCGCCAAGAATCTCCCGGCCGGAGGGCTTGAGCTTTAAGCTCACCAAGGCCCCGGTGTTCCAGTCCAGGCGCACCGCGTAGTGGCGTGTTTCAATGCTTTCGGGCAGGTCAATCTTCCTCGGGGTCTCTGGCATCTTAGCCTGGAGTCCTGCTCCTCCCACAGCCAGGGAGGGCAGCCGGAGACTGCACAGCGTTTTACCTTCAGCCGTCGCCTGGCAAACGGCTCCCATGAGACTCTTCCCCTCCGGCAGCTCCACCATTACGGGATCTTTTCGCTCCCAATTGAGCGGGTTGAACAGGGCCACCCCCTCTCCTTCCGAGGTGACCGAGCTCAACGCCGCTTCGCGGACTTTCTTAATGCTCATTTCCACGTATTCCATGCGGTCGTGGACGTCCCAGGACGTCTCGCTTTCAAAAACCATGCCTCCGGCGGAACCCCAGAGGGTGTTGCGGTCCATATTCAGCAGCATGAGAATCCAGGACTCGTAGAGGGTTTGGATTGGGTATGTGAATCCGGAATGGAGGCTGGCGACGGTGGAAATGGTCTCTGCCGCTTGTAACCCGTGCTCATTACTTCGATAAGAGGTTTTGACTCGAGGGTTTTCGATCCAGAAGGCGTCGAAGGTGTATCCCGTTCCGCCTTTCATGGTCGGAATCTTGATTTGTCCGGATTTGATTCCCGGCAGAATCGTGTCCAGGTACTCGCTCACAGTGGCAATATGGATTTTCGTTTGGGGATAAGCCTGCTTCCATTGCTCGAGAAATTCTTTCGGGTATTCCTTCCTCAAGGGGGCTAGGCTGTAATCTCCACTCCCAGCCAGAGCCAACACGGGGGCGCCTTCCGGTGTTTTCTTCGCCCATTCCTCCAGCTCCTCTTCGAGCTTCCGAAGCGCGTCCGTGCTTAAGCGATCTTTCGTAGTGAACAACGAGCTGAAAGAGGCGTAGCCATCCGGGCACAGAGCTAGTATGCGGGACCCGTCCGGCGACTCGACCCAGTGGATGGTGCTGCCCGTCTTGTTCATGCGCTCGTAGACCATGGCCTCCAGGCCCAGGCCCGATGAGATCTGGGCCATTTGGTTATGGAGCCCGCAAGTGTCGATCACCCACATCAGGCGGGGATGAATTCCCATTATTTGTTCCTGCCAGCGCAGGCCTTCCACCCCCTCCTTCAGTAGGGCTTCGCCGCCCGCCAGATTCACCGTCATCTCCAGAAAATTGGCGTTGACCAGCTCCACCCGGGCTTCCTTCGCTCGCTGCTTGATCTCCTCGATCCGCGTCGGCTGGAAGTTCATAATGGCAATCATGTTATCCACTTCGGAAAGCGCGAACTTGTAATTGGGGTCGTCGCGCACCCGGTCCAGATGGTCTAGATAGGTGTTCGCGCAATAAACACGCTCCTTGGAAAAAGTCGTTAGCCACCCGCAACTGGCGGGATGAAAATTGGGCACAATGAAGGCCTCCCGAGGTGCACTTTCGGCAGGCGCGGGTTTGTGCCCGCCGCAATTTAGCGTCATGCCGGCCGCGGCGCTTCCCGCCAAGCCTCCTAAAAACTCGCGCCGGCTAATGGAAACTTGAGGTGGTTTGTTGCCCATAGGAGTTCATCCGTTTCTTCACAACTCGGTTGTAACCTTCTGAGGCGGTGAGAAATTCAAACTCGCGTCAAACCGTATCAGGAGGTTCCTGCGCTTGTCAACGGTTTCGAGGCATGCATGGAACAGAGCTTTTCGTTTTCTAGGCTTCGGAGAGGCTTACCTTGAGTGGCTGCTGAATGGCATGCCCCTCCGGGCAATTCCTACCTTCAAGCCCCTCGAGGAGCTGGGAGCGATCCTGTGGGCTACTCGCCTTGGTTTTGCTTCCGCCCCTCTGACGACTTATAATACTAGTTTTGGGTTGTGGGTTAGAGGGTTGGCTGTAGGCCTGAAGGCGCGTTGAGAACCTAACTTTGACGAATGTTCTGGGATGGCCTGCCGTCCCTTGAGGTGGGGCAAGCCCCACCTCAACATTTGTAGAGGCGAAATATATGGCTACCAGCCACAATCAAACAGGCCATAATCGCTTGCCGTCCACGACGGCTGGCGGCGAGGGAGGCGCATTGGGCATCCAACGCCCAAGCTCGGGTGGAGTAGGGGAGCACGACCATGCGCCCCGGCAAGAACCCCACGGCGTAGGGCAGCAAGGCTATGCGCCCTTACAAAAACCTAATGGAGCGCAAGACTCTCCCAACAATAATGGGCAGGCGGATTCCATAATCGTGCGTGGGGCGCGCGTCCACAATCTGAAGAATATCGATTGTTCCATTCCCCACAACGGGTTGACGGTAGTGACCGGCCTTTCAGGCTCGGGCAAGTCCAGCCTGGCCTTCGATACCCTCTATGCCGAGGGGCAGCGCCGTTACATCGAATCGCTCTCCGCTTATGCCCGCCAGTTCTTGGAGCGCATGGAGAAGCCGGATGTTGACGAAGTGGTGGGGATTGCCCCGCCCGTGGCGATCCGCCAAAAAAACACCACGCGCAATCCTCGTTCGACGGTGGCCACGGCCACCGAAATCTACGATTATCTCCGGCTATTATTTGCACGCGTCGGCATTACTACCTGCTATCAATGCGGCCAAGTTGTGCGCCGGGATCATGTAGATGAAATCGCTGACCAGATCGCCGCCATGGAAGCCGGCCGGCGCTTTTACGTCTTATTCCAGGTTAATCCGGGCACATCTCCGAACGTGCCGGATGTCGTCGCCCGTCACTCAGAGCGCAGCGAAGGATCTCCGCAGTCGAGCTCGGCAGCTCCCCACGAACTGCAGAGATCCTTGGCTGGGCTCAAGATGACAGACCCACGTTCTTCAGCGCGCGCACCTGCAGCCCCCCACGATTCGCACAAACCGCGCCTGTTCTCGCTGCGCCAGCACGGGTTCAACCGGCTATACCAGGAAGGGCGTGTCTTTGAGTTTTCAACTCCGGAGTCGCTGCTCGAGATCGACTTCGCCGCGCCTATTTATGTTCTTGTGGACCGGCTGGCTGTGGGACCCGAGATCCGCCAGCGCCTGATTGACTCCGTCGAACTTTGCTTTCGCGAGTCCGGAGAGGCGGTTTTGGAGTTTGTTTCTGTAGAGCCCGCTTCTCCACCTGAGCGCCTGGTCTTTAGCGAGCGGTTTGAGTGCAAGCGGTGCAAGCTCACATTTCAGGCGCCCGAGCCAAGCCTCTTTTCGTTCAATAATCCTTACGGCGCCTGCCCCCGCTGCCAGGGATTTGGCAACACCATTGATTTCGACCTCAACCTGGTTATTCCGGACAAGAATAAAACGCTTGCCGGGGGAGCTGTGGACCCCTGGACCAAGCCGCGTTATCGCATGCTTTACAATGAGATGAAACGGGCGGCACGGGCCAAGGGGATCCCTCTGGACGTTCCTTACTTTCGGCTGGCTCCGGAAGAGCGGACGTGGCTGCTCGAGGGTGACGAAAGTTTTCCGGGCATTCGTGGCTTCTTCGATTATCTGGAGAGGAAAAAGTACAAGCTGCACGTGCGCGTTTTCCTCAGTCGTTATCGCGGATATACCCTTTGCCCGGAGTGCCAGGGCGGCCGGCTGCGTCGCGAGGCGCTGCACGTTCTCCTAGCCGGAAAAAGCATTACGGAAGTCTGCCGCATGTCGATCCAGGAAGCTTACCCTTTCTTCAACGAGCTTCGGCTATCCCCCGAACAGCAGGGGGTGGCTGACAAGGTGCTCGAGGAAATCCGCTCGCGTTTGAAATTCCTTTATAAGGTCGGGTTGGAGTACCTGACTCTTGAACGCTTGGCCTCCACGCTTTCGGGCGGTGAATCGCAGCGCATTCAGTTAGCGACCGCGCTCGGCTCGAACTTGGTGGGCGCGCTCTATGTGCTCGACGAACCCTCCATCGGCTTACATCCCCGCGATACCGGCAGGCTCATTGAAATCTTGAAGACCCTGCGCGACCTCGGCAATACGGTCCTGGTGGTTGAACACGATCCGGAGATGATGCGTGAGTCGGATAAGATCCTGGACTTAGGTCCGGGAGCGGGCGAGCAGGGGGGCCGCCTGGTGTACGAAGGCGACTTGGCAGGTCTTTGCGCCAATCCTCAATCTCTCACTGGCCGTTACTTGTCCGGCGGGCTCGAGATTCCAGTGCCTCCGGAACGACGAAGGCCCGGCAAGTCCTGGCTGCGCATTCGTGGCGCGCGCGAGCACAATCTGAAATCGATCGATGTGGACATTCCGCTGGGACTCATGGTGTGCGTGAGCGGCGTTTCCGGTTCGGGAAAATCCACGCTGGTTCATGATGTTCTTTATAACGCTCTGATGTCCCGCCGCGGTCTGCCCGCGCCGCGCGCCCAGTACGAACGCATCGAGGGCGATCAGCAACTAGCTGAGGTGGTGCTGGTGGACCAATCGCCTCTCGGGCGGACGCCCCGTTCCAATCCCGTCACCTATATGAAGGCTTTCGACGCTATACGAGATGTTTTTTCCTCCACGCCTGAGGCTCGGAAGCGCGGATATTCACCTGGCTACTTTTCCTTCAATATTCCGGGAGGTCGCTGTGAAACTTGCCAGGGGGACGGCACCGTCACCGTGGAGATGCAATTCTTGGCTGATGTCGAACTGGTGTGCGAGGAATGCGGCGGCCGCCGCTATAAGCCCAGCGTCCTGGAGGTGCGTTACAAGGGCAGGAATATTAACGAAGTGTTGCACATGACGGTGAAGGAGGCCCTGGGCTTCTTTTCAAGCTTGCCGAAGGTAACCCACAAAATACGGATACTGGATGAGGTGGGGCTGGGCTATTTGCGCCTGGGGCAATCCGCCACGACGCTTTCGGGCGGCGAAGCCCAGCGCGTGCGCTTGGCAGCGCATCTTGCTCACCAGGCGGGCGAAAACATGCTTTTTATTTTTGACGAGCCGACTACGGGCCTCCATTTCGACGACATCAACAAATTGCTGGCCGCTTTTCGCAGGCTGACCGATGCCGGGGCCAGCGTGCTCATCATCGAGCACAACATGGACGTCCTGAAGACCGCTGACTGGATCATTGACTTAGGACCGGAGGGGGGCGACTCAGGTGGTTACGTGGTGGTCGTCGGCCCCCCGGAAAGCGTGGTCAAGAACTCTCTCTCTTTTACCGGGAAGTTCCTCGCCAAGTACCTGCGAAATCACAAGGGGGTGAAGGCGTGAATGAACGAAGTAACCCCTCACCCGCCTGCGGGCCGCAGCCGACTGCACGGCCTGAGCGCCCACAGCCCTTCGGCGGGCGAAGGCCCGTCCCGCGACGGCTGGAGAAAACGCCATCGCGGGACAGCCTCTCCCCAAGGGAGAGGGTTGTTTTTCCGGTTAGGGCGGCGCGTCTCTTGCGCGGCGGCCTCATTCTTTGTCTCTTCTGTGTACTCCAAGCGTGGGCGATCGGTCGAGCCCAGGAAAGCGACTCTTCAACCCACGGCGCGGACGTACCCAAGCTTCTGCATACTGCGCAAGACGCGCTAGGCCGGAACGACTTTGGCACTGCGGCGGATGTCTTGAAACAGGTGGTTGCCGCTCAACCGGCTCTGACCGCAGCTTGGTTTGACCTCGCCTATGCGTACACTGGACTGCATAAGCACGAGGAAGCTGTCGCCGCGTACCGTAAAGCCCTGGAGCTTGATCCAAATCTGTTCGAAGCCCGACTGAACCTGGGGATTCTGTTGATGCAACTGAATGATCCCCAGGGTGCTCTGGAACACTTGGAAAAAGCCGCGACTTTTAAGCCGGATCATATCCGGGCCCAGTTGTACTATGGGCGAGCGCTGGCCCTGACTGGCCAACCGGAGCGCGCGGAAAAGCAGTACCAGACGGTGCTGCGGCTCGATCCAAAGCTAGCCATTGCGCAATACGACTTGGGTCAGCTCTACCAGCAACAGAAGCGCTACCCGGAGGCGCTTCGCTCTTTTCAAAAAGCTTCTGAACTGGATCCTGCGCTTTCCCAAGCTCAACTGGGCATGGCCCTGGCGCTGGAGGGGTTGAAAGATGGGGCCAATGCGGCCGCTCATTTCGAGCAGTACCTGGCCGCACATCCTGACGACCTGGAAACTCGTTTTCATTTGGCACGTTTGTATGTCGATCTGGGAAAGAACGCTCAGGCCTACGAGGGTCTCCAGGCCGTCTACCGCGCAAAACCGGAAACCCCCGGCTTGGCTGCGGCGCTAGGGGATGTTTGCGCGGTTCTGAAGAAATTCCCTGAGTCTGAGAAGTTTTACCGGCAGGCCCTCCTCGCCGCTTCGGCTGACCCGGACCTGCACCGGGCTTTGGGTCAGACCTTGCTGGCGGAAGAAAAGTTATCGGAGGCCGAAGCCGAGTTCCGGACGGCTCTGAAAAGCAATCCCAGGAGTCGCGAGGCGGGACAAGGGCTGGCCACCAGTCTCCATCTGCAAAAGCGCTACCCGGAGGCCATCCCGCTGCTCGAAGTTTTGGCGCGCGGTCCCGATCCTCCTCCTATACTCATTTTCGCCCTTGCCTCCTCTTACGATAACCTCCATGTCCTTCAGAAGGCCCTTGAAAACTATGAGCGCTTCCTCCAGCTCTCCAAAGGACAGAGCCCCGACCACGAATGGCAGGCGACCCAGCGCGTCAAGCTACTCCGACACCAGTTGCAGAAATAGCTATAATAGGTTTATCGGTTATGGTTTGGCGGGCCGCTGTCACGATCATATGCTTGCTCATCGGTGCGCCGGTGTTCTGCGCCGGTGTTTCCTCCGCACCGCCTTCCGAAACTGAACAGCATCTTCTGGCGCGCCTGCAAAAAGAAACCGACCCCGTAAAGAAATCAAAAGGACAAACTCGCTTGGCGCGGATCAAGCTGCAGCAAGCAATTCAAGCCTACGAGCATGGGGATATCGAGCAGGGCGTCCAGCTCGTCAACGTTTACCTGGGCAGGATCAAGGACTCGTGGCAAACACTCAGGAGCTCCGGGCGAAACGCCGCGCGAAATCCGCAGGGATTTAAGGAGCTGGACATCGAGTTGCGGGAAGACGTTCGGCTCCTCGATGACCTAAAACGCCGAATCTCCTTTTATGACCGTGGCCCCCTCGAGCAGACCGGGAAGGAACTCGAGCAGGTGCGGGCTGAAGTCCTCCAGGCTCTTTTTCCTGTGGCTCGGACGCTGGAGGCGATAAAGCCATCGGGTAAGACGGATTGAAACGTTCACCGGAGGTCTTGAAGGTGAAATCACAAGCTGTCCTGGGTGTTGCGCTCCTCCTTTCGGTAGGCGTGTCGGCGACCAGGGCTCTAGCGCAAAAGCCGGATTATATTTCCGATGAAGAAGAAGAAAAGATTCGCGACGCGCAGGACCCTTCCGACCGCATCGAAGTCTATCTCACCTTGGAGCAAAGTCGTTTGGATCGGATCGCGGAGTTTCGCAGCAAGCCCTTGGATCCCCAATATGATAATGGCGCCTATATCGATCACTTGCTGGACCAATACATTTCTCTCACGGACGAATTGAAGAACTGGATCCAGGACCAGTATGATCGTCGGGGCGACATGCGCAAGGGGCTCCGCAAGGTTCTCGAGGTGGGTCCCAAACAACTTGAAGACTTGCGCCGAATCCAGGAGTCGCCGGATGCCTATGCCGCCGATTACGCCAAGACCCTCCGGGATGCGCAGGACGACTTCACGGATGCCCTGGATGGCGCCACCAAGGCGCTCGGCAATCAGGTGAAAATGTTTGGCGAATTTAAAGAGAAAGAGAAGGCGGATGCGCAAGCGGAAAAGGTGCGCGCGAAAGAAGAGAAGAAGCGTTCAAAAGAAGAGCAAAAACTCCGCAAGAAGGAGCGCAAACAAAACCCGCCTACTGATAGTGACGATAACTAAAGTTCGCTCCCCGAAGGGGAGCACCTCGAGTAGCAGTTCGCCCATGCCGCCTGAACAGTTACCGCTGCCCCTCGCCATCTCACCGGACCTAGTCGAGCTCTTCCGAAGAGTCTTCCGGCGGCTACGCTTCGCCGGCACCCTACCGAGCCTGCGGGTTGAGTTCCGTCCCTTCGCAGGTTTGCGGAGCACGATTTGTTTGCGGAAAGACCATTTGGATGTTTGCCTCTCCGACGTATTACAGGAGGCGCCACTGCTGGTTCTGGAAGCTCTAGCTGAGATTTTGCTCTGTAAAGTTTATCGGCGACGTGCTTCCCGTGAGGCGCGTGAATGCTATCTCGCTCACGTACTGAGCCCGGGCGTTCGCCTGCGCATCGACCAGGTACGCCGCCAACGGAGCATCAAACGCTTGCTTCCAGCGCGGGGCCGCTGGCACGATCTGGAGGAGATTTTTCATCGACTGAACCTGCAGTTCTTCAATGACGAGCTTTCCGCGACTCAACTGGGTTGGAGCCTGCGGAGTTCGCGGACAACCCTTGGCCACTACGACGCCGGTCACGGGGTGATTGTCATCAACCGAGCGTTGGACTCTCCGAAAGCTCCGTCCCACTTGGTCGAATGCTTGGTGTTCCACGAGATGCTGCACATGCGATTTCCGGTGGAACGCAATGGGCACCGCCGCGTGGTGCACTCGCGCGAGTTTCGCAAGGCAGAGCGAGAGTTTCCCAAGTACGAAGAGGCTCGGAAAAGTCTAAAGCACTTCCATCCCTGAGGTGCCTCAAGGAGGTCTTTCTGGTGCGAACAAGAACAGTGGCTGCTTTCGTGACTCTTCTGGTGTCGGGTTTATCTATGATTGTTCCTAGTCTGATTTTCGGGTCGGAACCGCTCTCCGTGACCTCTCCGGATGGCAATCTCAAGGTTGAATTTGAGCTGAAGGCCAATCCGCAGCCCTATCTGCCTGGTGTGCGCGCCTATTATCGGGTTTCGTACAAAGGGCTTCAAGTTCTTAAAGACTCTGCCCTCGGACTGGACTTTGTTGGATCGCGGCCCATGGATCGCGATTTCGAGATTACAGGCTCCGACCGAATCTCTCACAACGACACTTGGGAAAACGCCTTCGATGTGAAACGGCGGATTCCCGACCACTACAACCAGCTCACGGTTTCACTGCGCGAGCGTCAGGCGCCGAATCGCCGTTTTGACCTGATCTTCAGGGTTTTTGACGAAGGCGTGGCTTTCCGCTACTTCATTCCGCAACAGGCGGCGCTTGGCAATTTCATTCTGGCGGCGGAGAACACGGGTTTCTATTTCGCCCCAGACTCCTCCGCGTTCGCGCTCAACATGGGGAAATTCAATACCCCTAATGAGGGTGAATACCGGCACATCAGCCTGAATGAGATCAAGCCGTCCTCCATCATCAACTTGCCTTTGTTGGTCGAAATCCCAGGCGGTCCCTGGGTGGGCCTGCTGGAGGCCGACTTGACGGATTATTCCGGTATGTATGTGGGTGGCGTCCCCGGCGTGGAGAACGCCCTGCTGAGCAAACTCTCGCCCACCCGCGAGCGCATGGACCAAGTGGTGATCGGCTCCACGCCCAAGAACACACCCTGGCGGGTTCTCTTAATCAACTCGCGACCCGGTGCACTGATTGAGAGTAACTACATCATTCTCGACTTGAGCGCTTCTTGCGCACTCCCAGACACTTCCTGGATCCAACCCGGCAAGGCCGCGTGGGATTGGTGGTCAGGAAGCTTTGCCAAGAACGTGGATTTCAAGCCCGGTATGAACACTCCCACCATGAAGCATTACATCGACTTCGCGGCCGACCACCACCTGGAGTACATGCTTGTCGACGCAGGATGGTATCCTGCGGACGATTATACGCATGCAATCGACATCCTTCACCACGTCCCGCAGGTGGATATCCCCGACATCATTGCGTATGGCAAACAGAAGAATGTGAAGGTTCTGCTCTGGCTGTACTGGAGCGCGCTGGACAAACAGATGGATGAGGCGATGGCGCTCTACGAGAAATGGGGAGCCGCGGGAGTCAAAGTCGATTTCATGGACCATGACGATCAGGAGATGGTGAACTTCTACGAGCGGTGCGTGCGCAAGGCCGCCGAGCATCACCTTGTGGTGGATTTTCACGGGGCGTACAAACCCACCGGCTTGCGCCGAACGCATCCCAATCTCCTCACGCGCGAAGGCGTGATGGGCATGGAATACAACAAGTGGAGCGACCGCGTCACCCCCGAGCACGACGTGACGATCCCTTTTACGCGCATGCTTGCCGGGCCCATGGACTTTACCCCCGGGGCCTTCAACAACGCGGCACGCGGCCACTTCGTGGCGCGCAACCTCGAGCCCATGTCGCAGGGCACCCGAGCGCACCAACTGGCCATGTACGTCGTTTACCAGAGCCCGCTGGTCATGCTGGCCGATTACCCTGAGGCCTATGATCACAACCCCGGGATGCAGTTCCTCGATAAAGTCCCAACCGTTTGGGATGATACCAAGGTCTTGAATGGCGAACCCGCCCAGTACGTCACCATTGCCCGCCAACATGGTGACGCGTGGTATCTGGGAAGCATGACCAACTGGGATGCGCGCGACCTGCAGTTGCCTCTGGATTTCCTTGGTAAAGGTGAATACGAAGCTCAGATTTTCTCGGACGGCCCAGACGCCGATACGGTGGGCACCAGCTTGACCATCAGCGCAAAACGCGTCGCGGCGGGAGACAAGCTCATTGTCCACTTGGCGCCTGGGGGTGGATTGGCGGTGATCTTCACGCCCGCGCCTTAATGCGCCGCAGGCTTCACTGCGACTAGGCGTTCGAGGCGTTGAGTGCGCTCGGGGTGCCAGTCAGAGCTTGTGTCCAGGTCTTCGAAATGAAGGATGCGCCAGGCAAGGAAGTAACCCAGCAGCTCGTTTTGCTTCCCAACGTTGTTGTTTTCGTAGACAAAGATGCCTTGCGGTCGCAGTGCACGGGCGAAACGATCGGCATCTCCGGCGCGAAGGCGGCGGACGTAAGTCATCACGATCAGGTCCCACTGCTCTGTTCTTAGATCAAAATCTTCTTCCCTCGCCACTAAAGCGCGCAGATGCAGCCCCAGCTTGGCGGCTCGTTCCCGCGCTTGTCGGACGCCTTCCTCGGAGGGGTCAAAACCCGTAACCTCCCAACCTTGTTGCGCCAGGAAGATGCTGTTTCGGCCCTGACCCATGCCGATGTCGAGCGCCTTTCCCGCTGGCCGGCCTTTGACGGCACTGACCAGCAGATCAGTCGGACGATGCACAAAAACAGTTTGGTCCGTCCGATATACTTTGTTCCAGTAGCTATTGTCGTCTTGCTGTCCCCGGCAAACCTGGCCCACGCCGCAGACCGCTAAGACAACCGTCAGGAGCAGTCGGCGCCCAATGCCAAACATGTCCCGATTCTATCACAGCGCCTCGTTTCGATGTACAACTACACCACCGGCGGCGAGCCACTCTTTCTCCTAAGGGGGCTGGAGAGGACTGTTCATTTAGTTCCGTCGCCCACGTCCGTAGAGCACGTATCCGGCTTTTGCGCCGGTATGTTGCCCCTGGTCGATAACGACTTCGCCGTTCACGATGACGTAGGGAATGCCTATTGGATATAGCAGTGGATCCTGAAAAGTAGCCTTGTCGGCAACGGTCTTCGGGTTGAAGATTGTAATGTCCGCCGCCATACCGGGCCGGAGCAGACCGCGATCGGATAGGCCGGTGATCTGGGCAGGGAACGAGGTCATCTTGCGGATGGCATCAGGAAGTGTCAGAACTTTTTTCTCCCGAACATAGACGCCCAGCACGCGTGGAAAGGTGCCATAGAACCGTGGGTGCGGCTTACCTATGAAGGTCATCGCCGGGCTGACGGCAACGCCGTCCGAGCCCACGCCCAGCCACGGTTGTTTCATGGCCAGCTCCACATCGGTTTCGCTCATGCTGAAGTAGACGGCCTCGGCAGAGCCCCCCTCAGAGATCAGCAAATCGCACAAGGCATCAAGCGGGTCCTTGCCCATTTCCTTCGCAACTTCATCCATGCATTTGCCTTCGTACTGTTTGTTCTCGGGCTTTTGGAGCGATGCCACCAGCACGCCATGCCAGCCACCCACGCTTTTGACCTGGTCGGCTTCCCAGCCCGGCAAGCCGCTGGCGATGGCCTGGCGGATTTCCGCGCGGGCTTTGGGGCTTTTCAACCGCTCTACCACTTGCTCCGAAGTGCCCTCGAGGTACTTGGGGGGGAGGCACATCTCAAGCCCTGTCATCGAGGCGATGTAGGGGTATTGGTCCACGGTGATGTCCACGCCGCGGTCGCGCGCCGCTTGAACCTCGCCAACTTGTTGCGCCATCTCCCCCCAGTTCGCTTGGCCGTCGATTTTGAAGTGCAGGACATGAACGGGCAAGTGTGCCTTCTCGCCGATCTCGATGGCCTCGTCGACAGCGCGTTTCCAGTGGTCCCCCTCGCCTCGGATATGACTGGTGTAAATGCCGCCGTAACGCGCCGCCACCTTGGCGAGCTCGATAAGCTCGTTCGTATTCGCGAAGGAGTTAGGGGGATAGATCAAGCCGGAGGAAAGGCCGAGGGCGCCTTCGCGCATGGCTTGGTCAACCAAGGCCTTCATTCCCTCCATTTCCTCGGGGCTCGGAGCTCTGTTCACGTTCCCCATAACATCCATGCGGACTTGGCCGCTGCCTACGTAGGAGGCAATGTTGACAGAGCTTCCCTGTCGTTCCACCCTCGCGAAGTATTCGCCCAAAGTCGTCCAGTCCCTGGCGAGGCCGTAGCGAGTCATCGCCTTGTCAAACTCCGGGATGGCAGGACCCAGGATGGGACCTGCGGATTCCGACTCGCCCAGGATTTCCGTTGTCACACCCTGGCGGATCTTGCTCTCCGCTTTTCCGTCCACAAGCAGAGTGAAGTCGGAATGGCTGTGAAGGTCGATGAAACCCGGAGCAACGGTCAACCCTCCAGCGTCGATTACACGCTGTGCCGCCCCGTTCGGGAGCCGGCCCACGGCGGCGATCTTCCCGTCCTTTACGGCGACCGAACCGTCGAACCATGGGCTTCCGCTACCATCGACGATGTGGCCGTTAATAATGAGGAGGTCGTAACCAGATTGCCCCACAAGATATCGGGCGCCGAGCAGACCGGCTGCCACCATGAGGATACAGAGGGCAAGGTATCTAGCTTTTGGATTAAGCTTTAGCTTCCTTGGATACGTAATTCCCATGTCTTACCTCCACGCAGCAGGGCAATCGAGCCCCTCCAGAGCACATGCCATCAACTTCTTCGTGGGCTTTGAAGATAAAGATACACCACAGAGAGCACGGAGGCCACAGAGAAAATTGCCTCTCCATCTTTCCGTGAACTCAGTGGCCTCTGTGGTGAGGGTTGCAAATCAATCTTACTGGCAGGCGGGAAGAAGGGCTATACTTGTCATGGAGGGGCGTTTTCGCACATGCCTTATTGCCCAAAATGCTTGACGCAATACCTGGAAGGAACTGGCACCTGCGAAGACTGCGGCTGCAACCTCTTGCCAGGCTCGCCGCCTGAGTCACCACCTCAAACACCCAGCCCAGCCCCTGATAACTCCAAACTCGTGCCTGTCCGCGTCTTTACCGGCCCCACTGCCTTGTTGGAGGCAGAGGTGGCCAGGAACATCCTTGAGACCCAGGGAATTCCTTCCCTGGTGCCGGGTGAAACCTCCATAGAACTCTTGCCGGTCCTGGACGTTTCACTGCTGGTGCGGGAAGAAGATGCTGGGCACGCCGCCAGTATTCTTCGGGATTACCTGGACGCCAAGGGCGCGAGCGCTGCCGAATGAGTTGAAGCAGAATGCCTACTGCCTACTGCTCATTGCCAGCTTGCCTACTGACTACCACCTGACGACGGCCCTTCTGCGGTTATTTCTTGTCGAAGACGAGCAATGGCTTTGTGAATGTCTTTGGCTTCCCGAGCGTCTTTGGCGGAGGGAAGCTCGTCCAGGTATTTCTGATACGCGTCCAGCGATTTCTGCCAAAAACCCATTTTCTCGTATACTTTTCCCAACTCCCGGTAGGCAGGCGCGTAATGAGGGTCGGTCTTCAACGCCTCCAGAAATCGGCTCAGGGCGGCTTTGTACTTCTTTCTCCTCAAATAAAAATCGCCAATCTCGACGGACTTTGATGCCGCTGGGGAAGCGAAGACTCGCACTGGGTCGTCTTTAACAGCAGGAGGTTGCGCTGGCTGATTTTGCGCGTAAATGACGGATCCGTCCGCGCAGGTGAGAGCTGACAACAGTGCCATCCGAACCACCCACCGCATGACTGCAATTCTCGCCCTTCGCCGCGCGGCGTGTCAATACATCATTGAAAAGTGACGGGTGACGAGGGGCGAGCAAAAAGTTACCCGGGGTTCTGCCGGCTCGTCACTTGCCACTTTAACAAAGCTCCGCGCTGTCGGATAATAAGCTCAGGAGAAGTTGGTGAATCCCACGCTTGTCCAAAAAGCCGAAGCCCTTCCTGCCCAGCCTGGGGTATATATTTTCAAGGATGAAACGGGCCGGCCCATCTACGTTGGCAAGGCGAAGTCACTTCGCCACCGGGTGCGCTCCTACTTCCAAGAGTCACGTTTGGGAGATGAAAAGCGCGACCGCATGCTCGAGGTGGCGGAGGACCTCGAGACCATCCTCGTGGACAATGAGCGGGAGTCGATGGCGCTGGAGAATAACCTTATCAAGCAGTTCAAGCCACGCTACAACATTCTGCTCCGAGACGACAAATCCTATCCGTTCATCAAACTCACTCTCCGGGAGCGTTTCCCGCGCGTTTATGTCACGCGGCGGATAAAGAAGAACAGCTCAATTTACTACGGGCCGTATTTTCCGGCCAACTTGGCTTATCGCATCGTGGATTTCATTCATCGCCATTTTCTTGTCCCCTCGTGCAACGCTGATCTGACGCGTTACCATCCCCGGCCGTGCCTTCAGTATCACATCCAGCGCTGCCTTGGTCCGTGCGTGGAGAGTCTGACTACGCCGGAACGTTACGCGGAAGCGGTGCGGGATGTCCGCATGTTGCTCGAGGGGCGGGAGAGCGACCTGGTGCGCAGCCTGCAAGCCCGCATGGAGCAAGCGTCCGAAAAGCTCTTGTTTGAAGACGCCGCGCGTTATCGCGACCAAATCACGACCGTGGAAGAGCTTCGCGAGCGACAGAAGATGGTGGCTTGGTCCGGGCAAGAAGCCGACATCCTGGGTTTCCACCAGGAGGGTCCGCTCGTGGCGGTGAACTTGTTTCACTTGCGGGGCGGGCGCGTTTTGGACCGGCGCGAGTTTTTCTGGGAAGACCTCGAGGGCTTCCACGCCGGCGAGTTCTTCTCTTCGCTGCTCAAGCAGATTTACCTCGACCAGCACTATCTTCCCGGCGAGATCCATGTGCCTGTGGATTTCGAAGACCGCGAACTCCTCGAAGAGTTGCTGGGCGAGAAGCGAGGACATCCGGTGAAAATCCTGACTCCGCAAGCGGGGCGAAAACGCGCCCTGCTTGAACTGGTCGCCCGGAACGCGCGGCACTCGTTCGAGAGACGGTTTCGAATTCTGAAACCCAAGACACGCCAAGTGCTGGAGAGCCTGGCCGAGGCGCTCGACTTGCCCCAGCCACCCAATCGTATTGAGGCCTTCGATGTTTCCCACATTCAGGGTTCGGATATTGTGGCTTCGCTGGTGGTTTGGGAAGATGGGGGCATGAAGAAGTCGGAGTACCGCAAATTCATCGTCAAGACGGTTCCGCAAAACGACGATTTTGCCAGCATGAGGGAAGTTGTGGGGCGCCGTTACAAGAAGCTCCAGGAGGAAAACAAGAAGCTGCCCGACTTGGTTCTGATTGACGGAGGAATCGGCCAACTCCACGCGGCCGCAGAAGCTTTGGAACGCCTTGGTATCATTAACCAGCCTTTGGCCAGTATCGCCAAGCGGGAGGAAATCCTTTACCTCTTGGGGCGCGAAGATGATCCCATAGTTCTCGATCATCACTCTCCAGCCCTTCATTTGATCCAGCAAATCCGTGACGAGGCGCACCGCTTCGCGGTGACCTTCCATAGGACGCGGCGTGGGAAACGGGAACTGGCAAGCGAGCTACTAAACATAACCGGGATAGGAGAAAAGACGGCGAGCAAGCTTCTTTCGCACTTTGGGAGTTTGAGCGCCCTGCAAAGTCTATCTCCGGAGGAGCTAGGCCAAGTGGTCAACTCGACTCAAGCGCAGCGGATTGTGGAGCATTTCTCGAAACTCCCGAAAAATGAATGATAGGTTAATCCGAGTAAAATGAGGAGATTGCCGTGGAAACAGATCTATTTCGTGATAGGTCGTTCTCCTTGAGCTGGGCTCGCAGGGCGTTTTGGGTGTTGGGGGCCTGCTTCAGATAAACCGGCCAGACCGTTTATTTATAACTTTAACTAAATGCTGCATTTTTATATTGCTTGACATTATACTTCGTGCTAGGGTGGGTGTTGGAATACGGAGGTAGCTTATGGCCAGATGCAGCATCGGCACGGGAGTAGGTTGTTTTCTAGCCGGCGTTGGCGTAGGTGCCGTGGTGGCCCTGCTGCTTGCGCCGAAGACTGGGCAGCAGACGCGAAAGCTGATTGTCAAGAAAGCTGAGGAAGGCAGGGATTACGTGGCATCGAAAGGCCGGGAGTGGCGGGAGCAGGCCGAGGAATTGGTGGACAAAGGCAAGGAGTTGGTAAGCAAGCAAAAGGAGCGGCTTGCCGAGGTATTGGAGAGCGGGAAGGAAGCCGCGCGAAACACGCTTTCGATAGTGTGAAGCGGAGGTAGCTTATGAGCGAAGAGAGCAGTGGTGCAACGAACCTGGGATTCTTTCTTGCGGGTTTAGGTCTGGGAGCAATTGTGGCTCTTCTGCTTGCACCTAAGTCTGGGAAAGAGGCTCGGGAGTACATTGTGGGGAAAGCGGAAGAGGGCCGCGACTACGTCAAGGCCAAGACGGAGGACTTGCGTCGGCAAGCGGAAGGGGCTGTGGAGAAAGGTAAGGATCTTGTGAGCAAGCAGAAGGAACTGCTCTCCGCCGCGCTGGAAGCAGGCAAGCAAGCCTACCAGGAAGAAAAGGCCAAGGCCAAGTAGCAGGCTGGGCCGCAGAAGGACTGGTGAGCGAACCATGGAGCAAAACGCAGGGCTGACCGTCGCGCTAATCCTCGTAGCCCTGGCGGTCCTGATGCAGGCCGGGGTGATCATCGCGATCTGGCTAGCAGTGCGGAAGATCCCCGGCCAAGTCGAGGCTGTGCGCGCCGACGTAAAGCAACGGTTTGATCCGCTGGCGCAATCGATCACAGAAATCGTAAGCAACGCCCGCGAGCCTTTGCGGGCCATTACCACGAACCTGGCCGAGATAAGTCAGATGCTCCGCGAACGGACTAGCGATCTGGATGGACTTGTGGCCGAACTGGTCGATAGATCAAGGGCGCAGGTCATTCGCATGGACCGGATGGTTTCCGATCTTGTCCAAAAGGTCGAGACCACTTCGGAGGCCGTACAACGCGGAGTGCTGGCGCCTATTCAAGAAGTTTCGGCCGTCATTAAGGGGATGGAAGCGGGCCTGGATTTCCTGTTCTCGCGCCGGCGCACGACCCGCGCCTGCGAGACAACGCAGGACGAGCAACTCTTCATCTGACGGCCGATAGGCGTTACGTGGTAGGTCGTATGTGGGGAGAAGCATCGGCCCACATATTCGGTGTGCGCGGAGGTGGTATTTGGCAGGTCTTGCGTGGGGAGAAACACCTGCGCCCCACCAACCGCCTGCCACATGTCACTTACCGGCTATCGCGGTATTCGCGCGCGCACCCGTCGCCGGGCAGGCCAAGACTCGCTTGATCCCTCTGCTTGGGCCGCAAGGCGCCGCCGGCCTTCAGGCGGCTCTTATCTCAGACACGCTCCGCAAGGTGGCGGCACTCCGAGGACGCGTCCAGCCGTATCTTTTTTTGACGGGACATTCCATCTCTTTCCACCGGGCTGCGGTGCGGGCCTCTCGCCCGCTGTCGAGGGAGCGTCTTGCTCCCGCATTAGAGGGTAGCAGGAACCCCCGGTTTTGGGGTCCGCGGTCCTTTCTGAAGCCTGTGGACATGCGCAACAGCAATCGAAACGCCCGGGCCACCTTTTCTTGGGCGCCGGCCTGCATCGGCGAATTCCACATCATTCGCCAACAAGGGAAGGATTTGGGCGAACGCCTGGAAAATACCTTCCGCAGACTCCTTCTTCTTCATCCAAGCTGTGTGGTTATCGGGACGGATTCTCCATTGATTCCGGCCCGCATTCTGCGCCAGGCTCTTCGTGAGTTGCACACCTGCGAGTCGGTTGTGGGCCCGTGTCCCGATGGCGGGTATTATCTGATTGCTCTTCGACGGTCGGTAGGTCCTGGGATGTTGCGCGGCATCTTCCGGAGCGTGCGCTGGAGCACCGCTTTCGCCCTCCGAGATACGCTTCGGAACCTCTTGCGGCTGGACCTTTCGTGTTCAGTGCTGGGGGGTTATGCCGACGTCGACTTGCCGGGTGACCTCCAACGCCTGAAAAAGAATTTGTCCCGAAACCGGGCAGCGCGCCACATGGCCCCGGCGACGTGGACCTTCTTGAAAACGTCCTTAGTCAGTTGTCCGTCGTCCGTTGCAAAAACCCCGCGTGTGGCAACTGACAACAAACACCCGACAGCTACCCACTGACAACCGAGCACTGACAACGAACGACTGCCCAGTTACTCGAGAACGCGCGCAATCCACCCACCACCCAACACTTCGTCCGCATCGTAAAACACCGCCGCCTGCCCGGGAGTTATAGCGCGTTGAGGCTGGAGGAAGGTGACCACGGCTTCGCTCGCCCCATGCGATTCCACTTGGGCTGGTGCGCCTGGATGATTATGGCGGATCTTAACGTGGGCTTCGACCGCATCACCCTCCCGAGCCGGGCGAATCCAGTTGAGGTCGCGGACCACGAACTTGCGGTGGAATAGCTCCCGCTCCGGGCCCACAATGACCCGGTTCTTCTCAGGCTCGAGTCGGATGACGTAGAGTGGCGCGCCCACGGCAACCCCCAAACCTTTCCTCTGACCCACGGTGAAGTTGTAAATCCCTCGGTGCTCCGCAAGCACCTGCCCTTCAGTTGAGACAACCTCCCCCGGTTGCACTTCCGGCTTCTTCCCCTGCTCAGCCAAGTAGGCATCGATAAAGTCCCGGTAATTGCCTGAGGGGACGAAGCAGATTTCCTGGCTTTCGGGTTTCTCGGCCACGGGGAGCTGCCTCGAGCGGGCTATCGAGCGTACCTGCTCCTTGCTCAGTTCTCCCAGCGGGAACATGGCGCACGCGAGTTGCTCCTGGGTGAGGCCAAAGAGGAAGTAGGCCTGGTCCTTGCTCCGGTCGACTCCGCGAAGGAGCTCGAAGCGGCCCGTCCTTTCATCGCGCCGCAGCCGAGCGTAATGGCCTGTGGCGATGCGCTCCGCGCCAATCTGGCGGGCCAGGGCGATAAACCGCTCGAACTTGATTTCCGTGTTGCATAGGCTGCACGGGATGGGTGTTTCTCCTGCCTGATAGCGCGCCACAAAGGGCCGGACCACTGTCGCTTCGAACTCCCCTTCGAGGTTAATCACATAGTGCGGGATACCCAGGAAATGCGCCACGGCCCGGGCATCATAAACATCATCAAGCGAACAGCAGCGGCCGCTGGCGTGCCCCAGTGCGCTAAGGCCGTTCCCCTGGCCTTGCAAGCTCGGCAAACGGCGCTGGTTCCACAACTGCATCGTCAGCCCAACCACCGCGGGAGGCGTAGGGGCACGCCATGGCGTGCCCCTACAATCCGAATTGTTCTCGGTGAGCAAGGCGGCCGCAGTGGAACTGTCCACGCCTCCGCTCATCGCGACAGCGATGGTCATGGAAATTGACTCATTGATTCATTAAATCATTGGTCTATTGGGTCATTGAACAACCAATTCCCGGCTCCAGCCGCGGGAGAACAGAAACTCGAAAATCGAACTCAATCGATCAATGGATCAATGGATAAATGAATCAATTCCCGGGTCCCGAGCCCCCAGTCCCCAGCGCGGCGAAACGGCACGAAGCCGTTCGACGACTCCAGGAAGAGTGGCGAGCGTGGCGTCGATATCTTCGGAAGTAGTGTAGCGGCCCAGGCTGAAGCGGATGCTCGATCTTGCCTGGTCCGGTGTTCGCCCGATGGCGGAGAGAACGTGCGAAGGCTCGACGGAACCAGAGGAACATGCCGCCCCCGTCGAGCAGGCGATGCCCTTCAGGTCCGTGGCGATAACGAACCCTTCTCCCTCGACGCAATCGAAGCAGAGGTTGCTGGTGTTAGGGAGTCGCTGTTGCGGGTCGCCGTTTACACTGACTTGGGGGATCAACTTGAGGATGCCTTGCTCCAAGCGATCGCGCAGGGCTGCCACCGTCTGCCCATTCTCCTCGAGGTGAGCCCCGGCGAGTTCTGCCGCCATTCCCAGCCCAACGATCCCCGGCACGTTTTCGGTACCCGGACGACGGTCGCGTTCGTGGTGGCCTCCGTAAAGCAGCGGCTTGAGGATGACGCCTTTGCGGATATACATCGCACCCACGCCCTTTGGCCCGTTCAACTTGTGCGCGGAGAGAGAAAGCAGGTCCACACCCAATTTCTCGACGTCCATGGGAATCTTGCCCACCGCCTGCACCGCGTCGGCGTGGAAGTAGATATCGTGCTCGCGGGCGATGGCGCCGATTTCCTCCAGGGGTTGGATCGTGCCGATTTCGTTGTTCGCGTGCATAATGGAAATCAGCACGGTTTCAGGACGTATAGCGCGCTTCACGTCCTCGGGGTCAACCACCCCGCCTGCCCCCACGCGCACATAGGTCACACTCATGCCGCGCTTCTCGAGGGCTTGCGCGGTGTTGAGAACCGCGTGGTGTTCGATGGCTGTGGTGATGATGTGCGGGTCTGCCACGCGCGAGGCCTGTACAATGCCAAAGATCGCCGCGTTATCCGCTTCCGTGCCTCCGCTGGTGAAGATCACCTCGCCTGGCCGGGCATGGAGCAGCTTCGCAACCTGCTGGCGAGCCTTCTCGACCGCGTTCTTGGCCCGCTGGCCGAACCAATGAATGGAAGAGGCATTGCCGAAATCTTCGAGCAGGTAAGGCTTCATCGCCTCAAACACTTCCGGGGCCACCGGCGTCGTCGCGTTGTTGTCCAGATAAACCCTTCTCACTATTTCAGGTTAGCCGACCATCGCTCGTGAAGTCAAATGAGAGGGCTGGCGCAGGCCGCGGTTTTGGGGGTCTGCGATTTCCCGAAGGGACGTGTGGAGCTGAGAGAAGGACGCGACCCCCGCCGCCAGCTTTCCCTCGCGCAAATGGCATTCACCAGGATAGAATTAAGGAGCCATGCCAACGGTTCTCAGACGACGTTCCTATCGGCTTTTCTTTGTTTCCTTGGATAGGAGCGAGCCGCCGCACGTCCACGTGCAGCGCGAGAACAAGGTGGCGAAACTCTGGCTTGAACCTGTGGCGCTTGAACGTGCCGGCGGCTTTAGCCGAGTGGAATTGAATGTAATTCTGAAGCTTGTTGATGAGCATCGCGAACGACTAATGAGGAGTTGGTATGAGTTCTTTGGCCGTTGAAATCCAGGAGCCGCGGGGCAAGTCCGTCAAGGTGAGCGACGAAGAGCTGACCGTCGATCTGGTGGATGGGCGGACCGTTGTGGTGCCTCTGGGCTGGTTCCCCCGTCTTTGGCATGGGACGCCGCAGGAGCGCGAGCATTTTGAAATCTTCGGAGACGGCGCCTACATCCGCTGGCCAGACCTGGACGAAGATCTGACCGTTGCGGGCCTTTTGGCGGGGCAGCGCTCGCGAGAGAGCCCTCAATCTCTAAAAAAATGGCTGGACTCGCGAAAGACGAGCAGGAAGCGGCGGGGATGAGATCCCCCAAGAAAACCTTCCACCACCAAGACACCAAGGCACCAAGCGGGAACCAGATGGATTCCCGCTTGCGCGGGAATGACATCGACAGGCAAGGCACCAAGCGATCACAGGGCCATGTTTGAACCCGGCTGGCGGGGTGACGGCCGGTTCAGCCCTTCCAGGGGTTCAGGAGCAAGACCCCGGTGGCTTCGAAATCAGCCGTGTTCCGGGTCATAACGTGCAGACCGTGGCGTAGCGCCGTGGCGGCGATAAGCCCGTCCGTGGCATGCACCACCCGCCCTGCCTTTCGTGCGGTGGCTGTGAGTTCCCCCCAGAGGTGACTCGTTTCGAGGTCAATCGAAAGGAGACGATCGCCATAGTCGCGTTCGAGGGTCTTCACCCAGGTTTCAAGCGCACGCCTCTTCGAGCTTTCCCTCAGCAGGGAGATGCCCTTGTGGATTTCGCCGATAGATATAACACTGACAAAAAGGTCCTCTTCGTTGCACGCCTCCACGGCTTGGCGAACACCCGGATGCACCTTTGCGTTGCGAAGTTCTGACAGCACGCAGGTATCGAGCAAGACTCTCACAGCTTCACGTTCCGCATCGGGGATTTGTCGCGACGAAGGTCCAGTCCCCGCAAGCTTGGACCTTCGCCGAGCAGAAACTTTTTGAAGCTGATGCGCTCGCCGGTCAGCTTCTGGTAATCGCGTCGCGCTACCACCACCACGGCGTCGCGGCGGCGCACGACCACCTGGGGGTCCCCGCTAAGAGCGCGGTTTACCAGTTCGCTAAAGCGGTT
>Ga0187781_10000576_pt1 | contig 26296 bp, 24 predicted proteins | sample 0715_SJ02_MP02_2_FD_132447 | JGI IMG/M metagenome (GOLD analysis project Ga0187781, IMG submission 132447) | Tropical peat soil microbial communities from peatlands in Department of Meta, Colombia - 0715_SJ02_MP02_20_MG | ecosystem: Environmental > Terrestrial > Soil > Wetlands > Peat | place... | reverse complement strand
GCCGCCGCGGTATCGGCGGACATCGAAAACGGCGTCTGCCGGTCAGGGCGCGTGGTGCTCGGCGGTGTCGGGCCGCAGCCTGTCGAGGTGGACGCCGGCGCACTGGCCGGCCAGCCCGCCAGCACCGGTACCTGGCAGGCCTTGGGCGAGCACGCCGCGAGCCAGATCGACCCGCCGGACGACACCCACGGCAGCAGCCAGTACCGCCGCCGACTGACGGCCACCCTGGTGGCCCGTGCCCTGGCCGAGGCCAGCGAGCGCGCCGCGCGCCACGGGGACGCCGCGTGAGCCCGTGGATCGGCGCCGCGCTGCCGCGGAAGGAAGACCGCCGGATGCTGCTCGGGCGGGGCCGCTTCACGGCCGACCTGGACCGGCCCGGCCTGCTGCACGCCGCGTTCGTCCGCAGCCCGCATGCCCATGCCCGCGTCAACGCCATCGACGCGGATGCCGCGCTCAAGGCCGACGGGGTGGTGGCCGTCGTCACCGCCGCGAGCCTCGGCCACCCCTACCTGCTCGCGATGCTGGAACGGGAGGAGTTCACACCGACCCGCATGCCCATCCTGGCCGGGGAGACGGTCCGGTTCGTGGGCGAGCCGGTGGCGGTCGTGATCGCCGACGATCCCTACCGGGCCGAGGACGCGATCGAGCTGGTGGAGGTGGACTGGGATCCGCGGCCCGCGGTCACCAGCATCGAGCAGGCCGAAGCCGCGACCGCCCCCAGGCTGCACGAACAGGCTGACGGCAACCGCCTCGTCGACCTGCTGATGTTCGACGATGACCGGCTCGCCGCCATCTTCGCCGAGGCGGCGCTGACCGTCAGCGCGGCGTTCGCCAGCGCCCGGGTCGCCGCGCTGCCGCTGGAAGGACGCGCCTGCCTGGCCGAATGGGACGACCGCGACAGCCAGCTGGTCATGCACACCTCCACCCAGGTCCCGCACCAGGTCCGGTCCGGGGTGGCCCAGGCGCTGAACATCCCGGAAGCGGCGATAAGAGTGATCGCGCCGGACGTCGGCGGGGGGTTCGGCCTGAAGTGCGTGGTGGGCCGGGAGGAGGTAGCCGTCGCCGCCGCAGCGCTGCGGCTGCGGCGCCCGGTGCGCTGGGCCGAGGACCGGCAGGAAAACCTGACCGCCGCCTTCCACGGTCACGAGCAGCGGTACCGGATCCGCGCTGCCTTCGACGACGACGGCCGGATCCTGGGCCTGGACGCGGAGATCGACTGCGACACCGGCGCCTACTCCGTGTTCCCGTTCACCTGCGCGGTCGAGCCGCTGATGGCCGCGACCGAACTGCCCGGGGTGTACAAGGTGCCGGCCTACCGGGCCCGCGGCCGGGCCGTCGCCACCAACAAGGCTCCCGCCGCCCCGTACCGGGGGGTGTCCCGGCCGCAGATCGTGCTGGTCATGGAGCGGTTGATGGAGAAGGCCGCGGCCGCCCTCGACCTCGACCCGCTGGACGTCCGACGGCGCAACCTGATCGGCCCGGGCGAATTCCCCTACACCGGGGTCAACACGATCACCTACGACGAGGGCAGCTACCGTGAGGCCCTGGACCTGGCCGAAGAGCAGGTGCGTCAGAAGGAATGGCCGCGCGAGCGGGATCGGCTCCGCGATCGCGGGCGGCTCGCGGGCATCGGGTACGCCTGCTTCTCCGAGCGCACCGCCTACGGCACCCCCACCATGTCGCAGCGCCGGATGCGGATGACCCCCGGCTACGACACCGCCCTGGTCCGGATGGACCCGACCGGCGAGGTCATCGTCACCACCGGGACCTGCGGCCACGGTCAGGGACACGAGACCACGTTCGCCCAGATCGTCGCCGACCGTCTCGGCGTGCACCCCGATCGGGTCAGGCTCCGCCAGGGCGACACCGACCTGGCCTCATACGGCTGGGGCACCTGGGGCAGCCGCTCGGTCGTGATCGGCGGCGGTGCCGCCGGGCGCGCGGCCGACCTCGTGGCCGCCCAGCTCCGCAGCGTCGCCGCCAGCCTGCTCGAGGCCAGCCCGGCCGACGTGGAACTGGCCGAGGGCACCGCCCGGATCCGGGGCGACGCCAGCGCGGCCATCCCCATCGCCGAACTGGCCCGGGTCGTCCACTTCCAGGCCCACCGCCTGGCCGAAGACCTGCGCTACGGCCTGGAGGCCCGGGCCACGTTCGACCCGCCCGGCACCTTCTCCAACGCCTGCCACGTAGCGATGGTCACGATCGACCCGGGCACCTGCTCGATCCGGCTGCACCGGTACCTGGTGGTCGAGGACTGCGGCGTCGTGATCAACCCGATGGTGGTGGACGGGCAGGTCCGCGGCGGCGTCACCCAGGGCGCCGCGGCCGCGCTGCTGGAGCGGGTCTGCTTCGACCCGGACGGCCAGCCGGTCACCACCACGCTGATGGACTACCTGGCACCTACCGCGGCAGAGATGTGCGACATCGACATCATCCACCTGCAGACGCCGTCCCGGTTCAGCGAGACCGGCGCCAAGGGGATGGGGGAGGGCGGCACGATCGGCGCTCCGGCAGCCGTCCTGGGCGCCATCAACGATGCGCTGTCCGAGGTCGGGGTCAGCTTCGACCACATCCCGGTGCTGCCGCAGGACCTGAGCGCCGCCCTCAGTGGCGCCGGCGTGAGCAGCGCCGTCGTCCGCCGGGCCGGAGCCGCCTCGTGAAGGACATGCACCAGATCACGCTCCGGGTCAACGGCCGCCACCACGAACTGGTCGTCGAGGCCCGCCGCACGCTGGCCGACATGCTGCGGCACGACCTGGGCTACACCGGCACGCACCTGGGCTGCGAGCACGGCATCTGCGGCGCCTGCACGGTCATCCTCGACGGCCAGCCGGCCCGGGCCTGCCTGGTCTTCGGCGTCCAGGCCGACGGCGCCGAGGTCCGTACGGTGGAGGGCCTGGCCGACGGGGAGGCGCTGTCGGACCTGCAGCAGGCGTTCAGCGATCACCATGCGCTGCAGTGCGGGTTCTGCACCCCCGGCTTCCTCATGCTCATCGAGGCCTACCTGGCCGAAGCCGGCGCAGGCCGGCCCACCGAGATGACCGAGGAACAGGCGCGCGAGCTCGTCGCCTCGAATCTGTGCCGGTGCACCGGCTATCAGGGCATCGTCGCGGCGGTCCTGGCCACCGCGCGGGCCCGCCGGACCGCCGGGGGCACCGCGCCGGCCCGCCAGGATCCGGGGGGCACCGCGCCGGCCCGCCGGGCCCTGGAGCACGACGCACGGGCGCCGGTCGAGGACGCCACGTGAGCTCGATCGGTACCCGGCTGCCGCGTAAAGAAGACCCGCGCCTGCTGCGCGGCCGGGGTCGCTTCGGCGACGACGTCAGCGTCCCCGGCCAGCTCTGGGCTCGGGTGGTCCGGTCTCCCAGCGCCCACGGCCAGGTCAACGACCTGGATACCGCTCAGGCCGCGAAGGCCCGGGGCGTTACCGCCGTGGTCACCGCCGCCGACCTTCCGCCGGGACTGGTCATCCCGGTCCGCCTCGCTGTGCCGGGACCCGACCTCAGCGGCCACCTCCAGCCGGTCCTGGCCGGGACCACGGTGCGGTACGTGGGCGAGCCGCTCGCGGTCGTGGTCGGCGACGACCCGTACGCCTGCGAAGACGCCGCCGAGCTGGTGGAGATCGATATCGCCGAACGGCCCGCGGTCCTCGACGCCCGGACTCCGGACAGCCCCGTGGCGGCCGAACTGTTCCGTGGCTACGGCGACGTCGAGGCCGCCTTCGCGCAAGCCCGGCACGTCGTCCGGATCGAGCTGGCCATCGGCCGGCACAGCGGAGTGCCGCTCGAGCCACGCTGCCTGCTGGCGGTGCCCGACTGTGATCGTGGGTCGCTGGACATCTTCGGCATGACCAAGGTGCCGGTGTTCAACCGTGACCTGCTAGCCCGCCTGCTCGGCCTGGACGAGACGCTGATCCACGTACACGGCGTCGACGCGGGCGGCGGGTTCGGGGTCCGGGGCGAGTTCTACCCCGAGGACTTCCTCATCCCGTGGCTGGCCATGACCCTGAGCCGCCCGGTCAAGTGGGCCGAGGACCGGGCCGAGCACCTGGTCGCGGTCAACCACTCCCGCCAGCAGCACCACCGCATCGCCGCCGCCTTCGACGACGGCGGCCGGATCCTGGCCCTGGCCGACGACGTCGCCCACGACAACGGCGCCTACTGCCGCACCCACGGCGTCGCGGTGCCCGAGCTGACCGTGGCCATGCTCCCCGGCCCCTACCGGGTGCCCGCCTACCGGGGCCGGATCCGTGTCGTCCTGACCAACAAGACGCCGTGCGGTACCTACCGGGCCCCGGGCCGGTTCGAGGGCACCGCGGCCCGCGAGCACCTGCTCGACGTGGCCGCCGACCAGCTCGGGCTGGATCGGATCGAGCTGCGGCGGCGGAACTTGATAACGCCGGACGAGATACCGCACCGCCGCCCGATCGCCACCCTCGGCACCGACCTGATCCTGGACACCGGGGATTACCCGGCCCTGCTCGCCGCCCTGCTGGCCGAGGCGGACCGCCTCGGCTACCGCGCGCCTGGCCCAGAAACCGCCGCCGAGCCTGGTACGCTATACGGCTTCGGCCTGGCCATGTTCGTGGAGAAGAGCGGCCTCGGGCCGCAGGAGACCGCGGACGTGACCGTGAGCAAGTCCGGCGCTGTGCACGTGTCCTCCGGCGGCACCTCGGTCGGCCAGGGCATCGAGACCGTGCTGGCGCAGATCGCCGCGGACGCGCTCGACGTCGAGCCCGGCGTGGTCCGCGTCACCACGGGCGACACGAACGCCCAGCCGTTCGGCGCCGGGTCCTGGGCCTCGCGGTCCACCGTGGTGGGCGGCAGCGCGGTGCACCTGGCCGCGAAGGCGGTCCGGGAGCGGGCGGCTCAACTGGCCGCCCGGATCCTCGAGGTTGACGTCGCCGACCTGGAGGTCCGCGACGGCGCCGTCGTGGTTCGCGGCGATCCGGCCGCCCGGGTCAGCCTGGCGGAGATCGCGCGGGCCGCCGAGCCCGCGAGCGGGCACCTGCGACCCGGCGAGCCGGCCGGCCTGTCCGCCCGCCGCCGCTTCGAGGTCTCGCACATGACCTACCCCTACGGCGCCCACGCCGCGGTGGTGGCCGTGGACCCGGGCACCGGGCAGGTCCGGGTGCTGCGCTACCTGGTGGCCTACGAGGTCGGCCGGGCCGTCAACCCGACGCTGGTCGAGGGCCAGCTGCGGGGTGGCGTGGCCCAGGGCATCGGCGGGGCGCTGTTCGAGGAGTTCAGCTACGATGACGCGGGCCAGCCCCAGGCGATCACGTTCATCGAGTACCGGATGCCGACCGCGGCCGAAGTCCCGCCGGTCGACCTGTTGATATCACAGGACGCCCCGTCGCCGGGCAACCCGCTCGGCGTGATGGGCGCGGGCGAGGGCGGCGTCAGCGCGGCCGGCGCGGCGGTGGCCAACGCGGTCCGGGACGCACTCGGCCTGGCCGGCGGCGTCGGCCGGCTGCCGCTCACTCCGGCCAGGGTCCGCGAGCTGTGGGAGGCCCCTTGTGACCGCGGGTTACGTCAGCAAGACCGACCTGGTCGCCGCGCTCATCCGCGAGCTGGTCATCACCGGCGAGCTCGCTGCCGGGGAGCAGCTGCGCCAGCGCGACCTGGCCCAGCGGTTCGGCGTCAGCCAGACCCCGGTCCGTGAGGCGATGCGGCGGCTGGAATCGGAGGGCCTGCTGGTCTGCGACACCCATCGCGGCTTCACCGTCGCGGCGCCGGACCTGGGCCGGGTCGAGGAGAACTTCCAGATCCGCGCGGCCCTGGAGTCGCTCGGCGCGTCGCTGGCGGCCCGCAAGATCGACGCGGCCGGCCTGGCCCGGCTGCGCGGCCTGAATGACCAGATGCGGGCCCTGCCCGACGACGACCCCTCCTACGCCGAGCTGAACCGGGAGTTCCACTTTGTTATCTATGAGTACGCCCGCAGCCCGCTGCTGCTCTCGCTGATGCGGCTGCTGTGGGCGTCCCTGCACGGCGGGCCCCGGGTGACACGCACGCACGCCGAATCCGCTCGCCAGCACGACGAGATCCTCAAGGCCCTGACCGATGGTGACGCCGACGGCGCCTCGGCGCGGACATACCAGCACATCACGGGCGCAGATCCGGTAAAAGTGACCGAAACGGACCCGTGAGCGTTATGCCATACCGACTGGCGAGTGCAGGCCCGTGGGCCTGCAATCGCCAGCGGTCGGTGCCCGTGAGCCGCCAGCAACCACAGCTGGTTGCTTGCACAACGCGAACTTTTGCCTGAAACACCGTAGCTCTTGTTATCAGGGGAGCCGCCCATGGCAGCGATCGTGACCGACGACGGCATCACGTTGCACGCCGAGGAAGCCGGCCAGGGCGAGCCGCTGGTGTTCATCCACGAGTTCGCCGGCGATCACCGCAGCTGGGAGCCTCAGGTCCGGTTCTTCGCCGCTGCCTACCGCTGCGTCACCTATGCCGCCCGCGGCTACCCACCCTCGGACGTGCCCACCGATCCGGCCGCCTACTCCCAGGCCCGGGCGGTGGCCGACGCGATCGCGGTGCTCGACGGCCTCGGCATCGCCCGGGCCCATCTGGTCGGCCTGTCGATGGGCGGGTTCACCGCGTTGCACCTGGTCCTGTCGCACCCGGACCGGGTCCTGTCGGCGGTAGTCGCCGGAGCCGGGTACGGCGCTCAGCCCGAGCGTGCCGATGTCTTCCGGGCCGAGTCCATGCTGACCGCCGCGGCGTTCGCCGCCGAGGGCGCGGCCAAGGTCGCCGAGCGGTACGCGGTCGGCCCGGCCCGGGTCCAGTTCCAGAACAAGAACCCGCGCGGCTGGACCGAGTTCGCTGAAGCGCTGGCCGGGCACTCGGGCCTGGGCAGCGCGCTGACCATGCGCGGCGTCCAGGCCGCCCGGCCGTCCCTGTACGCGCTGACAGACCAGCTGGCCAAGGTCCGCATCCCCGTCCTGGTGCTGGTCGGCGACGAGGACGAGGGCTGCCTGGAACCCGCTCTCATGCTCAAGCGGACGATCCCCACCGCCGGGCTGGCCGTGCTGCCCCGTACCGGCCACACCGTCAACCTGGAGGAACCCGACGTGTTCAACCAGGTCGTCGACCGCTTCCTGGCCGCCGTGGCGCGCGGTGCCTGGCACCCCCGCGACCCGCGCTCGGTCTCCGACTCCACCATGGGCCTGCGCTGACCGCCGCCTCGGCCGGCTGGCTGCCCGGACCGGCCCGCTGCCCGGACTGGCCCGCTGCCCGGACTGGGCCGCTGCCCCAACGGGTTTCCAAGCGCCCCATAGTCCCCAAGCGCCTCAAAATCGCGGAGGATCCGGCTTGCGCGGAGGAAAAGGGCAACTATAACTGCCCAGATCCTCCGTTAAGTCCTAATCTTCCACGATAAGTTCCACCAGATGGAACTTATAAACGGATAATGGAGTGTGCGAGGTAAGTATTACGGGTGAGGTTGCAGATAGCAGCCCCGGCGGACATCACGCGGCAGTCAGAATGGCGAAGTCCGGGCCATAGCGGGGCTCCGGCACCAGATCGCCGGCTGCCGACATGGCCGCGGCGCGGGCCCACCGCATACGGGCGGCTGCGGTCTCGGGATGGTCACCGAACTCCTGCGCCACCCGTGCGACGCAGCCCGATGCGCCGAACGCCCGGACGGCCGCGTCGATGGCCTGCCGGATCTGGCCCGCGCTCGGTGCCTCGGAGCACTGCAGCACCGACACGAACAGCGCGTCGGCAGCCTCGAAGGCAGTGCTGATGAAGTGGTGCTGTGCTGGCCACATCGTGTGCCTCCTCGCGCGGAGTTTCCCTAATGCGAGCCTGCCGGATGAGCGGAGGCGATCCAATGGGGCCGTCCTCCATTTCCGGCCGGGGGGTTAACCCCCCCGGGTGCGGGACCCTGGTCCACGCCCAGCGATCCTCAAGGCCGTGCCCGATTCCGCCGGCGTCCGATTTGTGGGAGATGCAGTACGGTGAACCGTGATGCTTGTGGTTCCCCCTCTTCCCTACCTGCCCGGCTCGGGGTATGCAAGGTAACCGAGGAGGAAGTGTGGAGACTAGGTACCAACGGTGACAGCCATGTACCACGCCGGAGTGGTCGATGCGCTGACGTGTCCTCGGGGCCGTTCGCACGCGCAGGGGCCGCAGCCGACCGCCGCATCTCGCTGGGGACTTCGCTGTGATCATCGACTGTCACGGGCATTACACAACCGCTCCCAAGTCGCACACCGAGTGGCGGCAAAGCCAGCTCGCGGCGTTCCGGGAGGGTCGGCAGGCGTCGGCGTACCCGGCCATCTCCGACGACGAGATCCGCGAGTCGATCGAGCAGAACCAGCTCAGGCTGCTGCGCGAGCGCGGTGCCGACATGACGATCTTCTCGCCGCGGGCGTCCGCCATGGGCCACCACGAGGGCGACGAGCAGGTCAGCGTCGAGTGGTCCCGGGCCTGTAATGACCTCATCGCGCGCGTAGTCGGGTTGTTCCCTGACACGTTCATCGGCGTCTGCCAGCTGCCGCAGTCGCCCGGCGCGGACCTGAAGGCATCGGTCGCCGAGCTCGAGCGCTGCGTGGTTGAGCTGGGGTTCGTCGGCTGCAATCTCAGCCCGGACCCGAGCGGCGGGTACTGGACCGCTCCGCCGCTCACCGACCGCTACTGGTACCCCATCTACGAGAAGATGGCCGAACTCGACGTGCCCGCCATGGTGCACGTCTCGGCCAGCGCCAACCCCGCTTTCCACGCCACCGGAGCGCACTACATCAACGCGGACACGACGGCGTTCATGCAGCTCATCCAGGGCGACCTGTTCGCCGACTTCCCGGATCTGCGGCTGGTTATCCCGCACGGCGGCGGCGCGGTCCCCTACCACTGGGGCCGCTACCGCGGGCTGGCCGACATGCTGAACAAGCCCCCGCTGAGCGAGCACGTGATGAAGAACGTGTTCTTTGATACGTGCGTCTACCATCAGCCCGGCATCGACCTGCTCTTCAGGGTCATCGACTCCGGCAACATCGTGTTCGGCTCGGAGATGGTGGGCGCTGTCCGGGGCATCGACCCGCAGACCGGCCACTACTTCGACGACACCAGGCGATATGTAGACACGGCAGGCCTGTCCGTGGCCGATGCCGCGAAGGTGTACTCCGGCAACGCCCGGCGCGTCTACCCGCGCCTGGACCAGGCCCTGCGCGCACGAGGACTGTAGCGGATCCCACAAGAAAGACCGTCGATGACTGTCATCTTCGAGCCCGACGCCGACTGGCTCGTCTACCTGGCGAAACCCCGCCAGCCGGACTACGTCCTGCCCACGGGCGCGGTCGACGCGCACTGCCATGTCTTCGGCCCGGGCAACGTCTTTCCCTACGCGCCGGAGCGGAAGTACACGCCGGTCGACGCCCCCAAGGAGAAGCTGTTCGCGCTGCATGACTTCCTCGGCTTCGAGCGCAGCGTCATCGTCCAGGCGACCTGCCACGGCGCGGACAACCGGGCCCTGGTGGACGCGCTGCGCGCGGCCGGGGACCGGGCCCGTGGCGTGGCCACGATAAGGCCGGGCGTCACCAGGTCCGAACTGGCCGACATGCACGAGGCCGGAGTCCGGGGCGTCCGCTTCAACTTCGTCAGGCGCCTCGCCGACCCCGAGCCCGACCAGTACTACCGGGGCCTGGTGGACCTCATCGCCGAGTTCGGCTGGCACATCGTGATCTACTTCGAAGCCGCCGACCTGTCCGAGCGCTGGGACCTGGTCACGTCCCTCCCCACGCTCATCGTCGTCGACCACATGGGCCGGCCGGACGTCACACAGCCGGTCGACGGTCCCGGCTTCGCGCTCTTCCGGCGCCTGATGCACGAGCACGGGAACGTGTGGGCCAAGCTGAGCGGCGCGGAGCGGCTGTCGCTCTCCGGACCGCCGGGATACGACGACTTCGTTCCGTTCGCCCGGCACATCGCGCAGACGTTCCCTGACCGCGTGATCTGGGGCACCGACTGGCCGCACCCGAACATGAAGAGCCACATGCCCGACGAGGGCGATCTCGTCGATCTCGTGCCGCGGATCGCCCCGGCCACTGACCTGCAGCGCCGACTGCTCGTCGACAACCCCATGCGCCTGTACTGGGAGGGAACATGACGTCCTATACCGCAAAGTTCGAGGACATCCCCGGCACTCGAGTGTTCACGGCGGAGCGCGCCAAAAAGGGCTACTACCTGAACCAGTTCTGCATGAGCCTGATGAAGCCGGAAAACCGCGAGCGGTTCAAGGCCAACGAGCGCGCCTACCTCGACGAGTGGCCGATGTCCGAGGACCAGAAGCAAGCCGTGCTCGACCGCGACTACAACAGGATGCTCGACAACGGCGGCAACATCTACTTCCTCGCGAAAATCTTCGCCACCGACGGGCTCAGTTATCTCCAGGCGGTGAGCACGATGACCGGGATGGCCGTCGATGACTACCAGCAGATGATGCTGTCCGGCGGCCGCTCGCCCGAGGGCTGGCGGTCCATCAAGGACGGCAACTGACATGGCCCGCATCACCGCCGGGCTGACCACGAGCCACATCCCGGCCATCGGCGCCGCGATCGACCTGGGCAAGACCCAGGAGGCGTACTGGAAGCCACTGTTCGACGGGTACGAGTGGACGAAGGCCTGGGCCATCCAGAACATCCCGGACGTGGTCATCCTGGTCTATAACGACCACGCCTCCGCGTTCACGCCGGAACTGGTCCCGACGTTCGCGCTCGGCTGCGCCGATGAGTTCCCGCCGGCCGACGAGGGGTACGGCCCGCGCCCGGTGCCGGTCGTGAAGGGTCGACCGGACCTGGCGGCCCACCTGGCGGAGGGGCTCATCCTCGACGAGTTCGACCTCACCCTGATGTACAAACTCGACGTCGACCACGGCCTCACCGTCCCGCTATCGCTCGTCTACGGCCAGGCCGACACATGGCCGGTGCGGGTCATCCCGCTCGCCGTCAACGTCGTGCAGTACCCGCCGCCGACCGGCCACCGCTGCCTCATGCTGGGCCAGGCGATCCGCCGGGCCGTGCAGAACTTCGACGAAGATCTCACGGTCCATGTCTGGGGCACCGGCGGCATGAGCCACCAGCTGCAGGGACCACGTGCGGGCTTCATCAACAAGGAGTTCGACAACGCGTTCTTCGACCGCCTGGTCAAGGACCCCGACGGCCTGGCCCGCATGCCGCACCTGGAATACGTGCGCGAGGCTGGCTCGGAGGGCATCGAGCTCGTCATGTGGCTGATCATGCGCGGCGCCCTGGGCCCCGAGGTAGAGGAGCTCTACCGCTTCTACCATGTCCCTGGTTCGAACACCGCGGTCGGGCACATCGTGCTGCAGCCCGCCGACACCCATTAGGAGGCCAGACATGCGCGTCGCGCTCGCCGGGACCGGCGCCTTCGGCATCAAGCACCTCGACGGCCTAGCGAACATCGACGGCGTGACCGTCACGGCGCTGATCGGCCGTCGACTGGAGCAGGCCGAGGAGGTGGCGAGGAAGTACAGCGTCGGCCACGCCACGACAGACCTGGCCGAGGTCCTGGCCCGTGACGACGTGGACGCGGTCATCTTGTGCACGCCGACTCAGCTGCACGCGCGGCAGGCCATCGCGGCGATGCGCGCGGGCAAGCACGTGCAGGTGGAGATCCCGGTCGCCGACAGCTGGGCCGACGCGCAGGAGGTTCAGCGCGTGCAGCATGAGACCGGCCTGGTCTGCATGGTGGGGCATACCCGCCGGTTCAACCCGTCCCACCAGTGGGTGCGCCGCCGCATCCTGGCCGGTGAGCTGTCCATCCAGCAGATGGATGTGCAGACCTACTTCTTCCGCCGCACGAACATCAACGCGGCCGGGCAGCCCCGAAGCTGGACCGATCACCTGCTCTGGCATCACGCCGCGCATACCGTCGACCTGTTCCAGTACCAGACCGGTGAGCAGACGCAGATCGCCAACGCCGTCCAGGGCCCGATCCACCCCGAACTGGGCATCGCGATGGACATGTCGATCCAGCTGCGGACGCCCTCCGGCAAGATCTGCACGCTATCGCTCAGCTTCAACAACGACGGGCCGCTCGGCAGCTTCTTCCGGTACATCTGCGACAACGGCACCTACATCGCCCGGTATGACGACCTGGTGACCGGCCGCGAGGAGCCGATCGACGTGTCCAAGGTCGACGTCTCGACCAACGGCATCGAGTTGCAGGACCGAGAGTTCATCGCGGCGATCAACGAGGGCCGCCAGCCGAACTCCAGCATCGCCGACGTCCTTGGCTGCTACCGGGTGCTTGGCGAGTTGGAGAGCCAGCTCGCCAGCCAGCAGTAGGCCGCGGGGCGGCTGGTGCTGGTCCGGTGATTGCCCCGTCCGGACGAACTGGTCGAGCGTCCGCGGCGTCTCCTCCATCGGCGTCAGCGCGTCGAAGGCGTGGACCTGGTACAGGTCCACCGTCTGCAGGCCGAGCCGACGCAGCGAGGCGTCCAGCGCGCGGGTCAGGTGACGGGCGGACAGCCGGCGCCGTTCGGCGAACTGTCCCCTGAGAACTGGAAACGGCCCTTGGTGGCCAGCACGACCTGCTCGGTGACTGCGGTCGGCCGGCGGGCGAACCAGCGGCCGATGATCTCCTCCGACCTCCCGCCGCCGTACACGTCGGCCGTGTCGACCAGCGTGCCTCCTGCTTCGACGAAGCGGTCGAGCTGCTGGTGCGCGACGGTCTCATCGGCCTCGACGCCGAACGTCATCGTGCCCAGGCTCAGGCTCGAGACGGCGCAGCCGCTGTTCCCCAGAGTTCGGTAGTACAGACGGTCAGGCTACTGAGCGCTCGTCCCGTAGCCGGGATCAGGCCGATCCGGCGGACTTCTTGATCGTGCCCGCCGTACTATTGCCTGCGCAGCGTCGCGGTGTTGTCCTCGACGCCATTGGTCCAGACGTAGGCCAGGTTCCCGCCCCGCAGCGTGAACGTCACGGTCCCCGCCACGCACAAATCGGTGGCCGGCTCGCTGAACGTGAGCACCGAGGCCGTCGCCTTGGCCAGGGTGAGCGTATTGATACAGGTGTCGTTCACCTCGTGCGCGGTTGTCCCACCCTTGACCATGGTGAAGCTGATGCTGTTCTGCAGTCCGATGCTCGGCACTCCGATCGCGGCCATCGTCGCGGTGCCGGACCACGTGCCGGCGAACGCGGCCGGGATGGTGGCTCCGTTCGGCTGCGTACTGACGGAGGCCGACGCACTGACGGACGCCGACGTGCTGCCCTGGCTGGCCTGCGGGGTACTTGCCGTCCCCGTCCCGGTCCCGCTGGAGCTCGTGACCGGCGATCCGCGGGTGAGCAGCAGGACGCTCGCCACGACAATGGCGGCCGCGGCCGCGGCGCCGCCCGCGGCCAGGAACGGTCCACGTCGTGACCGCGCCGGCGGGGGAAGCCAGCTGGGCTCGGGCTGCGGGGACGTGGACCCGGCCAGCGCCCGGACTGGGTCGGTGCGGTCGGCCGGGTCTTCGTGCGACATCGGGCCGGTATCGGCGATGGCGTCGTCCGCGGCTGGCTTGACGACCGTCGGCGGCACGGCGAGAGGAGTCCGGAGGGCGCGGGGCTCCCCGGACGCCCGCGACTGGTCGGCGAGCGAGGGATCGACGAGCCGGAGCAGGAGATCACGGGCGCTCGGCCGGCTGGCCGGATCCTTGCTCAGGCAATCCCTGATCACCGGCAGCAGGGACGGCGGCACGCCGCTCATGTCCGGCTGCTCGTTCAGGATGCGATGCATGACCGCCACCACGGTGTCGCCCCCGAACGCCGGCCGGCCGGTGGCGGCGAAGATCATGGTCACCGCCCAGGCGAAGATATCGACGGCGCTGGTCGCCCGCACGCCGGAGAGCAGCTCGGGGGCGATGTAGGAGGGCGTCCCGATCAGCCCGCTGGTCATCGTCGCGGCGTCGATGAGCCGGGCGATGCCGAAGTCGACCACACGGGGGCCGTCCGGGCCGAGCAGGACGTTGGCCGGCTTGAAATCGCGGTGCACCACCCCGGCGCCGTGGATCGCGGTCAGCGCGGTAGCCGTCCCCACCGCCAGGCGCTGCAGCTCACCCTCGGGCAGCGGCCCCCGCTCATTGACGCGCTCCTGCAGCGACGGGCCGTCGATGAACTCGCTGACGATGTAGCGTCGCTCGCCCTCCGCGGACGCCTCGATGACGCGGGCGGTGACGAAGGGCTGGACGTGGTGGATCGCGTCGAGCTCGCGGGCCAGCCGCTCCAGCACCGAAGCATCAGCCGTGGACCTCAGCACCTTGACCGCGACCCGCTCTTCGCCCGGGCCAGGGCCGCGGCCGAGGTAGACGATCCCCTGGCCGCCCTCGCCGAGCCGGGCCAGCAGCTCGAACCGGCCCAGGGACCGGGGATCGCCCGTCTCCAGCGGCTTCGGCGGCATGACCTCTCCGGGATGGCTCGGCAGATGGACTAACGCTGCCGCAATTCCGGTTGGCCCGCAACGCGGACCCCTAGGATCAGAACCGGGCCCGGACGCTGTCGGCCACTTCCTCTGGGCTCAGGTCGATCATTGCCTCGCCCCAGATGCGCTCGAAGTAGGTAGCGTCGCTGCGGTAGACGGGCTCCGGATTCGACCGGCTGAGCACCTTGAGCACGACCTGGTGCCCGTCCTCGTGCGCGTGCGGTCCGCCGCCGATCAGGCCGAAGTTGAACGAGGCCAGGTTCCAGGCCAGGTAGGCCGTCAGGACCTGGGAGAGGCCCTGCCCCAGGGCGCGGCAGTCCTCGTCGGTCAGGTCGGTCACGTCCGCGGCCTCCGAGACCACGCCCCACACCTCTGCGAACCCGGTCGGCGCGAAGGGGGTCAGCCAGGCGACCCGGCCGATATTCCCGACCCACCGGGGCCCGCCCGCCTCCTGGTCGACCAGCGCCGCCCAATACGACCCGTGCCGTTCCTTCCAGGCCCTGGAACGCTGGACGAGCAGGCGCTGGCCGGTCAGGCCGTGCGAGTCGTGAGCGGATTGCAGGTGGGGATGCACCAGCGAGGCGCCCGCGGGCGGCAGGTAGTTGGCGTTGATCGAACTCCACTGCGCCGTCGGGTCGAGCCGCCGCACCGCCCGGGCATGCCGGACCATGGCGGTCAGGGCGTCGCCGATCAGCGCGGGCGTCATCTCGTCCAGGTCGAGGAAGTGCCGCCCGGGGTCGTAGATGCCGACCGCGCTGTGGGTCGCGTAGGCCATGATGTTCGGCACCACCACGGCCCGGCCGACGCGGATGCGGCCCTCGGCGGTGAGCTCAGCGGGAAACGGTACGGTCGCCGTCTCGAGGTGCTCGCTGTCGAACGGGCAGAAAGCAGGCTTCGCCGTGAGCTCGGTCAAGTCCGGGCGGGTCGAGGGCTGGAGTTTCACACCGGTCAGGATCCGGGCGCTCGCCCCGGTGAGCGGATCGCGCCGCCAGCGCAGCCGCACCCGGGTCCAGGCTCCGCCAGCGCCCAGATCGGGCACACTGGCTTCGAGGTCTCGTTCTTCGAAGTCGATCGTCGTCACGCTGACGACCGTAGCAGGATGAGCACATGCTGGTCGTTCATGTTCATGTCCGTATACGCCCGGAGCGGATCGGGGATTTCCTGGCCGCAACGGTGATCAATGCCCGGGCGTCACTAGCCGAGCCCGGCGTGCTGCGGTTCGACGTCATCCAGGATCAGGCCGACCCGGCGCACGCGGTGCTGGTCGAGGTCTACCAGGATGACGAGGCCTCGGCCGCCCACAAGCTGACGCCGCACTACGCGACCTGGCGTGATGCCGTCGCCGAGATGATGGCCGAGCCCAGGGAATCTGTCCGCTACTCGACCGTGTTCCCGGTGAGCAGCCAGGGCTGGGCCAGCGACTCGCCGTGGCGGTGAGGTTCGAGTTCGCCACCGCCGGGCGCATCATGGCCGGTCCGGGTCGGGCGGCCGACCTGCCGGGCGTCGTGGTCGCGCTCGGCTCCCGGGCACTGGTGTGCACGGGCGCCAAACCCGAACGCCACGCGGAGCTGCTGGCCAGCCTGGGGTCGGCGGCCGCGGTGTTCCCGGTGGCCGCTGAGCCGACGGTCGAGCTGGCCCGGGCCGCGGTCGCCGCCGCGCGCGAGCATGGCGCCGATGTGGTGGCCGCGATCGGCGGCGGCAGCGTCATCGATACCGGCAAGGCCGTGGCCATGCTGCTGGGCAACGGCGGCGACCCGCTGGACTACCTGGAGGTGGTCGGGTCCGGCCGGGCCATCACGCGGCCCTCCGTGCCCTGCGTCGCGGTGCCCACCACCGCGGGCACCGGGGCGGAGGTGACCGCCAACGCGGTGCTCGCCGTCCCGTCGCACCGGGTCAAGGCCAGCCTGCGCAGTCCGCTGATGCTCCCCCGGGTCGCCCTGGTGGACCCGCTGCTCACCGTCTCGTGCCCGCCACCGGTCACCGCGGCCAGCGGCCTGGACGCTCTCACGCAGTGCCTGGAGCCGTTCGTGTCGGTCCAGGCCACCCCGCTGACCGACGGGCTGGCCCGCGAAGGGCTGCGGCACGCCGGGGCGGGCCTGCGTGCCGCCTACGCCGACGGGGCTGACCTGGCGGCACGGGCCGACATGGCCGTGTGCAGCCTGCTGGGCGGGATAGCTCTGGCCAACGCCAAGCTCGGCGCCGTGCACGGTCTGGCCGGTGTCATCGGCGGGACCGCGGACGTCCCACACGGGATGGCCTGCGCCGCGCTGCTGGCCCCGGTCATCGAGGCGAACGTGCGGGCGCTGCGGTCCAGTGGAGCCGCCCCGCCCGCCGTCGCCGTCCTGGACCGGTACACCGAGGCAGCCCGGCTGCTGACCGGGCACCCCGCCGCGTCCATCGAGGACGGCCTGGCCTGGATCGGCGAGACGCTGGCCCTGTTCCATGTGCCCGGCCTGGCCACCTTCGGCCTTCAGCCGCAGCACGCCGACGACATCGCCGCCAAGGCCATGACCTCGAGCAGCATGAAAGGCAACCCCGTGACCCTGAGCCACGACGACCTGAATGCCATCCTCCTCCAGGCGTTGTGAACCGGACGCGATGGCTCGGATCCGGTTATCGTGAGGCCATGGCGGCACAGCTGGTCACCGAGCGCTTGGTCCTGCGTCCTTGGCAACCCGATGATGCCGGGGCCGCGCTCGGCGCCTATGGCGACGCTGAGGTCGCGCGGTGGCTGACGCCGGTCATGGACAGAATCCGCGACGAATCGGCAAGGTAACGCCTTGGGGTGGAAAGCGCAGCGCCTCTGCGCCCTGGACCACGATGTGCGCAACGACCGGCATACACCCACCCTAGGAGTCGGGCCGGGGGAGGATGGTGGCATGCCCCGTCCCGTTCCCCGTCATGATCGCGACGCTGGCGGCTCCGCTGAGGTGCTGGCCGCGAAGGCCGCCCTGCGGCAGGAGGTGTGGTCCGCGATGCGCGCGGCCAAGTTGGCCCGGTTCCCCGGCGCCGCCGGACGGATCCCGAACTTCACCGGCGCCGAGGCGGCCGCAGAGCGGCTGCGCGCCATGTCGGCCTGGCACGCGGCCGGGACGCTGAAGGCCAACCCCGACTCCGCCCAGCTTCCGGTGCGCCAGCGCGCGCTGGAAGACGGCAAGACCGTGTACATGGCCGTGCCCCGGCTGGCCGCGTCCGAGCCGTTCTTCGCGCTCGATCCCGACCACCTCAGCGAGCCGCCCCGGAAGGCGGCCTCGATCAGCGGCGCGTCCCGGTCGGCCCGGCGGGTCGCTTTGGCTGACCTGTCCCCGGTCGACCTGGTCGTCATGGGCAGCGTCGCCGCCGGAGAGGACGGCGCGCGGCTGGGCAAGGGCGGTGGGTTCGCCGACCTGGAGTTCGCGCTGGCCACCGCGGCAGGCCTGATCGGCCCCGACACCGTCTGCGTCACGACCGTGCACGAGCTCCAGGTGGTCGCGGCCGGGACCATCCCGCTGACCAGCCACGACGTGCCGGTGGACTTCGTCGTCACGCCCGACCGGGTCATCGACTGCCGCCCACGGCACGGGCCCCGGCCGGCCGTCGGCATCTGCTGGGAGGACCTGACCGAGGAGAAGATCGCCGCGATCCCGTTGCTGGCGGCACAGCGGCCCGGGCCGCGGCGGGGCGTCACTCGAAGCTGACCCGTTCCAGCCGGAACTCGACCAGATCCCCGCGGGCAAGGCCGGCCTGGATGCCGGACCTCGTGCTTGATATCCCAATCATCGCTTGATATAGTTAGCTTAGGAACTGACAAGGAGGCGGGACAATGGCTACCACCATCAGGCAGGAGCTGGAGGAAGAGTTCCTGGCCACCATCCGTAAGGGCGAGGAGATCGCGCTCGACGCGCTCAAGCCGCTGGTCGAGGCCGTGCATTACGTCATCCCCACGATGCCCATGATCCACGTGCCGTTCGCCGACCGGCTGCCGACGCTGCACGAAGTCGTGACCGACGGCTACGGCTTCGCCGAGCACCTGCTCGCCAACCAGCAGCAGTTTGCCGACGAGATGTTCAAGGCGACGTCCCCGTTGCTTCCCAGCAGGGTACGGCCGAAGGCTCTAGCCGCGAAGTGAGGCCCAGTCGCGCGAGAGCACGGCGTCGGGAAGCGCGCTTCCCGACGCCGCCGCGTTCCCTTCGTTCGCAATGAAGAACGCATGCCGCCTCCGTTTCGTCACGTCCACTGATGGTGACACCGCCCGCGGGCAGAAATGGGCGCGCCGAATCGCGCAGACAAGCGGTGCGGGGCCTGATGGCGAACCTTCAGAAGGTCTAGGAGTCGAAGCCCAGTCCGGCCGCATCCAGGGCTCGTAGCCATAGGTTCCGGCGGCCGTCGCGGCGGTCGGCCCGGGCCAGGGACCAGCGGGTGGCCTGGATGCCCAGGTAGGCCAGCGGCTCGGGCGGGAAGGGGACCGGCTTGCTGCGGACCAGCCGCAGCCGCGTCAGCTCGGTCGGCTCGCCGCTCAGCAGGTCGAGCATGACCCGGGCGCCGAACCGGCTGGCACCCACGCCGAGCCCGGTGAAGCCCAGCGCGTACGCGACTCGGCCGCGGCGGGCGGTGCCGAAGAAGGCGCAGAACCGGCTGCACGTGTCGATCACGCCGCCCCAGCGGTGGCTGAACCGGATCCCTTCCAGCTGCGGGAACGTCGTGAAGAAGTGCGCCGCGAGGGTGGCGAAGGTGGCGGGCCGCTGATCGTACGCGGCCCGGATGCCGCGGCCGAAGTGGTAGATGGCGTCGTAGCCGCCCCACAAGATCCGGTCGTCCGCGGTGAGCCGGTAGTAGTGGAACTGGTTGCCCGAATCGCCGATACCTTGCCGGCTGCGCCAGCCGATCTCGGCTCGCTGCGCGGCGCTGAGCGGCTCGGTGACCAGCACGTAGTCGTAGACCGGCACGATGTAGGGCCGCAGCCGGCCCAGCAGTGCGGGAAACGCGCTGGTGCCGAGGGCCACCTGGCCTGCTCGCAGCACCCCGTCCCGCGTCCGGACGGCCACGCCGTCGGCCTCGCCGGATAGGCCCAGCGCGGGGGTGCCCTCGAAGATGCGCACGCCGAGCCGCTCGCACGCGGCGGCCAGGCCCCAGGCCAGCCGGGCGGGCTGGACCATCGCCGCGCCCTGCTTATCCCACACGCCGGCCAGGTACGCTGGCGAGTTCACCTCGGCCCGCAGGCCGGCGGTGTCCAGGAAGGTGGCGCCGCTGTTCTCCGCCGCCTCGCGGAGTCCATCGACCTGGTACTCCTCGGTGGCCACGCCGATGGAACCGGTCCGCTCGAACTCGCAGTCGATGCCATGCCGGTCCAGCGCGATCTGGATCGCGTCCAGGTTCTCCGCGCCGAGCCGCTGCAGCGTGGCGAACTCCGCCGGGAACCGCTCCCGCCCGTTGGCGGCGCCGTGAGTCAGGCTCGCGTCGCAGAAGCCCCCGTTGCGCCCGCTCGCCGCCCAGCCGACCCGGTGGCCCTCGACGAGCACCACGGACCGTTCGGGATCAGATTCTTTCGCAAGCAGAGCGGTCCACAAGCCGGTGAACCCGCCGCCGATCACCACCAGGTCGGCGGCCGCCTCGCCGCGCAGAGGTGCCCTGGCCGACGGCGCGCCGCGCTGATCCAGCCAGAACGGCCGGGGCTCGGCCGCCATGACCAGGCGGCCGAGCTGTTCCGCTCGCGTCATCTCCCGCGGTGTCTTTTCACGTGTTCGCGTCGGGCAACGGCCGGTATTTGCCTAACGCTCGCAGACGGCGGCGAAGGCGTCCTCGAGGATGGACAGGCCCTCGTCGAGCAGGTCCTCTCCGATCACCAGCGGCGGCAGGAAGCGGATCACGTTGCCGAACGTGCCGCAGGTCAGCGTCACGAGCCCGGCCTGGTGGCAGGCCTTGGTCACGGCCGAGGTGGTGGCCGGATCGGGATCCAGCGTGCCCGGCCTGGTCATCTCGATGGCCAGCATCGCGCCGCGGCCGCGCACGTCGGCGATCACCGGGTAGGTCTCGGCCAGCTTATCCAGCCGCGGCAGCATGATCTCGCCAATCCGGCGCGCCCGATCGGCCAGGTCTTCGGCCGCCATGGTCTCGATCGCGCCGAGCCCCGCCGCACAGGCCACCGGATTACCGCCGTAGGTCCCGCCGAGGCCGCCCGCGTGCACCGAGTCCATGATCTCGGCGCGACCGGTCACCCCGGCCAGCGGCAGCCCGCCGGCGATGCCCTTCGCCGTGGTGACCATGTCGGGAACCACGCCCTCGTGGTCGCAGGCGAACCAGTCCCCGGTCCGGCAGAACCCGGTCTGGATCTCATCCGCGATGAACACGATCCCGTGCTCGGCGCAGAACTCGGCCAGCCCGGGCAGGAACCCGTCCGGCGGCACCACGAACCCGCCCTCGCCCTGGATCGGCTCGATGATCACCGCGGCCACGTTGTCCTCGCCGACCTGGGTGTGGATCAGCGACTTGATCATGTCCAGGGCGTTCGCCTTACACGCTTCCGGGCCGCCCGGCCAGCGCAGCGGGTAGGCCATCGGCATTCGGTAGATCTCGCCGGCGAACGGCCCGAACTTGTCCTTGTACGGCATGTTTTTCGCGGTGAGCGCCATGGTCAGGTTGGTGCGCCCGTGGTAGCCGTGGTCGAACGCGACGATGGCCTGGCGCCGGGTGGCGTGCCGGGCGATCTTTACCGCGTTCTCGACCGCCTCCGCGCCGGAGTTGAACAGCGCCGAGCGCTTCTCGTGCGTCCCCGGCGTGCGCCGCGCCAGCTCCTCGCACACCTCGACGTAGCCCTCGTACGGGGTCACCATGAAGCAGGTGTGCGTGAAGCGGGCCGCCTGCTCGGCCACCCGCGCGGACACCCGGGGGGCGGCGTTACCGACCGAGACCACCGCGATCCCGGCGCCGAAGTCGATGAGGGAGTTGCCGTCGGCGTCCACGATGACGCCGCCGCCGGCGTCCGTGACGAACACCGGCAGCACGGTGCTGACCCCGCGGGCCACCGCGCGCTCACGCCTGGCCAGTAGCTCGCGTGAGGCGGGTCCGGGGATCTCGGTCAGAAGGTTGCGGCGCTGGGGCAGGCGATCATCGGTCATGATCCGACCATAGATCATTTGACCGAACGGCTCACCCTGTCGTGCTGCCGATCCGAGCGTGGATGTCTATCGTTGTGTGCCGGGGATAGCCAGGGGCTCCGGGGATGGAATCCCCCCGGGAGAGGAGGCTGAATCCGGAGATGGCCGACCATGAGGTGCCGAGCCCGCGAGGGCTGTTCGGGGGAGTCTTCGCCCGGGGCGGCACCGACACGAGCGATGACGCGTGGCTGCAGGCCATGCTGGACGCCGAGGCCGGGCTGGCCCGGGCCCTCGAGCGGGCCGGGCTGACGCCCGCGGGCTCTGGTGCGGCGGTCACCGAGGCGGCCCAGGCTGGCCACTTCGACGCGGCCGAGCTCGGTGAGCTCGCGGTGCTGACCGGCAACCCGGTTCCCGCCCTGGCGCGCGCCCTGGCCCGGCGGGTTCCGCAGACCGCGGCGGGCGCCGTGCACCGGGGTGCGACCAGCCAGGACATCGTGGACACGGCGGCGATGCTGCTGGCCAAGCGGGCCATCGACGTCGTGCTGGCCGACCTGGCCCAGGCCGCCGCCGCGACCGCCGGGCTGGCCCACGCACACCGGTCTACGATCATGATCGGCCGCACGCTGCTTCAGCAGGCCGTCCCCGTCACCTTCGGCCTGGTCGCGGCGGGCTGGCTGACCAGCATGGACGAGGCGCGTGCCGGCCTGGCCGCGGTCAGCTCGCAGCGGCTGGCCGTGCAGTTCGGCGGCGCGGCCGGCACCCTCGCCCCGCTCGGCGACGACGGCCCGCGAGTGGTGGCGCTGCTGGCCGAGGAACTGGACCTGGCCCGGCCCGTGCTGCCTTGGCACACGGATCGGCTCCGGATCATCGACCTGGCCGCCGCCCTGACCAGGGTTACGGCCGCGCTCGGCAAGATCGCCCGGGATGTCACGCTGCTCGCCCAGTCCGAGATCGGGGAGGTCGGCGAGGGCAGCGGCGAACCGGGGCCACGGGATGCCGCATCGCCGCACCGGGCTGGCTCCTCGGCGATGCCGCACAAGCACAACCCGGTCGCGGCCATCGCCATCCTGGGCTGCACGAGGCAGGCGCCGGGGCTGCTGGCCACCCTGGCCGCCTGCGCCGAACAGGAGCTTCAGCGGGCCGCGGGGACCTGGCACGCCGAATGGGTGCCGCTGACCGAGTTGCTGCGCCTGACCGGGTCCGCGGCCAGCTGGGCGGCCGAGCTCATGTCCGGCCTGGTGGTCGACGCCGCTCGGATGGCGGCCAACCTGGCCGCGACCAAGGATCTTCCCCTCGCCGAGCACGTCACGTCGCTGCTGGCCGGCGTGCTCGGCGGCGTCCAGGCGCACGACCTGGTGGCCGAGGCCGGCCAGCGGGCGGTGAGCGCGGGCCTGCCGCTGCGCGACGTGCTGCTGGCTGTGCCGAAGCTCGAGGGCCGGCTGGCCTCGGCGGGGATCACGCCGGAGCAGATCGAGTCGGCCCTGGAGCCGACTGGCTACCTCGGCGCCGCCGACGCCTTCGTCACCGCCGCCTTGCAGGCCCACGAGGCGCTCGATGCCCAGCTGTCCGAGCGGCTTGATCATGGATGATGGGAGGTCCTGAACCCGCGGTTTCATGTCACGTCGCGCCTGTGGTGGCGGATTCTTTGTTTCCCGGCATAGGCTCGCTAGCTGCGGAGTTAGCTTCGGTCACAGCCATTCGTCCGGCATGCGAACGTCTGTGCTTATGGCGATCGCCAACGCGGTATCGTTTCCGTAAGCGAACAGAACGGGAGCCAAATGGCGGAGATCGTCTCACTCGCCGAAGCCGTGGAGCAGGCCATTCACGACGGGGACGCTGTGGCCATGGAGGGGTTTACGCACCTGATCCCGTTCGCCGCCGGACACGAGGTGATCAGGCAGCGGCGCCGGGACCTCACCCTGATCAGGATGACGCCGGACCTGATCTATGACCAGCTCATCGGGGCCGGCTGCGCGCGCAAGCTGATCTTCTCCTGGGGCGGCAACCCGGGGGTCGGATCGCTGCACCGGTTCCGGGACGCGGTAGAGCGCGCCTGGCCTGCCGCCCTGGAGATAGAGGAGCACAGCCACGCCGGGATGGCGAACCGCTACGTGGCCGGCGCGTCGGGCCTGCCGTTCGCGGTGCTGCGCGGATATAACGGCACCGGCCTGGAATCGCTCAACGGAGAACACGACTCGGTACCGACGATCAGGCCGATCACCTGTCCGTTTACCGGCGAGACGCTGACCGCGGTCGCCGCCATCCGGCCCGACGTGGCCGTCATCCATGCCCAGCAGGCCGACCGGTCGGGGAACGTGCAGCTCTGGGGGATCGCGGGCGTGCAGAAGGAGGCGGTGCTGGCCGCGCAGCGGTCCGTGGTCACCGTCGAGGAGATCGCGGACCGTCTCGACCCCCGGCCTGGGGCGGTGGTCCTGCCCAGCTGGACCGTGAGCTACGTGGCGCACGTGCCGGGCGGGGCGCACCCGTCCTATGCGCTCGGTTACTCGGTCCGGGACAACGACTACTACCTGGCCTGGGATGCGATCGCTCGCGATCGCGCCGCGTTCACCCGCTGGCTGGACGAGCACGTGTATGCAGTGCCTGCGGGGCAGTCTTGACCGGCCAGGCCAGCGTGAATCCCGCGGCGGCCAGTGAGCTGACCTACACCGCCGACGAGATGATGACCGTGGCCGCCGCCCGCGCGCTGCGGGACGGCATGACCTGCTTCGTCGGGATCGGGCTGCCGAGCGCCGCCGCGAACCTGGCCCGGGCCACGCACGCACCGGGTCTGGTGCTGATCTACGAATCCGGCACGATCGGGGCCAAGCCGGCCGAGCTGCCGCTGTCGATCGGGGACGGCATCCTGGCCGAGACCGCCGACGCAGTGGTCAGCGTGCCCGAGATCTTCAACTACTGGCTGCAGCCGGGGCGCATCGACGTCGGATTCCTCGGCGCGGCCCAGATCGACAAGTTCGGCAACATCAACACCACCGTGATCGGCGGAGACTACGAGAACCCCCGGGTGCGCCTGCCCGGCGCGGGCGGGGCACCGGAGATCGCCGCCTCGTGCCGCGAGGTGATCGTCGTCGTCCGGCAGAGCCGCCGGGCGTTCGTGGACCACGTGGATTTCGTCACCTCGGTGGGTTACGGGTCCGGCCCGGGCGACCGCGAACGGCTCGGGCTCACCGGGGGCGGGCCGAAGAAGATCGTCACCGATCTTGGCGTCCTCGAGCCCGATCCGGCGACGCTGGAGTTCACCCTGACCGGGCTGTACCCGGGCGTCTCCGTCGCGGCCGTCAAGGAGCGCACTGGCTGGGACCTGGCGGTCGCCGCGGATCCAGAGGTCATCGCCGGGCCTAGCCCGGCTGAGCTCGACGCACTGCGTGACCTCCAAACGAGGACCACCGACCGCTGAGGTTTCGGCGACCAGCGTCTGGCTCGACCGGGCCGCGCCGGTGCGCTCGGCCGGGATGCCAGCGATTAGCGAGATGATCCGCGCCGCGCTGGTTCACCCACGGCAGCGCGCGCGGACCGCCCCACCAGACGCCGGGCCCGGTCGCGACCGCTATCCTGAGCCATCTCATAGGCTCGTGCTGGCCCGGGGGGACGAACCCGTAAAGCCCCCGGAACCCCCCGCGCCTGGGGGGGACCGATCCCCCCAGACCCCCCTTCGGAGGGAAGGACACTGTGCTGCCCTGGTCCGCCGACCTCGCCGGCCGCATCGACGAGCGCGTCATCAGCAGCGAGCTGCTGCGCGGCAACCCGCTAGGTGATCCGCACGAGCGGCCGCTGCTGGTCTACCTGCCGCCGGGCTACGACAACGAGACCGAGCGCAGGTACCCGGCCGTGTACGTGATCCAGGGATACACCGGGAACGTGGCCATGTGGCGGAACCGATCGCCGTACCGGATGCCCTTCCCCGAGGCGGCCGACGCGGTGTTCGCCGCAGGCCAGGACCCGAGGACTCCACCCGCCATCGTGGTGTACGTGGATGCGTGGAGCAAGTACGGCGGCAGCCAGTTCGTGGACTCCCCGGGCACCGGCCGCTACCACTCCTACCTGTGCGACGAGGTCGTGCCCTGGGTCGACGCGCGGTACCGCACGCTCCCCGATGCCGCGCACCGGGCCATCATGGGCAAGTCAAGCGGCGGATTCGGCGCGATGATCACGCCGATGCTCAGGCCCGACCTGTTCGGGGCGCTGGCCACGCACGCGGGCGACACGCTGTACGAATACAGCTACCTGCCCGCGTTCGCCGCAGCCGTCCGGCACCTGCGCCGCTACGACGGCGACATCTGGCGCTGGTGGGAGGACTTCTCCTCGCGGGTGGCCTTCACCAAGGAAGAGGACATGCACCTGCTGGAGGTGCTGGGCGTGGCGGCATGCTTCTCCGCGCAGCCGGACGGCATCGTGGACCTGCCGTTCGACCCGCTGACCGGGGTGCTCCGGCCCGCCGTCTGGCAACGATGGCTGGACTGGGATCCGGTCCGGATGGTGCCGGCGCATGCGGAAGCCTTGCGCGGGCTGCGGGCTATCTGGATCGACGCCGGAACACGGGATGAGTACCATCTCGACCTCGGCGCCGAGGCGTTCCGCGCCGCGCTCCGGGACATCGGCGTAGCCGATGAACTGGTCCATTTTGAGCTCTTTGACGCCGGGCACGGGAGCATCGACTACCGCTACCCGATGTCGTTGGCCTGGCTCTGCGCACGGATGGCTAAGTAGCGGCTAAGTAGCCGCCGGCCGGCCTGCTGGTCTGGTACCTTTCCGGCGTATCGGGAACGGGTCAAACCCATG
>Ga0187781_10000575_pt1 | contig 26304 bp, 19 predicted proteins | sample 0715_SJ02_MP02_2_FD_132447 | JGI IMG/M metagenome (GOLD analysis project Ga0187781, IMG submission 132447) | Tropical peat soil microbial communities from peatlands in Department of Meta, Colombia - 0715_SJ02_MP02_20_MG | ecosystem: Environmental > Terrestrial > Soil > Wetlands > Peat | place... | reverse complement strand
CGATCGTCGCCCCGAGGACGCGCCCGCCGGAGGAGGAGTGCTCGGTGATCGACAACCCCACAAGGGCGCCGCCGAGCACGACGATGAGGCGGAGAATCTCGACGAACACCACTACGGGAGAGCGTAAACCCCCGAGAGCGGTGCCCCTCGCCTCCCGCCATCGCGCAGCCGCCGATACGCTCGGCGCGCCATGACACCACGCCGACGCAAGGGCATCGCCATCGCCGCCTCCGTCGGGCTCGTGGGCGTCCTCGTCCTCCTCGGAGTTGTCGCCACGGCCGGGAAGTCGCCGAGGGTGACCACGACGTCTCCGCCCACCATCCCGACGACGACGAACCCGTACGCCGCCGAAGAGGCGCGCACCGTGCTGGCGGCGGTCAAGGACGTGAACGCCACGCTCCCGACGGCTCCGGGATCGCCGGCCCCGGTGCTGGCCCACCGCCCCTACCGCCGGCCGCTCGGCAAGCACGAGGTCGTCGGCTTCGTGCCGTACTACGAGCTCGGCTCGATCGGCAACACCAATCTCGCCGCCTTCACCGACCTCGTCTACTACGCCCTCGTCGTGCGAGACAACGGCGCCCTCGTCGAGAACGGCTCCTCGGGCGGATGGACGGCCCTCGAGGACGGGGGCGCCGGCGATCTCGTGGCGGCGGGCCACGCCGATGGTGACCGTGTGCTGCTCAGCGTGTTCGCCGAGAGCCAGTCGGTGCTCGGGTCACTGTCCGCCCGGCCGCTCGGCACCGGTCGCCGCCTGGCCGATCAATTGGCACCATTGCTGTCCCAACTCGCCTTTGACGGAGTCGATCTCGATCTCGAAGGTCAGGATGCATCCGATCGGGGGGGTTTCGTGGCGTTCGTGGCGGCGTTCTCGGCGCGGCTGCGAAGCCTCGACCGCCACTGGACGATCATGTTGAACACCCTTCCCCAGTCCGCCGAGGACACAACGGGCTTCTTCGACGTGGCGGCACTGGCGCCCTCGGTCAACGACCTCTTCGTCATGGCCTACGACATGGACAACACCGATATCCCCTCGGCGGACGCTCCCCTCACCGGGGCCGCCCTGAGCGACGTGATCGCCCTCGTGACGTACTCGGCGGCCGGGCTCGCCGACAAGACGATCCTCGGAATGCCGTTCTACGGCTACGACTTCCCCGCCCAGAGCTCCAGCGTGGGTGCGCAGGCAATCGGGCAGCCGTATGCCGTCACGTACGACCAGATCGCCGCCTCCATCGCCGACGACGGCCACAAACCGCTCTGGGATCCGGTGACGGACACGCCCTATACGGTCTTCCGCCGGTCAGGCCGGTGGCACCAGACATGGTTCGACGACCCGACGTCCATTGCGCTCAAGACGGCGCTCGCCGCTCAGTTCCACATCCTCGGAGTCGGAGCCTGGGAGCTCGGAATGGTGCAGGACGAGCCGGAGATGATCAAGGTGCTCACGGGCGGATCTGCCGTCGTGAAGCTCCCGCTCGCGACTGCGCCCTAGCCTCCCGCCCGAAGCCTGCTGTCTCCGCGCGGGCATCTCCCGCAGCCCCCACCGGGCTATTCACCAGGTCGATCAAGCCGGGGAGTATGCTCACTACGAACCCTAAGTGGTCAGGTGGAGACCGCTTTCCTAGCACCTTGGACGGGGAAATAGGTGCCAACCGAGGCGTCAAGGATCGCAATACCTGGGTTTGAACTTGTAGAGGAGCTCGGGCGCGGGGCGACGACGGCCGTCTATCGAGCCGTGCGTGGCGGCGAAGAGTACGCCGTGAAGATCCAGGAGCTGAACGGCCCCGACGACCCGGCCCGGCTCAGTTTCCGCCGCGAGGCGGCCATCCTCGCTGCCATCCGCCATCCCTGCCTGGGCAAGGTCTACGAGGTCGGGGAGAACGGCCGCGTCGCCTACCTCGCCATGGAGCTCATCGGAGGGCGAACTCTCGACCGTGCCATCGGGGAGGAAGGCGCCCTCCCCGAGGCCCGCGTGCTCTCCGTCGCCTCCGACGTGGCCTCCGCATTGGACGTGGCGCATCGAGTCGGCCTCGTGCACCGCGATGTCGCCCCTCGCAACATCGTGCTGCGGGCCGACGGGCGTGCAGTGCTCATCGACTTCGGGCTGGCCACCCAGACCGGGACGCGCCAGCCCGAGGACTCCGTCATCGGGACCGTCCTCTACAGCGCCCCTGAACAGACCGGCATGGTGCGCCGACCCGTCGACCGCCGCTCCGACCTCTACTCCCTCGGTGCCGTCCTCTTCGAGTGCGTGACCGGGCGCCCGCCGTTCCGGGCGTCCAACGCGGGCGAGGTGGTGCGTATGCACGCCGTCGTCGCCCCCCCGGACGTGCGCAGCATCGAGCCAGAGGTCTCTCCACAGCTGGCCCACATCATCGCTCGTCTTCTCGCCAAGGACCCGGACGACCGCTACCAGGACGCCGGATCTCTGCTCTCTGACGTCGAGGCCCTCCGCCGGGGCACCCTCGCCGAAGATGCCCCCCTTGGCCACTCCGTCTCCGCCCGCCCGTCCACCATGGTCACCCTGGTCGGGCGCGAGGCCGAGCTGACCGCCCTCCTCGAGACCGTGAGCGAGTGCCGGACGACGGGTACGGGGTCGGCCGTGGTGATCGAGTCGGATCCCGGCGGAGGCAAGACCCGGCTCATCGCCGAGCTGGCGATCATCGCCCGCGGCAATGGGATGACCGTCCTCGAGACGCACATCGGGCTCGACCACCCGGGACCTCTCGGGCCGCTCGCACAGGCCTTGGGGCGTTTCCTCGTCGAGCTCGAGAAGCGGGACCCGAGCATGCTTGCTCACCTCCGCCAGCAGATGGGCCTGGATCGGGTGGGGGCGGCGGACTCGCTCATCGGGCTGTCGCAGGACCTCGACCGGTTCCTGTCGGTCGACGAGGAGCGTGCGGGCGACACGGGTTTCCACGAGTTCGCTGTCATCGAAGCCGCCCACCTGCTGATGTCGGTGGCGACGGCGTCCTCGAGCGGGACGCTCCTAGTGATCGACAACGCTCATCTGGCCGACGACGCCACCCTGCGCGTCCTCTCCTATCTGGCTCCGGAGCTCGACCGCCTGCCGCTCGTCATCGTCCTCGCGGCCCGCAACGACCCCAACAACGCCGTGGCGCTGGCCCGCCTGCGGGCGGGCATGGGTGAGTCGGTCCGACGCCGCATCGAACTGGAGCCACTCAGCGACGACCAGATCGAGAGCATCCTCAAGTGGCAGCTCGGCGGTGACGCCCTCGAACCGAGCCTCGCGAACGAGATCACCATCCGGGCGAACGGCAATCCGTATGCGGCCGTCGAGTACCTCCGCTCCGCCCTCGAGGCCGGCGTGCTGCGTCCCTACTGGGGGACGTTCTCGGTCGACGCCGAAGCCCTCGCCAGCCTCGACCTGCCCACCGACGTCCGCGGTCTCGCCCTCCGCCGTCTCGATGCCCTTCGCCCGGCGACGCGCTGGCTGCTGACCGAAGCCTCCGTGATCGGCTCGAGCTTCCAGGTGGACCTGCTGGCGACGATCACGCGGTGGCCGACGGGCGACGTCCACGTCGCCCTCGGCGAAGCCGCCAACGCCCGGGTCGTCGAGACCCAGGGGAGCGAGCGCTTCGTCTTCCTGTACGAGGGAGTGCGCGACGCCCTGCTCAGCTCCATCGACGAGAAAGCCGCCCGGCGGGCGCACGAACTGCTGGCGAGAGCTCTGCAGGAGACCGGCGACAGCCGGCCCGAAGTTGTCTACGACATCGCCCGCCACTACGCCCTCGGTGAGATAGCCAGCGACCCGAAACGCTCCTTCCAGGCAAGCCACCGCGCCGCCCGCTTCGCGCTGGCGGCGCAGGCCGACGACGACGCCCTGGCGTTTCTGGCGACGGCGGAGGCGATCGCCGCCGAGTACCACCTTTCTGTCGGCAGCGCCTTCGAGACCGACTACGGAACGGCTCTCGCCCGGTCCGGTCAGGTCGGCCTGGCTCTCGAGCACTACCAGACGGCGCTGAGGCTCGAGCGCGAACGCATCGGCAAGGCACGCATCCACGAACATATCGCCCGCGTGTACTTCGCCCAGACGAACGGCGCTATGGGTCTCAAGCATGCCCGCCAAGGGCTGGCGGAGCTGGGATCCCCCCTGCCGTCGAACAACGCCCTCGTCGTCCTGTCGACGCTGTGGAAGTGCCTTCTCGGGCTCGCCCTCGGCGTGACGAGGCTCGGCTTCGGCAGGGCGAAGCGGGCTGAGCGGGAGAGGGTCCGCCTCGAGTGCCGCCTTCTCGAGGTGGCGGGCGACTCGGCCGACCTGGAGCACCGGTCTTTCCTCTCGGTCGGCGTGGCCCTTCGCGCGCTTCTTCCCGCCAACCGCCTCGGCCACTCCCGCGAGTACGTCGGCGTCTATGCCCACCTCGGCGTCGTGTTCGCCCAGATCCGGCTTGTGAACTTCGCTCGTATCGTGGCCCGGCACACGACGCGCGTCGCCGAGAAGACGGGCGATCAGGGGACCATCGTCCACGCCAAGCTCCTCGAGGCGATCAGCCTGGAGTTCCAAGGTGAGTCCGTGCAGTCACAACAGGTGCTGGCAGAGGTGCTCCGCCACGAGACGCGATGGCTGCAGCCCGGCGAGTACTTGAGCGGCGTGCTGGCCGCCTGCATCGGGCTCGGGCTGCGGGGGCGCATCCTCGAGCAGGTCGCCTGGGTCGAGGAAGCGACGTGGCACTCGGGTACGGCGACACGGATCGCCGATGGGACGGTGAACGGGCTCGACTTTGTCGGCATCGGCATCGCCGGCCTCCTCGAGCAGCCCACGCTCGGCCTCGAGCGGATTGCGCGGGTCAACGAGCGTTTTGCCAGCACGCAGCCGTCGCGCATCTCCCTCGCCGGCTACCAGGCGGCCCTCACGACGTTCCATTTCGGGCTGAACGAATTCGGTCGTCCTTTCGAGCAGGCCATTTCGGAGTTCCGGGCGCAGAAGCTGCCCCCCTGGAACTGCCCCTACAACCTGTCGTCCTTCTGGATCGTGCAGGCTTTCGGGCGGCTCGCCCTGCTCATCAACTCGCCCGACGACGAGCGCAAGGAGCGGGCACGCCTGGCGCGCAAGGCCGTGCGGGAGCTCCACATCGCCGCGCGGACGCCGCTGCTGCGGGCGCACTATTACGCCGCTCGGACCGCTCTGCTCGTGGCGAGGGGCCGTTACAAGACGGCCCTGCGGGCGAGCTCGCGGGGCCAGTCGCTGCTCGTCGGCCTCGACGCACCGGGGGTGGAGATGGCGATCCAAATGGCTCGCAGCCGGGCGCTCGGCGGCGCCGGCTACCAGGAGGAGTCCGAGCGCACGGCGGTGGCTGCAGCCAGGCTGTCAGAGGACCTCGGCATCTCCGCCTTCGTCCACTGGATCCAGCCGCCCCTGCCGGAGCGGTCGCGGCGGGGCCCGTTTGGGCAGTCGGTGCGCAGCCACTCGATCGGGGTGCCCGTGCGGGTGTCCGGGTTCCATGCCATCGGGGCGGGCGGGGCGCGGGTGGCCAGCCGGGCGGCCCGCCAGCTCGAAGCCCTCCTCCAGGTCGGGGCGGCGGCGGCCCGCGTGCTCGACCCGGAGGAGCTCGCCCGGCTCGCCCTCGACGAGACGGTGCGCATCTTGAATGCCGAACGGGCGCTGCTGTTCCTCACGAACGAGAACTCCGGCCTCGTGCGCCCCCACCTCGGGCGAGACGCCGCCGGCAACGACTTGAAGGAGCTGAACGGGTACTCCTCCACCGTCGTCGACCGTGTCGTGGCCACCCGCGAGCCCATGGTCCTCACCGGGACCGAGGAGGGCGCGGCGCTCGGCTCGGAGAGCGCCGTCACTCACGGGCTGCGGTCGATCCTCGTCGCCCCGCTGCAGATCGAGGACCGTCTGCTCGGGGTCGTCTATCTGGACAGCCGCCTTGCCAAAGGGATCTTCACGAGCGACGACGTCGAGATCCTGAGCGCCATCACCTCGAACGTCGCCTTCGCCCTCGAGACGGCTCGCCTGGCCGAGATCGAGCTGTCGGTGGCCAGTGAGCGCCGTCAGCGCCAAGTGGCCGAGCTCCTGCAGAAGTCGATGCGCACCATCGGTCAGACCCTCGAGCCCCGCGGCGTGCTCCGCGCCATCCTCCAGACCTCGGTCGAGGCCCTGAGTGCGGACGCCGGCGCCATCCTGCTCGCTGAGGGCGAGCGCATCGAAGTGTCCGCTGCCGTCGGCGGCGGCGTGACGCTCCCGCCGGAGGGCTACGACCTCGCCAAGGCTGACCAGCCCGAGATCGCCGAGGCTCTCCGCTCCCGCCGGCCGCTCGCGGTCGCCAGCGTCATCAGCGAGCGAAACTCCCCCCTGTTCGGGCTCCTCGGGCGAGCGGGCTCGTTCATCGTCGCCCCCCTCGTCGTGCGCGAACAGGCCGTCGGGGCCCTTGTCATCATCGCCCGCCGGCCGAACGCCTTCGGGCAGACGCAGACTGAGGTGGCGGCGGCGCTGGCCGGCCAGGGCGTCGTCGCCTACGAGAACGCCCAGCTCTTTGCTCGCGTGCAGACCCTCGCCCAGCGCGACGAGCTCTCGGGCGTCGCCAACCGCCGTTACTTCTTCGAGGTGGCAGGCCGGACCTTCCGGGACGCCCGCCAGTCCGGTACGCCGCTGTCGGCCATGATGCTCGATATCGACCACTTCAAGGATGTCAACGACCGCTACGGGCACGCGTCCGGCGACGACGTCATCCGCATCGTGGCCCAGCGGATCACCAAGGTGATCGGGTCGGGCGACATCGTCGGGCGCTACGGCGGTGAGGAGTTCGCCCTCGTCGTGCAGGCGCCCCTCCAGGACGCCCACGCGCTCGCCGAGCGGCTCCGCCATGTCATCAACGAGGCTCCGATCGCGACGGCGTCCGGTCCCATCGCCGTGACCGCATCGGTCGGCGTGGCGGAGATGGCTGTGCGCGACGCTGACCTCGGACGCCTGCTGCAGCGGACCGACGCTGCCCTCTACGAGGCCAAGCGAGCCGGCAGGGACCAGGTGGCTCGGGCCTCCTGAGGGCGTGGAGCCCGGCACCTCGAGGCTCGTGGCGGGGGGCGATTTCACTCAGGAGGCGGCGGACAACTGCCGATACCTTGACGCGTGCGAATGGGCGCTGAAGCGCGGTCCAAATGGGAGATCTGGGACTTCTCCGGTCTCGACATCCTCGAGGCCAGCGGCGAAGCCGCCCTCGTGCTCGATCGTGCCGGCATCGTCGTGTACTGCAATGCCGCCTCCGAGCGACTGCAGCGCCGCCCCCGCGACGAGATCATCGGTCAGGCCCTCGTCCGCTTCTCCACGGCGAAGGACCCGAACGGGCCCGGGAGCCGGGTGTGGGAGGAGCTGCTCGCCGGCGAGCACTGGTCCGGCGAGGTCTGGATCCACCGCGGAGACGGCACGCAGGTGCCCGCCTACGCGACGCGGTCCGCCCTCGTAGCCCCGAGCGGCGACATCGTCGGGGTCCTCAGTCTCGCGACCGATCGCACCACCGAGCACGCCGCCAAGTCAGCCCTCGTCGCTTCTGAGCGGCGTTTCCGCGCGCTCGTGCAGCGCTCGTCGGACCTCGCCATCCTCTTCCAGCCTGACGGCACGATGATCTACGTCAGCCCGTCCATCGAGGCCGTCTCCGGCCTTCAACCGGAGGCCCTGCTCGGCTCGAACGGCTGGGACTTCGTCCACCCGGCAGATCTCCCGGAGGTGAGGGATGCCGTGTCACAGCGCCTGGCTCCCGGCAAACCGGTCAGCGGCGAGTGGCGCCTCGTGACGTCGAACGGCTGGCGATGGTTCGAGATCACCTTGACGGACATGATCGACGACCCGGCCGTCGGCGGCATCGTCGGCAACCTCCGCGACGTCACCGACCGGAGACGGGCGCTGGAGGCGTTGCGGACCATGGCGGAGCGTTTCCGCCGGGTGTTCGACGAGAGCCCGGTCGGCAAGATGATCGTCGACACCCAGCTGCGCATCGTGGAGGCGAACCACTCCCTGTGCGACGGGCTCGCCTACCCCTGCGAGGAGCTGCAGGGGATGTCGATCGACCGCCTCGTCCATCCGGCCGAGGTGGAGGAGCAGCGAGCCCGTTGGGCGGCGCTGTTCGCCGGCGAGATGGACCGGTTCCGGCTCCACCTGCGCTACCGGCGCGGAGACGGGTCGGAAGTCGTCGCCCGGCTGAGCGCCTCCGCCCTCCACGACGAGGCCGGGGCCGCCCTCGCCGGCATCTGTGAGGTGGAGGACGTCACCGAGCAGGTGAGAGCTGACGAGGAGCTGGCCCGGCGGGCCCTCACCGATCCGCTCACTCGGCTCCCGAACCGGGCCCTGCTCCATGACCGGCTCTCGCAGGCTCTCGCCCGCCTCACGCGCGAAGCCACCGTAGTCGCCGTCCTCTTCCTCGACATCGACCGCTTCAAGCTCGTGAACGACACGCTCGGACACGAGGCGGGCGACGAGCTCCTCGTCGCCATCGCCGACCGGCTGTCGGAGACGGTGAGGGCGACCGACACGGTGGCGCGTTTTGGGGGCGACGAGTTCGTCGTCGTGGCCGAGGACGTCGTCGACGAGGCGACCGTGCTGGCGCTCGGCGACCGGCTGATCGAGGCTGTGGCTGCCCCGCTCGAGGTGGCGGGCCACACCATGACCCCGAGCCTCAGCATCGGCATCGCCATCGCCTCCGACTCGACGGCGAACCCCACGGTGATGCTGCGCGAGGCGGACCTCGCCATGTACCGGGCGAAGGACGCCGGTGGCGGGCAGTGCCTGCTCGAGGAGGAGGCGGACAAGCCCGAGGAGCTCCCACCAGACGACGCCCCTCGCCACTGGACACCGATGAGCGCTAGAGAGCGATGAGGTAGTAGTCCTCGATACCGTTCGCCACGAAGCCGCAGCTCTCGTACACCTGCAGCGCCGCCGGGTTGTCGACGAGCACCTCGAGGTGCACGGAGGCGATGCCGTCTGCGCGAAGGGCGCGCGTGACCGTCGAGAGCGCCCCGCGACCGTAGCCACGGCCTTGCAGCTCGGGCAGCACGGCGAAGCCGTAGATGCCGGCTTCGGCGGCATCGGGATCCCGCTCGACTCGCATCACGCCCACCGGCACGCCGGCGTGCTCGATGACGACGGTGAGCTCCGCTCGCGCGGCCCAGTCATCGCCGGCGATGTCCTCCTCGGAAAGCCCGAAGGCCCTCTGCATGCACTCGCGCAAGAAGTCCACATCGGTCGCTGCCGTGGTGGCCGGCCGGAGCGAGAGGTGCTCGTGGGCGCCCTGCAGCTGCGGCCGCTCGCTCTGGCTCATCCGGTATTCCGACGACTGCAACAGCCCCGCCCGCCCGAGGGCGAGGCCCTTGCCCGCCTCGCAAGACCGGTCCACGATCAAGAGCACGCGCTCCACCCCTCGGCGCCGGAGCTCGGTGAGGGCCTCGTCCAGCAGGCGGGTGAAGATGCCCTGGCGCCGGTGCTCGGGGTGGACCATGCCGCAGATCTCCGCCTCGGTGGGCCGGTTCTGGTAGATGCCGCAGAAGCCGATGAGCTGCCCGGATCCTTCGCCACCGGTGGCAGCGGCCCGCCAGAGAAAGTCGTTGGCGACTTCGGGGCTGCGCTGGCGGAGGACGCCGTACTCGAGTTTCAGGCGTCCGCCGTCGACGGCCTGACAGGCCGCTTCGAGAGCCTGGATACCGGCCAGGTGCTCCGCGCTCAACCCCCGGGCTGTCTCGAGCGCGCCGGAGACGTCCTTACTCGCCCGAACGCTCCTCGACGAGATCGGCGAAGTGCCGCACGAGGCGTGACTTGCGGCGGGCCGCCTGATTCGGGTGGATGATCCCCTTGGCCGCGGCCTTGTCGATGCGCTTCACGGCGAGGCGGAGGCGCTCGCCCATGTCCTCGGCGCCGGTCTCGGCCGCCCGCAGGGCGCCCTTCGCACGCGTCTTCAGCTCGGAGCGGACGGCCTTGTTGCGCTCGTGTCGCAGCTTGTTCTGGCGGTCCCTCTTGATCTGACTCTTGATGTTGGCCATGTCTTCCTCAGACGCGAATCACTAACCCGTACAGAACTCGGTGTGCGGGGATCGCTCACCCGCTCGTCTCCCACAACGGGACACGTACCGGCACGCAGACTCTCGCTACGGCTTGAGATGGTAGCAGCGGGGAGCGCCACCGCCTGCTCATGGGCGGTGGCGCGCGGCGATCGGCGGTCCTCGAGGAGCCCACGCCCCGACCCTGGCCGGAAAGCTGCGGCCATCTGGCAGCATGGTTGGCTCGCCATGATCCCCATCGACCGCATCCGCAACTTCTCGATCATCAGCCACGTCGACCACGGCAAGTCGACGCTGTCGGACCGCATCCTCGAGCTGACTGGCACCGTCGACGCCCGTGAGATGCGCGAGCAGTACCTCGACTCCATGGACATCGAGCGCGAGCGGGGCATCACGATCAAGGCCCAGAACGTCCGCGTGCACTGGCGCGACCACACGCTCCATCTCATCGACACACCCGGCCACGTCGACTTCGGCTACGAGGTCAGTCGCTCCCTGGCCGCCTGCGAGGGGGTCATCCTCCTCGTGGATGCCTCCCAGGGGATCGAAGCGCAAACGCTCGCCAACTGCTACCTCGCCATCGAGCACGACCTCGAGATCGTCGCCGCCCTCAACAAGATCGACCTGCCGGCGGCCGACCCGGACCGCTACGCCGGCGAGATCGAGGCCGTCCTCGGGCTGCCGGCGGAGTCCATCCTGCGCATCTCGGCCAAGACGGGCGAGGGTGTGGCCGGACTGCTCGATGCGGTCATCGAGCGGATCCCCGCCCCGGAGGGCAGTCCCGAGGCGCCGTTGCGCGCCCTTGTCTTCGACTCGCTCTACGACCAGTACCGAGGCGTCGTCAATGCTGTGCGAGTCTTCGATGGCGTGCTCCGCTCGGGGTCGAAGATCCGCCTCTTCCACAGCGGCACGACGCACGACGTCGAGGAAGTCGGCGTCCGCTCCCCCCACAACGAGCCCACGACCGAGCTCGGTCCCGGTGAGGTCGGCTACCTCATCACCGGCATCAAAGCCGTCTCGGAGGCTCGCGTGGGCGAGACCGTGACCGACGCCGCTAAGCCGGCAACGGCGCCCCTGGAGGGCTACCGAGACCCGAAGCCCATGGTCTTCTGCGGTCTCTACCCGGTCGACGGCGACGAGCTGCCAGAGCTGCGAGACGCCCTTGAGAAGCTCAAGCTCTCGGACGGATCGATCACCTTCGAGCCGGAGACGTCGGCCGCTCTCGGCTTCGGGTTCCGGTGCGGGTTTCTCGGCCTGTTGCACATGGAGATAGCCCGGGAGCGGCTCGAGCGCGAGTTCGACCTCTCCCTCATCGCCACCGCGCCCTCGGTCGCCTATGTCGCCCACCTCACGAACGGTCAGACGATGGAGGTCGACAACCCTTCGGTCATGCCCCCGGCGCAGAACATCGAGTCCATCGCCGAGCCGATGCTCCGCCTGACGATCATCACGCCGGCCGAGTACACCGGCACCGTCATGGACCTCTGCCAGAGCCGGCGGGGGACCCTCGTGAAGATGCAGTACCTCTCGCCCGAGCGACTGGAGCTGATCTACCGGGCGCCGCTCGCCGAAGTCGTCGTCGACTTCTTCGACCAGCTGAAGAGCCGCACGAAGGGGTATGCCAGCCTCGACTACGAGCCGGACGGCTACGAGATCGAGGATCTCGTCAAGGTCGACATCCTCCTCAACGGGGCGCCCGTCGACGCCTTCAGCGCCATCGTCCACCGGGCGCGATCGCAGGACTACGGCCGGAAGATGGTCGCCAAATTGCGCGCGCTCATCCCCCGCCAGCTCTTCGACGTCCCCATCCAGGCGGCCATCGGGGGCCGCATCATCGCCCGCGAGACCGTCAAGGCCAAGCGCAAAGACGTCCTGGCCAAGTGCTACGGCGGGGACATCACGCGCAAGCGGAAGCTCCTCGAGCGCCAGCGCGAAGGCAAGAAGCGCATGAAGACGATCGGGCGGGTGGAGATCCCCCAGGAGGCCTTCATCTCTGCGCTGCGACTCGAGGACTGACCTCTGGCCCTGCTCAGGACTGATCTGCCGATAAAATAACGGCATTGTGAGCGGTTCGCAGGAGACGAGGGAGCTCGACGAGCGGAAGGCGGCGATTCTCAAGACGGTCGTCACCGATTACGTCGAGACGGCCCAGCCGGTCGGTTCGTCCCAGGTCGCCCGCGACCCCGGCATCGAAGTGTCGCCCGCCACCATCCGCTCCGACATGGCGGCACTCGAGCGCGACGGCTACCTGATGCACCCGCACACGAGCGCCGGCCGCGTGCCGACGGACAAGGGCTACCGCTTCTTCGTCGACCACCTGACCACGCCCATGCTGCTCGGGGAGGCGAAACAAGAGCAGATCCAGGAGTTCTTCTCCCGCGCTCACGGCGAGCTCGAGCGCATGCTGGCCGACACGAGCCGCCTCCTCGCCCAGCTCACCGATAGCGCCGCCATCGTCGTCGGGCCCGGCCACGAGCGACTCGTGGTGCGCTCCGCCCTCCTCGTGCGCATCTCCTCCCACGCCGGGCTGCTCGTCGTCGTTCTCTCCAACGGAGTCGTCGAGAAGTACGCCGTCAACCTCGACCCCGACACGCTCGAGGGTGACATCGAGGCTGCCAGCACCTTCGTGCAGCAGCACTTCGCCGATCGACCCCTCACCCAGCTCGTGCCCGGCGGGGTGGCGCTGCCCGGGAGCGGCCGGTCGGCCGTGGACGAGCTCGTGACCGGCTGTCGCACGGCGCTCGTCGACTCCGACGACGGCGGCCAGTCGAGCGACCAGGTGTACGTGGGAGGCGCCGCGAGGATGGCGGAGCGTTTCGAGGCGGTCGACCAGGTCAGGGCCGTCCTCGGCATCCTCGAGCAGTCCTTCGTCGTCGTGTCGTTGCTGCGCGACGTCCTCGCCCAGGGCCAGTCGGTGGCCATCGGCTCCGAGCACGGGCTCGCCTCCCTGGCCGAGTGCTCCCTCGTGGTGGCACCGTTCGCCGGCGAGGACGAGGCCGTCGGCACGATCGGTATCCTCGGTCCCACGCGAATGGACTATCCGCAGGCTCTTGCCACCGTCGCCGTCGTCGGGCAGCGGTTGTCCCGAGAGCTGCGGCGAGGTTGAGCGCGAAGACCCCAGCCGTGCGACGCTGTCGCACGACCGATCCCGGATGTCTCACACGTGGCCACTGACTACTACGAGCTCCTCGGCGTCAGCCGGAGCGCGAACGAAGACGAGCTGAAGAAGGCATACCGGGCCCTCGCGCGGGAGCTGCACCCGGACGCCACCGGCGGGGACGCCGAGACCGAGGCGCGCTTCAAAGAGGTCACGCTCGCCTACGAGACACTCCGCGACCCCGAGCGGCGACGTCGCTACGACATGTTCGGCCCAGAAGGCGTGCGAGGCTCGGGCTCGGGCGGCGGTGGGGGGGATCCGTTCGGTTTCGGAGGGAACCTCGGCGACATCTTCGACGTCTTCTTCGGAGGCGGGGGCGGGGGCTTCGGCGGCCAGTCGCGGCCGAGCGCCCGCCGCGGCGCCGACACCGAGGTTGTCCTGGACCTGTTGCTGCAGGACGCCGCCTTCGGCGGGACGAAGGACGTCTCTGTCAACGGACCGGTGACGTGTGCCACCTGCGGGGGCAACGGGGCGCGCCCGGGCACGACGCCGTCGAGCTGCGCCGAGTGCCGCGGGACCGGCCAGGTGCAGCGGGTGCGGCAGTCGCTCCTCGGCCAGATGGTCACGGCCACGCCGTGCGGCCGCTGCCAGGGCACGGGAGAGACCGTCGCCTCTCCCTGCCAGGACTGCCGGGGGCAGGGACGTCGCACGGAGGAGCGCACGCTCACCATCAACGTGCCCGCCGGCGTCGACAACGGCGCCACCCTCCGGGTGGCCGGCGGAGGCGGGGCGGCGCTACGGGGCGGCCCGGCCGGGGATCTCTACGTCCACCTGCGGGTCGCGGCCGATCCGCGATTCGACCGGTCGGGCCACGACCTCGTCGCCACCGTGCACGTCTCCTTCGCCCAAGCCGCCCTCGGCACCGAGCTCGAGATCGCGACGCTGGACGGGAGCTCGCAGGTCGCGGTCCCCCCGGGGACGCAGTCGGGCAAGATCGTCCGGCTCGGCGGGCTCGGCGTCCCCAAGCTCCGCGCCCGCGGCCGGGGCGACCTCCTCGTGCACATCGTCGTCGACACGCCGACGAAGCTCTCGAAGGAGGAGGAAGAGCTCATCCGCCAGCTCGCGGAGCTTCGCGGCGAAGCGGTCGCCCCGCCCGAGCACGGTCTGCTCTCCCGCCTGCGCTCGCGCATCAACTGAGCATCCGTGAGCTCGGGCGCCTCGGTCCCGCCGCTGCTGCGGGACGCGGCGGCTCTCGTGTACGTGGCCGACCTCGGCGCCCCTGAGGTCGGGCGCGAAGACGCCCACCACCTCTCGGCGGTGCTCCGGCTCCGCTCGGGCGAGGTCGTCGTCACCTGCGATGGGGCGGGGCGCTATCGCGGCTGCCGGGTGAGCCCGGGCGCGGCCGCCGGCGGTGCCGCCGGCACGACGGGTACGCCTTCGGACCGGCGACGCGGCCGCCCGCGATCGTTCGCCCTCGTGCCGGACACCGACGTGATGGAGGCGGCGAGACCGCAGCCGGAGGTGACGGTGGGTTTCTCCCTCGCCAAGAGCGATCGCACCGAATGGGCGGTGTCGAAGCTGTCCGAGCTCGGCGTCGACCGCATCGTGCCGCTCGTGTGCGCCCGCACCACCGTCCGGTGGGAGCCGCCGTCAGCCACCCGCCAGCTTGCCCGCCTCCGGCGCATCGCCCGCGAGGCTTCCATGCAGGCCCGCCGACTCTGGCTCCCCGAAGTCCTCGACGCCCTCCCGCTCAGGCAGGCGCCGAGACACCTGGGCGCCGGCCTCGCCCTGGCGGAGCCAGGAGGGGGCGCTCCCTCGCTCGCCACCCCCATCATCCTCGTCGGGCCGGAGGGCGGCTTCACCGATGACGAGCTGGCCACGGGCTTACCGAAGATCACGCTCGGGAACACGATCCTTCGCATCGAGACGGCCGCCGTCGTCGCCGGCGCCGTTCTCACCTGCCTTCGCGCCGGTGTGTTCGCTCCAAATGGCTCCGCGGAGAAATCTCCTGTTCCATCCGACCGCTCAGAGTAGTAACCTTGACCGCGTTACGTGGTGAAACCAGCGCAGCCTGCGGAGAGCGCGTTCGCTGCGGCTCTCCATCCGGTAGGGGACGGTGGCGAGCTCGAAGCTGGGGACAGCGCGGTGTACGAAGGGGAGAGATGCGCAGCGGAACGGCGAAAGTGGTCAATACCGAGCTCACCGACGACGACGTAGCCCGCTACGCCCGGGTGGTGGGTCTCCGACTCCGGGCGGTGCGCCGGCAGAAACGCCTGTCGCTGCAGGCGGTCGAACGTGCTTCCTCCGAGGAGTTCAAGGCCTCCGTCCTCGGCGCCTACGAGCGGGGCGAGCGGACGATCTCGGTGCCCCGCCTGCAACGCCTCGCCCAGATCTACTCGGTGCCGGTCGACCAGCTCCTGCCAGCCGACATGTCCCAGCCGCTCGGCCGGGCAGCCGCGGCAGCCGCCCGCGCCACCAATGGCGACGAGCGGCCGATCCGCAAGATCACGGTCGACCTCGTGCGCCTCAACGAGGCGGCCGGGGCCGAGCGCGATCTCCTCCGGCACTTCCTGGCCTCTGTCCAGGTTCAGCGACAGGACTTCAACGGCAAGGTGATCACGATCCGCGAAGGCGACCTCCGTGTCATGGCCTCGATGTTCGGCCGCAGCGTCGAGGCCCTCGCCGCCCGCCTGGAGGAGCTCGGTCTTCTCCATCACCCCGGCGCGAACGGCTCGACCTGACGGGTACCACCGGCCTGCATCCCCCTTTCTCGCCCAGCGCCGCTGAGCTCGCCCAGGCGCGTCTGCCCCTGCTCGGGCCCGGCATCTACGTCCACATTCCCTTCTGCGCCAGTCGCTGTGACTACTGCGCCTTCGCCACCTGGACGGACCGTCACCACCTGGCGACGAGCTACGTGGAGGCGTGCCTGCGCGAGTACGCGGCCGCCCGCGAGGCCGGTCTCGAGCGGGCGAGCACGATCTTTTTCGGGGGCGGGACCCCGAGCCAGCTGGCCACCAAGGAACTCCTCCGCCTCCTCGGCGCCCTCGAGCGTGCCCCGGGCGCAGAGGTGACGATCGAGGCCAACCCGGAGGATGTCACCCCCGATTGGCTCGAAGCCTGCGTCGCCGGGGGCGTCAACCGCATATCGCTCGGCGTGCAGTCCCTCGACCCCGTCGTCTTGCAGGGGCTCGGCCGCCGCCACGACCCTGACGCGGTGGCTGCGGCCGTCGCCAGCATCGCCGCCGCCGGCATCGAGCGCTACAGCGTCGACCTCATCTACGGCGGTTTCGGCGAGACCGACGAGAGCTGGGCTGGCACGCTCGCGGGCGTCCTCGCCCTGCGCCCACGGCCCGGCCACGTGAGCGCCTATGCCCTCACCGTCGAGGCGGGCACCCCGTTGGCCGGCGACTCGGCCCGCCATCCCGATGACGACGCCCAGGCCACCCGCTACGAGATCGCCGAGGCGGTGCTGACCGGGGCCGGCATGAGCTGGTACGAGATCTCGAACTGGTCGCGCCCGGGCGAGGAGTCCCGCCACAACCTCAACTACTGGATGGAGGGCGACTACCGGGGACTCGGGTGTGCCGCCCATAGCCACCACGCCGGGCGCCGCTGGTGGAACGTCCGCACCCCCGAGCGCTACATCGAGCGGATCCGGTCGGGCGCCTCGCCGGAGTCCGTCTCGGAGAGCCTGCCCCTCTCCCGACGCCGCCTCGAAACCCTCGAGCTCGCCTTGCGGACCCGCCTCGGAGTCCCGGCCGACTCGCTGGCCGAGGCCCTTGACGCCGAGCCGGCGCTGGCGGACCTCGTGGCCCTCGATGGCTGCAGCGGGCGCTTGGTGCTCACGCTCTCAGGACGGCTGCTGGCGAACGAGGTGGCGTGCCGTTTACGCCCAAATACTCCGAAAGTGGTCGAGATGGGCGGCGTCCGTGGGTAGTCTGTCATCGTGCCCGAGCCGATCACCTGGATGAGCACCCCTTCTGTGGCCGAGTACCTGGGCGTCAACACGCGCACCGTCTACCGGCTCATCGACGAAGGCGAGCTGCCCGCCTACAAATTCGGCCGGGTGATCCGCCTGAAGGAGAGCGACGTGGTCAATTTCATCGAGCGGAGCCGGATCGCCCCCGGCAGTCTCGAGCACCTCTACCCGGAGCCGGTCCGCTCGGAGAGCTGAGTCCCGTGGACTGCCTGTTCTGCGCCATCGTCGCCGGTGACTCCCCCTCCACCGAGGTCCTCTCGACCGAGGTGGCCTACGCCTTCCGGGACATCCACCCGAAGGCACCGACGCATGTCCTCGTCGTGCCCCGCGAGCACATCACCGACGCAGCCGCCCTCGACCCCTCGCACGCCGCCGTGCTCTCCGGTGTCTTCGCCGCCGCCCAGCAAGTCGCAGCCCTGGAAGGGCTCGGGGAGCGCGGCTACCGCCTCGTCTTCAACGTCGGCGAGGACTCCGGCAACAGCGTCCCCCACCTCCATCTGCACGTGCTCGGAGGCAGGCGGCTGTCGTGGCCACCCGGTTGAACCGGACATGGCCGAGACGGCGTTGCCCCCGGTCGCCCTGCCGGACAGGGGCCGGCTGGTAGCCTCGTCCTGATCACAGCGTGCCCTCGACCCAAGCCAAGATCCTCGTTCCCGGCAACCACCTCATGGTGGGACTGCTCGGCCAGAAGGACGAGTTGCTCCGGACCGTCGAGCGGGCCTTTGCGGGCACCACTATCCACGTCCGTGGCAACGAGATCAGTGTGGACGGACCGGACGCCGCCCGCGTCGCCCACCTCTTCGAGGAGCTCGTCGCCCTCCTCGAGCGGGGACATTTCGTGGACGAGGCGAACATCGGACGCTCGATCGAGATGGTGAAAGAAGACCTGCGCCCCTCGGAGGTGCTGACGACCGAGCTCGCCCGCTCCCCCCGTGGCAAGCGCGTGCACCCGAAGACGGCCGGCCAGAAGCGCTATGCGGAGGCGATCACCGAGAACGTCATCACCTTCGGGATCGGACCGGCAGGAACCGGCAAGTCCTATCTCGCCGTCGCCCTGGCCGTGCAGGCGCTGCAGGCCAAACAGGTCCACCGCATCATCCTCACGCGACCGGCCGTGGAGGCGGGTGAGCGCCTCGGCTTCCTCCCCGGTGATCTCCTTGCCAAGGTCGACCCATACCTGCGACCGCTCTATGACGCCCTCTACGACATGCTCGAGCCGGAAGGCACGCAACGCCTCATGGAGCGCGGGACGATCGAAGTGGCCCCCCTCGCCTACATGCGCGGTCGCACGCTCAACTCCAGCTTCGTGATCCTCGACGAGGCGCAGAACACGACGCCCGAGCAGATGAAGATGTTCCTCACGCGGGTGGGTTTCGGGTCGCGGGTCGTCGTGAACGGTGACGCCACCCAGGTGGACATCCCCGGCGGCCGCTCCGGTCTCATCGGTCTCGAGCCCGTCCTCGGCGGGATCGAAGGCGTCGCCTTCGTCCACCTCACTCAAGCCGACGTCGTTCGCCATCGCATCGTCCGCGAGATCGTGAACGCCTACGACCGGTTCGCCGCCGCCCAAGCAGGCATCACCATTCCGGGCGGCCGAGCGAGCGAGGCCGGTCCGGCCTCCGGCCAGGCGGCCCCGATCTCGCACGTGAGCTGAGCACGCTCGTGGGTGTCGAGGTGTTCGTGGCAGACGAGCAGTCCCAGCAGCCGGTCGATGTCAGGCGCTGGAGCGCGCTCGCCGAACGTCTCCTCGTCGACCGCGGTCTCGGCGCCGACGTGGAGGTGAACGTCCTGTTCGTGGACGAGGCCGCCATCAGCTCCCTGAACGAGCGATTCCTCAGCCGGGAGGGCCCCACCGACGTCCTCTCGTTCCCGATCGAGGACGACCTCACGCTGCCCATCGGGCCGCCCGGGATGATCAGCCCTCCCGGCAGCGGTCCCGGCCGCCGCCTGGAGGACTACGAGGACGAGTCACCCGGCCCGGGTATCCCGCTGCTGCTCGGCGACGTCGTCATCTGCCCGGAGGTGGCGGCGCGCAACGCCCCGGAGCACACGGGCAGCTACGACGACGAGCTGGCGCTCCTGCTCGTGCACGGCATCTTGCACCTGCTCGGCATGGACCACGAGGACGAGGAGGAGGCCGTGGCCATGGAGGCCCTGGAGCAGGAGCTGCTCGGGCGTCACTACCGCGAGACGCCGTCATGACCTCCGAGCTCGCGAGGATCGCCTGGAGCCCCGGCGACAGCTGGATCCTCGTCGCCGTCGTCGCGCTGATCTTCGCCTCGGCCGTGCTGGCACTGGCCGAGACCGGGCTCACGCGCACGTCCCGGGCGCGGGCCAAGGCGCTGGAGGATTCGGGCGCCCGCGGCGCCAAGTCGCTGCGCAGGCTCGTGGACCAGCCGGAGCGGTTCCTCGCCCCCGTGCTGCTGCTCGTGCTCTGCTGCCAGTTGGTGGCAGCCACGCTCGTCGGCGTGATCGCCGCCCACGTCTTCGGGGCCCTCGGTGTCGCCGTGGCGACGCTGTTCGAAGTCGTCGTGATCTTCCTGTTCGGCGAAGCCGTGCCCAAGCAGTGGGCGGTGCGCAACACCGATCGGGCCGCCCTGCTGGCGGCGCCCATCGTGTCCGCCTTCGTGCGCTTCCCGCCGGTGAGGGTCCTGTCGTCCGGGCTCATCGGCATCGCCCGCTTTCTCACCCCGGGCGGGCGACGGCCGCACAAGGGCAGCGACGTGACAGAGTCCGAGCTGCTGGCGTTCACCGACGTGGCCGTCGAAGAGGAGGCGATCGAGAGCGACGAGCGCGAGCTCATCCACTCCATCATCGAATTCGGTGACACGATCGTCCGCGAGGTCATGGTCCCCCGTCCGGACATCGTCGCCTTCGAGGCCTCCACGCTCGCCGAACCGGTCCTCGAGGGGGCCATCGCCGTCGGCTTCAGCCGGCTGCCCGTCTACGAAGGCAACATCGACAACGTCGTCGGTATCGCCTTCACGAAGGATCTCGTCCTCGCCGTCCGCCGAGGGCAGGCAGACCGCCCCGTCGGCGAGATCGCCCGCGCCCCCCACTTCGTGCCCGAGACCAAGCGGGTGGCCCCCCTCCTGCGCGAGATGCAGCGGGAGCGCTTCCACCTCGCCATCGTCGTCGACGAGTACGGCGGTACGGCCGGCATCGTCAGCCTCGAGGATCTCATCGAGGAGCTCGTCGGCGAGATCTCCGACGAGTACGACGTCGTCGAGCCGACGGTCGTACCGCTGGAGGACGGGCGTTTCCGCGTGCCCAGCATCATGCCTGTCGACGAGGTCAACGACCTCCTCGGCGCCGAGCTCCCGCTCGGCGATGACTGGGACACGATCGGTGGGCTCATGATGGCCCAAGCCGGACACATCCCAAGCGAAGACGAGGAGATCGAGGTCGACGGCTACCGTCTCGTCGCCGGCAACGTGAGGGGCCAGCGGATCGGCTCGGTGACCGTCGAGGCGCTCGAGAAGCGCCCGGCCCTCCACCTCGAGGAGCACATCCCGGCCGCCCTGGTGGTCGACTCGGCGCCGGCCCCGGCCGCAGAGCCGGCCGAGCCCTCGGCGCCCTCGGCGCCCTCGGCGCCCTCGAGCCTCGACGTGGAGACGGACGGCAGGGCGATCGCCGGCGCCTCTGACAGGCCAGAAGAACGGCTCGATGCCAAGGCGGACGCCAGAGCCGATGAGTGAGCTGCGAGAGGCGACCGAGCCGACAGGGTTCCGGTCGGGTTTCGTCGCCCTCCTCGGTCGGCCGAACGTCGGCAAGTCCACGCTGCTCAACCAGATCATCGGCACAAAGGTCACGATCACGGCGTCGGTTCCGCACACGACCCGCACGAGAGTGCGCGGCGTGCTCGACCGCCCTGACGCCCAAGTCGTCTTCCTCGACACACCCGGGATCCACAAGCCGAAGACCGCCCTCGGGACGCGGCTGAACGCGACGGCCTCCCACACCATCTCCGACGTCGACTTGTGCGTGCTCATGGTGGAGGCGAACACCCCGATCGGGCCGGGCGACCGCTTCATCGCCGAGCGGCTCCCGGCCGGGACGATCGTGGCCGTGAACAAGACGGACCGGGCGAGCCGGGCGAGCGTGCTCGATCACCTCGCGAGGGCCGCCGCCGACCTCGGCATCGCCGAGGCGGAGTACTTCCCCATCTCTGCCCGCACAGGGGACGGGGTGCCCGCTCTCGTCGAGCATCTCGTCAGCCGGCTGCCGGAGGGGCCGCGCTATTTCCCCCCCGACACCGTCACCGACGTGCCCGAGGCCTTCTGGGTGGCCGAGCTCGTACGCGAGCAGCTGATCCGCCACGCCGAGGAGGAGCTGCCCCATTCGATCGCCTGCCGGGTCACGGAGTGGGAGTGGCCCCGCATCCGCTGCGAGATCGTCGTCGAACGAGAGTCGCAGAAGGCGATCGTCATCGGCAAGAAAGGCTCGGTGCTGAAGGCTGCCGGCGTCGCCGTCCGCGAGCAGCTGCCCGAGGGGGCGTACCTGGAGCTGTTCGTCAAGGTCGAGAAGTCGTGGCAGCGCCGGCCCGAGCTCATCGAGCGTCTCGGCTATTGACGACCCGCCACTGCCGCCACAACCCGCCTATTTAACAACACAACTCTTGCTAAATCCGCCCGGGCGAGCGTACCGTTGTCGACGATGGCACCGCCTGAGAGAGTCAGGGTCGGCACGCTCGCCGAGCTGGCCGAGCGGGGCTGCCTCACCGCCAAGCTCGGCACCCGCCCCGTCTGCGTCTTCTACGACGAAGGTGACGTGTACGCCGTGGAGGACCGATGCCCCCACATGGGCTTTCCCCTGCGACGGGGGACCGTGCAGGGCGGCCTGCTCACCTGCCACTGGCACCACGCCCGCTTCGACCTCGCCTCCGGCGGGACGCTCGACCCCTTTGCCGACGACGTGCCCGCCTTTCCGGTGGAGATCACCGACGGCGACGTGCACGTGCTGGCATCGCCCGACTCGGACCGGGTGAGCCGCCTCTATCGCCGCCTGGAGGAAGGGCTCGAGCAGGGCATCACCCTCGTGATCGCGAAGGCGGTGCTCGGGTTGCTCGAGGCGGGTGTCGCGGCTGAGGAGATAGTCGAGTCGGGGGTGGCTTTCGGGACGAAGTACCGGGCGGAGGGCTGGGGTCCGGGACTGACGGTGCTCGTGGCGATGGCGAACGTCTTGCCGCTGCTCGATCCGGCCGAACGGCCCCTTGCCATCGTGCACGGCCTGGCGTTCCTCTCGGGGGACACGGTGGGCCGATCACCCCGCTTTCCGCTCATGCCCCTCGAGTCCGCCCTCCCGATCGAGCGCTTGAGCACGTGGTACCGCCGCTTCATCGACACCCGCTCGGCCGAGGCAGCCGAGCGGACGCTTGCCACCGCCATCGCCGCCGGTCACGACGCCGCCGGCGTCGCCGCCATGATGTCGGCGGCGGTGACCGACCACGTCTTCGTAAACGAGGGCCACACGATCGACTTCACGAACAAGGCCTTCGAGTGCCTCGAGCACATCGGTTGGGGGCGTGCCGAGGAGGTGTTGACGACGCTCGTGGCCCAGACGGCCTCCGCCCAGCGCCATGAGGAGGAGGCCGCCTGGCGTCATCCGGTTGACCTGACCGTGCTCCTGTCCGCCTCGGCAACCGCAGACGTGCTGCGCGCCCGTCTCGTGGCGGCGGCGGGGCGCTCCGAGCTGTCGGCGGAGTTCGCCGACGAGGACGTGGACGCCCTCGCGTGGGTGCTGCTGTCGGACGACCCCGTCGGCATCATCGGCTGCCTCGACCGCGCCCTCGACGCCGGCGCCTCCGCCGAGCAGCTCGCCCGTGCCGTGGCCTATGCCGCCGCCCTGCGAATCGTCCGCTTCCACACCCAGAACGACCACGGCGACTGGAACGAGGTCCACCACGCCTTCACCGCGGCCAACGCCGTCCACCAATCCGTCCTGCGGGCACCCTCGGTCGAGCTCCTGCGCGGCGTGTACCAAGGGGCCATGCGGGTGTACCTCGATCGTTTCTTGAACGTGCCGGCGGCACGGCAGCCCTCGGCGTCGGCGTCGGCGCCCTCCGCAGAGGCCGGTCTTTCCGAGCTGCAGGTGTGCTGGGACCGCGAGGGCGGCGTGGACGACGCCGGCCAGATCGCCTATCGCTATCTCGCCGGTGGCGGCGACCCGGACCAGTTGATCGCCTCGCTCGGGCGGGCACTTCTCACCGAGGACGCTCAGTTCCACTGGTTCCAGATCTACGAGGCCGCCGTACGCCAGTATGCGGCCTGGCCCGTCGGCAGCGAACAGGGCTGGCTCATCCTCGTGGGCGCGGCGCGCTTCCTGGCGGCACACACGCCCACCCGGCGGGAGCGGTCGCAGGTGGTCCGCATCGCCACCCGGCTGCGCCGGGGCGAGCCCCTCTACGAGGAGGACGTGTAGCTCAGGCGCTTGCGGCCGCCGAACTCGGCGTGGGCGCCCGCGCCTCCGCCGGCGACGGCCCCGGCGGCTCCGTCTCCCCCTCCGCCTTCGCCGGCGCCTCCCGCATCGCCTCCAGGAAGGCGACGGCCTCCGCCCGCTCCTTCGTCCGGCGCATCGGTGGGAGGGCCTTTACGAGGTAGCCGGAGTAACTGGCCGTCGCCAGGCGGGCATCGAGCACGGCGACGACGCCCCGATCCGTCTCGGTGCGGATGAGCCGGCCGGCACCCTGGGCGAGCAGGGTGGCTGCCCGCGGTAGATCCACGAGGCGGAAGCCCAGGGCGCCGGCCGCCTCCCGCCGTGCAGCCAGGAGGGGCTCGTCCGGCCGAGGAAACGGCAGCCGGTCGATCACGACGAGCGAGAGCGTCGGACCGGGCACATCGACGCCCTGCCAGAAACCCATCGTCGCCAACAAGCATGCGGCCTCCTCGGAGCTGAAGGCCTGCAGCAGCGCCGGTTTTGGCAGGTCGCCCTGCACATGCACGGGCCAGGGGATGCGCGGGCGGAGGGCCTCGGCCGCCGCCTGCATGCTCCGGTAGCTCGTGAACAGCCCGAGCGTGCGCCCGCCCGCCGCCCGCACGAGCGTCTCGAGCTCCTCGTGGATGGCCGCTTCGGCCTTGGGCCTGCGCCGGTCGGGCAGTCGGGCCGCGCAGTAGAGAAGGCCGTTGCGGGCGTAGTCGAAGGGGCTGCCGACGTCGAGCTCGCTGACGGTGGTGGCGGGGGCGCCCAGCCGCTGGGCGAGCCCGGCCGGGAGCGTGGCACTCGTGAGGACGACGGGTCTCTCGGCGAACACCTGGGAGGCGAGGAACGCGCTCACGTCGAGCGGGGCCGAACGAAGGGACTGGCGGTCACCGCCGGCCACCCAGACGACCTCCTCGCCCCCCGGGTGGCCGGTGGGCGAATCGCTCCCGCCGGCGAGAAGGCAGGACTCCAACTCCTGGCGGCAGCGCTCGACGCCGAGCAGAGCCCGCAGGCGACGCGGGGCCCCGGCATCGTCAACGCCCGGGTCGCCGCCGCCCCCGGCCGGTCCTGACGCCCTGCGCAGCTCGTGCTCGAGCCCGACAAGCCGCGAGATCGTCAGCCGGACGGCGTCGCCCACCGGCTCCCCCAGCCCGGCACCGAGGCGCTGGTCCCTGGCGGGGGCGAGAGCCTCCTCGAAGCGCCCGGCCGCCGCCATCAGGCCATCGACGGCTTCGTGGCCCGCGGCCGGGCGTGCCCGGCGCCTGGCGCCTCCGCTCCGGCTGGCGGCGGCGCTCCCCTCGTGGGTGGTCCCGCGGGTGGCCTCGAGGGCGGCCCGGGCGCCCACGGCGATGCCACGCAGGCGACCCGGGCTGACGTCCACGCCGAGGCAGGCGGCGAGCACGTCCTCGAGCTCGTGTGCTTCGTCGACGACGAGCGCCCCGTGCTCGGGAAGGACGGCTCCGCCGCTGCGTATGTCCGCGCCGAGCAGGTGCAGGTTGACGATGACGACATCGGCGACCCCGGCGAGGGCCCGAGCGCGCTCGGTGAAGCAGTCGGCGCCGGACGGGCACCGGTGGGCGCCCGGGCACTCGTCAGCGCCCACGCTGACGGCCGACCAGGCCGCCGGCTGGGGCTCGAAGTCGAGCTCTGCCCGGTCGCCCGACCTCGTCGTCTCCGACCACTGCACGAGCCGCCCGACCTCCGCGCTGATCGAGCCGTTGCGTGGCCTCGACGGCGGGCCGAGCCCCTCCAGGCTCGCCTGCCGGCCGGCTTGTTCCATCTCGGCGATGCGCTGGCGGCAGAGGTAGTTCGCGCGGCCCTTCAAAACGGCCCATCGGATGGGCCGGGTGAGCTGGAGGCTGCGGGCGACGAGGGGAAGGTCCTTCGTCGCCAGCTGGTCCTGGAGCGCCTTCGTGGCTGTCGCCACGACGACGCAGGTACCCGAGAGCACGGCGGGGACGAGGTAGGCGAACGACTTGCCCGTGCCCGTGCCAGCGCACACTGCGACGTGGACGGGATGGCTGCTGTGATCCCCTCCCCGGCCGCCCGTAACGCCGTCGGCCACCCGCCTGGCGCCGCCCGAGGCGAGACACCTGGCGACGGCTTCGGCCATGACGCGCTGGCCCTCGCGCACCTGTCCGTTCGGTAGCGTCGCCACCACCCTCCCGAGCTGATCGGTCACGGACAGGCCGGCCACGGCGGGCACCCTACCCAGCCGGCGGTAGCCATGGCGCGGATGGGCTCGCCCTGACCCGAACCGTGTGCCCAGCGTGACCGCCGGGCACACGGTGCGCTCACTGCAGGCAGTCGCTTCAACCCGGCAACCAACCCCGCCTCTCGGACCCGCTTCACTACTGTTCCGGCGTGCGTGTGCGCCGGGCCGGAGTCGTTCTCGCCGCCGCTCTCGGCTACCTCGCCATCTCCGCCCTCCTCTGGTGGCACCTTTGGGCGCTCGGCTTTGCCCACGGGATCGCCGCCGGCGGGTTCGGCGATCCGGACCAGGACGTCTGGTTCCTCGCCTGGGTGCCCCATGCGCTCGGGCACGGCCTCAACCCGTTCTTCTCGACGGCGATGTTCGCCCCGAAGGGGATCAACCTCGTCGTCAACACGAGCATCCTTCTGCCGTCCCTGCTCATGACACCCGTGACCGAGCTCTTCGGCCCGCTCGTTTCCTTCAATCTGGCTGTCGTCCTCGCGCCCGTCTTGAACTCACTGGCGGCCTTCCTCGCCTTCCGGCGCTGGGCGCCCTTCGCCCCGGGTCGCTGGCTCGCCTGCCTCTTCTACGGCTTCTCACCGTTCGTGCTCG
>Ga0187781_10000573_pt1 | contig 26339 bp, 21 predicted proteins | sample 0715_SJ02_MP02_2_FD_132447 | JGI IMG/M metagenome (GOLD analysis project Ga0187781, IMG submission 132447) | Tropical peat soil microbial communities from peatlands in Department of Meta, Colombia - 0715_SJ02_MP02_20_MG | ecosystem: Environmental > Terrestrial > Soil > Wetlands > Peat | place... | reverse complement strand
TCGAGTGACCTGCACGGTAAGGTGACGGAATGACGGCGCTCTCCGAATGGCAGAACTTCTACGTGATCGTCGGCTCGTCGGCCGGCGCCCTGATCGGCTTGCAGTTCGTGGTCATGGCCCTCGTCGCCAGCCTGCCCCGCCCGCCGAGTGCAGCGGCGGCCGGCAGTGCTTTTGCCACGCCCACAGTTGTTCACTTTGCAACTGCGCTGCTGCTCTCTGCGGTTCTTTGCGCTCCCTGGCATGATATCGCCACCCCAGCAGGTCTTTGGGGCCTGGTCGGCGTCAGTGGACTCGCATACTCCGCCATCGTGGCTCGGCGTATGCAAGTGCAAACTGCTTACCAGCCCGTATTCGAGGATTGGCTGTTTCATTCCCTGCTGCCTTTCGCCGCCTATGCCACGCTGGCTGTTGCCGCGTATGCGGCTCGCAGCCATCTGCGCGTGGCACTATGTGGGGTCGGCGCGGCGGCGCTGCTGCTGCTCTTCATCGGCATTCACAATGCCTGGGACGCCGTCACCTACCACATCTATGTCGTCAAACCCAAACAACAGGAGACCGAGCAGCGCCCCAGTGACCAGGTCATCGAAAATTCTTGATTAAGATTGCGTCGGAAGGTTCGGAACCTCGCGAAAGGGCCAGGCGGCCGTCGCGCGACCAGTCGAAATAGAAGATCTTGCCGGAGTCGAAATGCGTTACCGGCTGGGGCGGGCCGCCCTCCACCGGCTGTAACCAGATGTTATCCACCCCATTCACGATGTTGTCGAAAGATACGGCTCGGCCGTCAGGCGTCCAACGAAGGGGCGGCTGGAACGTGTTGGGCAGAGGGAATATCTTAGCCGGTTGACCCCCGACGAAAGCAATGACGGCCAGCCCTGTGCGCTGATTGGCTTCGGGAAAGTACTCGCAAGCGATCCACTTCCCGTCCGGAGAGATGGAGGGTCCTCGCGAGCCGTAGTCCGTGAGCTGGGACGCCGGTCCGCCCTCGCTCGAGACCTTCATAAGAATATACTTGCCTCCCGCGAGCCGTGTGAAGACTATCCATTTGCCATCAGCCGATATTGCGGGAAGCACGTCTTGCTTCCCATCGCTTAGCCGTTTCAGGTTGCTGCCGTCTCGATCCATGCGCCAGATTTGGGTCTGGATCGATGCGTCCCACCGGGTGAAGGCAATGAAGTCGCCGCGCGGAGAAACGGCGGGGTCGCCCAAGTCCCACGACCCGTCGTTGGAGGTGATGCGCCGGGGAACCGGGCCCTCTGCGCCCGCCTCCCAGATGTCGGTGCGTCCGTTCACCGCGGAGTAGTAGACGACCTTCCCGTCCGGCGCCCATGCCAGGCCCGAGAAGCCGTCGCTGTTCTGGTTTCCGGCGCTCACGGATTGTGTTTCGGATTCCTTACCGGGCTTGGCAATCTGGATGGTGGTGAGAACCTGATCCTGAAGCGCCACCAGCGTGGTCGCATCGGCGCTCACCCGCACTCCGCCGTAGTTGGCAAGGTCATGAGTGATCTGGCGGGGTGCACCAGCCGCGAGTGAGACCTCGTAGAGTTGCGCGGTCGACGCGCTGCCGAACTGGCCGGCCACGAGCAGGTGATGGTTATCCGGTAGCCAGGCAAGATCGGCGATGCCAACGGACCTTTGGGCGCCTGCCACCGCCTGCGTCGGACCGCCTTCCGCCGGAACCGTGGTCAAGACCCAATTGGGGCTGTAGTGACAAAAGGCGAGCGTTTTGCCGTCCGCGGACCATGCGGCGCGGTAAGGGGAGATACCCTCCGGCCGCTTGTAGGCCACCAAGACGTGCTCGCCGGACCCGTCCAGCGAGGCAACCACCAGGCTATCGTCATTGTTTGTGTCGCGCACAAAGGCCACCCGGCGCCCATCGGGCGAAATTGCGGGGGCGCCGGAAACCCCCTCCAGCAACTTCCTGGGACTCCCGCCTAACGACGGCACCTGGTAAAGGTCGCCGACTCTCTTAAGCGCCGGGCGGCGAACGAAATAGATGTAGCTGCCATCGGGAGAGAAAGCCAGGCCCCGGCAATAATCCTGATCCAGGCTGGCAATCAGGACGTCACGTTCCGTGGCCAACTGCCGCAGCCAAATGCTGTCCTTGCCTCCGGTCCAGCGCACGTAGGCCACATATTTGCCGTCCGGTGATATGTCCGCTCGCTGCACGTCGCCGGTGCCGGTCACCCGGGTGAACTCCATTTCGACAGGGGAAGGCGGCGCATGGCTGGCGCGATAAACCGCATAGATCAGAGCGGCGGCGATGATCACACCGCCGGCAATCACTCCCAGGAAGGCGCTCTTGTGCCGCTTGACCAGGCCGGCAATCGCTCGCGGTTCGGATTTGTCGATCGCTTCGGTCGCTGGCCTCGACGCGGTTTTGGGCGAGGAAGCAGCCGCCCCCGTCTCCCCCGACTCTGGCCGCGCCGCGGCGGCGGTCACGACACGGCGCGAACCCGAGTCGCGCAGCAAGCGCTTCGCGTCCCGCCGGATGTCCGCCGCGTGCTGGTAACGCTGCTCGCGGTCCTTCTCGAGCGCCTTGGCGATGAGGTGGTCCAATTCGACCGGCAATTCCGGATTCACCTGCGACGGGCTCGGCGGCTCGTCGCGCAGGATGGACGTGAAGACGACGGCCGTGCTGGAACCACCGAACGGCGGCCGGCCGGTGGCCATCTCATAAAGCACGGCGCCGAAGCTAAAGAGATCGCTGCGGCTATCTACCTCTTCGCCCCGCGCCTGTTCCGGGCTCATGTAAGCCACTGTCCCTACCGCCGTGCCGGGACTCGTGAGGTGATCGTAATCGATCTCCACGGTCGGCGCCTCATCCGAGCTCGAATCGTAAGCGGTCTGGGAACTCAGTTTCGCTACGCCGAAGTCCAGGATCTTGGCGTGGCCTCGATCGGTCACGAAGATGTTCGCGGGCTTCAGGTCGCGGTGGATAATGCCCTTCGCATGCGCCGCGTCCAGCGCATCCGCAAGCTCAATCGCCAACTCGAGCAGCGTCTCCGTCGGAAGCGCCCTGCCCCCGATGCGATGCCTCAGCGTTTCGCCTTCCAACAACTCCATGACCATAAACCCCAGGCCCTGGTCTTCGCCGATTTCGTAGATGCTGCAGATGTTGGGATGATTGAGGGCCGCGGCGGCGCGAGCTTCGCGGCGGAAGCGCTCGATCGCCTGCGGATCGGTCGCCACAGCTCCGGGCAGCAGCTTCAGCGCCACCTGGCGGCCCAGGCTCAGGTCCTTCGCGCGATACACCACTCCCATCCCGCCACCGCCGATTTTCGCGACAATCTCGTAATGAGATATAACCCTACCCACCATCCGCCGTCATCCGCCTTATAAAGAAAGAATAGAAGTTGTCAGCTTACACTGACTGATTCAAAAAGTGAACCGGAAGGGCCCACCCGGAAAGGGTCTCCAGGAGCCGTCGACCAATTAGGGACGGATTTTATCGGTTGGATTCGGCATGGGACTGTGGTATACGTGATGGAACGCGAGGCACGACGTGCGCTCGAGATGCCTAATTTCCGCCGTGCTTCTGAGGGCCTGGACGGCCCTCGGATTCCTCCTGCTCCTATGCTTGGGGTCCACCCGCTCTGCGGCGCAACTCCCCGGGACTAGCCTGGACTACGGAGTACCGAGTTCCCTCTCTCGAACCAATTCCAACAACTCACCCTATCGTTCGGGGCGAGGCAAGGTATTTGACCGCGACGGCTTGAAACAAACCCGAAGCTATTGCGTCGACGTCAGCTTTCTCGAGGGCTCTCGAGCTGCCGAGATTAGAGAATTCCTGGCCGAGGACGGGGGGCCAAAGAAACTCCTGAGCCGCCTTCCGTGGCGGCTAGAACCTGATTGCACGAAGGCCGACGCTGTCGCCCGCATCTACTTCACGCAGGCCATGGTCACTGAGGTCCTCACGAATCACGAGACGGGCTTACAGCAATCGTCCGGGCCCAGCGAGCGGCCATACCCGGTGTTGCTGGTCTACGATCAAGCCTCCATACGGCTGTTCTATCGTGCGGAGGGCTCGATTACTCACGGAGACCCCACCAAGGTGTTGGGAAGCCCTTTTTCCATGCTTCTCAAGGATCTCAAAACAATGGCTCGATGAGCAGGAAAGCCCGAGGTCTCATGCCTGACGACTCGCGCATTGCCAAACGGGCAGGGTTCAGGCCCGGGCGGTCCCGAATTTTGGGCGGCCTCGTTCTGCTCGCAACGTTGGCGGCGCCGTTGGCACCAGCCGCACGCGTGTCTTCCACCTCTGGTGCTGGGACCTTTCCAGAACCCCAGGCGGGGGAGCAGTCGCAGCACGCCGGGGCATATTCAGTTGTCGATTTATCCCCGGCGGAGATTCTCGCCGACTTCCCGGAGCTGCAAGGCCTGGAACCGGCTTCCGACCAGGAGCGACTGCGCAGGCTCTTGCATAAGGTTGGCGAAAACGTCGCAGTGGCTTACCAGCGGCTAACCAGCGTTGCGGCGGATGAAGATATCACCGCGCAGAAGTATGGCTACGACGGCCGCCTTAAATCGACGCTCCGTCATCACTTCTATTACATCATTCAGGTCGCGCGGGCCGGTCTTAATGACCAGATGGAAGAGTATCGAGCCGATGCACGGATGGCTCGAGTCGAATCGCCGGGCGTGGAGGAAGGGTTCGCATTTTGCAGTGGTTTTGCTTCCGAATGGATGCTGCTCTATCCCGAAAATCAGGCGGGCTCAAGGTTTCGCTATCTCGGCCAACAACTGAACGACGGGCGGCAGACTGACGTTCTGGCTTTCGCGGAGCGCCCTGGGCTCGCGCCGATGACGGGTGCGGTCAATTCCCAAGGTGAGTCGGCGCTCCTGCTGTACCAAGGCTTGGTGTGGGTCGATGCGCTCAGCGCTCGTATCGTCAAGCTGCGTCTCGATCTGCTCGAGCCCTGCCTCGCGGTCGGCCTCGAGAAACAGACCACGGAGATAAAACTCGGGGAGGTTCGCATTCCAGAGCCTACCACCACACTTTGGCTCCCGCTCGAGGTCACAGTCACTGCCATGTGCAAAGGACTGACCTTCAGGAATGTGCACCATTACTCGAAGTACAGGATGTTTCGCGTCGAGAGCACGATCACGTTTTAGCGAACCGACGCTGAGGCTTTCCGCAGATTGCGCAGATTTCTCAGATTCTGAGTCTGCCTCATCGGCGGAACGGCAGCACTCCCAGGCGCCTTCGGCGCGCGCATTCTCAAAGCAGTGCAGAAGTCCCGGTGGCGCGGGGGGGACAGAGGAACTGCATATATAGCCTACAATGATAGCTTCTTCCGGCAGCCCGGGCGCCGCCTGGGACGCCCTCCCTTGCGCTGCCGCCGTTCACCGCTCCCCCGGCGCATCCTCCCAGAAAGCCTCGCTCAGGTATTTGCCCCCGCCATCGCACAGAATCGTGACGATCGTACCCCGCCGCCCTTCCGCCGCGAGTTCGCCGGCGATGCGCAACGCCGCCGTCACGTTGGCTCCGGATGAAACCCCCACCAGCAGCCCTTCCTCGCGGGCGAGTCTCCGGCACATTTCCTGGGCCTCTTCAGTCTCGACCAGGATATTCCGGTCGGCGAGGCTTGGGTCGTAAATGCCGGGCCGCAGGAGCGCCGCCTCCATGTTTTTCGCCCCTTCGATTCCGTGAAAGCCCGTCGAGGGCTGGACGGAGAGGCATTGCACGCGCGGTATTTCCTGTTTCAGCCGCCGGCTCACGCCCGTAAACGTTCCGCTCGTCCCCAGCGCCGTCACGAAGTGCGTCACCGTGCCGCTCGTCTGGGTCAGGATTTCCGGTCCTGTGGTATTGAAATGGGCTTGCCAATTGGCGGAATTATTGTACTGGTCCGGGTAGAAATAGAGGGACGGGTTTGCCGCGTAGATCTCGCGGCAGCGCACGATCGCGCCGTCTGAGCCCGCGCCCGGGTCGGTCAGTTCCAACTCCGCGCCGTACGCCCGAAGAGTGCGCTTCCGCTCCTGCGAGGCATTTTGGGGGATGCAGATTTTCACCGGGTAACCCTTAGCGGCCCCGATCATGGCGTACGCGATCCCGGTGTTCCCGCTGGTGGCGTCGAGGATGATGCGCCCCGGCACGAGGGCGCCGCTGCGCTCACCTTCGAGGATCATATTAAGCGCCGGACGATCCTTGACCGAGCCGCCCGGATTGAGATACTCCGCCTTGGCTGCGAGCTCGATCCCGCCGAAAGCGGCAGACATGTTGCGCAGCCAGAGGAGCGGGGTTCTGCCGATATGCTCGAGGGTCGAGCCCTGGGAATTTCGCGCCAGACCGGACGTGGCTAGGACCGCACTCATGGAATTGAAATAAAGCCCTCAAAGATAATGTTAGAGGGGCATAGCAGAAGTGTCAAGATTAAGCTCAACTTGAAATATTTCCGGCGAGTTCCTGGCCCTTGACAGGTCAAATTGTCACAGCCTACAATCGACTGTTGGGCTGTCTCCAACAACTCGATCTCGCCCAAGGAGGGCTTTATGTCTTTGCGCATCAATGACACCGCCCCGGACTTCGCCGCTGAAACCACCCAGGGCCCCATCCGCTTCCACGAATGGATCGGCAACGGCTGGGCCATCCTCTTTTCCCATCCCAAGGACTTCACCCCCGTCTGCACTACAGAGCTTGGCTACATGGCGGGCCTGGAGCCGGAATTTGCGAAGCGCAACACCAAGATCATCGGCCTGAGCGTCGATCCCGTGGCCAGCCACAGCAAGTGGGCCACGGATATCGAAGCGACCCAGGGCCACAAGGTGAACTACCCCCTGATCGGCGACCCGCGGCTCGAGGTCGCCAAGCTTTACGACATGCTGCCGGCCGACGCCGGCGACACCAGCGAGGGCCGCACCCCGGCCACCAACGCCACCGTGCGTACGGTTTTCGTGATCGGCCCCGACAAGAAGATCAAACTGATGCTCAGCTACCCCATGGGCACCGGCCGCAACTTCGACGAGGTGCTGCGCGTGCTGGATTCGATACAGCTCACGACTAAACACAAAGTCTCGACGCCCGTTAACTGGAAGCAAGGCGACGATGTCATCATTTCCGGCGCGGTCTCGGACGACGAAGCCAAGCGGCTCTACCCCGCTGGCTGGAAGGCCCCCAGGCCTTATCTCCGCATCGTCCCGCAGCCCCAACCCTAGGCGCCTTGCCGATGATCGAGCGCCGGGCGGCCGAGCGGCCCGAGGCAGGGGGCTCGGCACGGCTGGGGAGCGCGGGCTTCCAGCCCGCATCTCGCATCCAGAAATGCGGGCTGGAAGCCCGGGCTCCCCAGCGTCTAGACGCTTGAGTCCTCTCTTCCCTCTCCCGAGCACCCATGGGCCTGCGGCCCACCCAACGACCTGAAAGCGCCTGTCATTCTGAGCGGAGTGAAGAATCTCTGCCTTTATTCCCGGTTCTAGTGAACTACCGGGATTCTTCGCTCCGCTCAGAATGACAGACTTGCGAGAGAGCGGACAGGGAAGAGGGGGAGGGGAAATGGAATGGGGGGTGCTAGTTTGGATGTACTTCGCGCATTTTACGCCCAATCTTCGGTTCGTTTTGGTCATTCTTAGCTTCGTTTTGGGTTCGTTTTTCAACCCTCTTCCTTTATTTTCAAGTACTTCTTAGCTTCGTTCCCACGATTTGTTGTATCGTGAATTTCCCTGCTTTTCTCCTCACACGGCCATCTTCCCCGCCGGACAGCGTCCCCAAGCCTCGCTTGCAAGCCCTCCGCTGCCGGTGACCACGCTGCTTGGTCCCTAGAACTCGCAACTGGTGGACTTTTTGACCTTGTCCTTTCTTTTCAATAACATTCCCGGATTGTTCCTGGCATTTTGAGGTTCAGACGTCGAGGAATCGGAACGGCGAGGAGCCAGCCGCCTCTCCTGGACACCAGCCCTCGATACACTCATCTGTAACCTGCCCACCAACGTGCCTGCCTCACCACCTGCCCATCTGCCAACCTGCCTTGAAAATCGTGGCACGGGCATCCTGACCGTGTGTTGTTCGGCCGAAGCCACGGGCGAGACGCCCGTGCCACCTCTCCGCCGTCGACCCATTTTCATGGTTTCTCGGTGCCCGTCAGCGGACGGGCATGAATGAGTGCCCTTGCCTTTGCACTCCTCGACTCATTGACCGAAGCAGCCGGTGGGAAGCAGCGGCGGGGAGTGCGAACGAAAACAGGGCAAGGCTTCGCAACATAACGTACCCGGCAGGGCCTATTCTCCTGCCGGCATCAGTGCAAATTGTAGCCTATGTTGTCCGGATTGTCAAGTGAAAAATGGGTGCCCACGGCAAAGGTGCGCGGCGTGCGGTAGCGCGGAGCCCAGAACCGGGGGTCCGCGCCACCAGCTCCGAGAATCCACACCGCGACCCCTCACCTTATCACCCCTTTCCCCTCTTCCCTCTCCCCTCGGGAGAGGGAAGAGGGGGAGGGGAGTTGGGGTGAGGGCTGAAATCCTTGATAACCCCGACAGTGGTCATAGACCGCCGCTGCAACTCAGGATTATCAAACAGACTCTGACGCCTGTCACTTTCACGACGCCGCGTTATGACGGCTGTTTGCGCCGGTTCGGTTTTCGAGATAAACTGCGGTTGAGGCGCCAGGGCTGAGCAAATTACACTATCGACTAAGCCCCTTCCGGTTGACGAACGGCGAAGCAAGTCGCAAATCTGCAAGGGATGAGGAGGAACCAATGAGCGTCCTTCAATTCAACGGCACGACGAGCAATTACCTTGAGATCCCCGACGACCCCGCCTTCAGCGTCGCCACTACAGGCAGTCTGACCGTCTCGGCATGGATGCGGCCCGATACGCTCACTTTTCCCCTCTCGGAAGGCGGCGGATCGGGAGAGAACACGTATGTTCACTTGTTGGGCAAAGGGGAGGAAGGCCAGCAGGAGTGCACCTTTCGCACGTACAACGCCGATCCCACCCTGGCACGGCCCAGCCGCATCAGCTTCTATGTTTTTAATCCGGCGGCTTCCCCAGGTGAAACGGTTAACCTGGGAGTCGGATCTTATATTCCGGGTCCGGTGACGGTGGGCGAATGGATTAACGTTGTCGGCGTGGCTGACGGCGGCCAGCAGGCCACCCTCATCTATGAGAACGGTGTCCCGCAGGAACCACAGTCGTGGTCGAAGGAGAACATCGTTCCTGTGCACGGCACGGCGCCGGTGCGGATCGCGACGCGCGATTTCGCCAGCTTCTTTCTCGGGGCCATCCGCGAGGTGCGGTTTTGGAATCGAGCTCTGAATGCCGCCGAAGTGCAAATGGTGTTTACCGAAGTCATCCCGCCGGACGGGCTGGTCGCCGCCTTCCTGCTGACGAGCGACACCGCGCCCGACTCTATCGGCGGGCACGATGGTCAATTGATCGGCGGAACTTGGACGCCGGAGTGAGCCGCGCAGAAAAGGAGCGGCGTTGCGGCCTGTGCATCGACCGGATTCGCGCGCCAGCGGATGGCAACGCCCGGATCTGACATGGGTCAGTGTCGGATATGGTACCACGAGTCACGCAACGTGCCTCTGCCACTCCGCAAGGATTTCGTAGATTCCCCAAGTCCTGATTTGCGCTCGGTCGCGGCGACCCCTTAGCTCGCGCTCGTCAGTCAGCAGGAGGCTGTCCGACCCCGAAGCCATTGACAAGAGAGACGTGTCGGTTGGTCCAAATGACGGAAGATCATCAGTATCCATCTCGACCACCCTGACCAGCTGCTCTTGCAGGAGAAGTCGTGCGAGTTCCTGCTGGGCGAACCTCCAAAAGGACTCCAGCCTCGCGTCGTACCAACCCAAGCGTGACTTTGCTAGTCCGTGGATTTCAGCGATGACATGCGGAGAGGTTCGGATCGGTTTGGCAAACTCCAAATACCAACTAAAAGCGTCTTTGAGGTTTGGGGTTGAAAGGTGCTGAAGGTTGGGCTCTGGGAACGCACGAGTGGCCTGGGCGGAAAACCGCCACGCAAGATAGTCGAGCAGCAGGTTGGCGTCGACTAGCGGATTCCTAGGTAGCGCGGAAAGAGAGGACCCCATCAATTAGCGACCTGCGAGCGCCGAGCTTTCGTCGTAATAAGGAGCCCAAGGGATGTCGTACTCTGCCGCCAGATCGCTCCTTAAGCTGATAAGTTCCTCGGACAGATCATCATTGCTCCGCTGGAGTTTGAGTCCCGCCTGATCCACGAATTCAAATTGGGGCCCTCGCCTGAATTGGATCAAATCATCTCTGAACCTCGACCAGAATAGGTGGGGGCCATAATGGTCAGGCAGCTCAGCGATATTGTTAACGATAATCTCGGCGACGCCCTCATACGGCTTAATATTGGGATTAAAGATGGAGGCAGGCTCCGCTCCCGTTTCTTTCACGAAAGCACTTAGGCATTCGGCAACCTTGTTCTGAAACTCTTTAACCTCGATAAGGTCTTCGAACGCGGCGTTGCATGCCTTCCGCAAGTCCTCCCTGCGCGCCTCATGATCGTCCACTCTTTCTCTCACCGGCGGGTTCGACGTCGTGAAGTCATCCCAATTTGGGCGGCTCTGGTAGGTCACCAGAGCCTGGAGGGGACGGATGAATTCGAGGTTCCGGTTGTACCGGCGGAAAGTCCAGTTTCCTCTCGCCAGAAACGACGCTTCAATCCTCAGCCCATCCAGCAGCGGATTGATGACGCTGTATATCCAGGCCTTGCTGCGATCTTTGCCGGGTTTTACCCTCTGGCCCTCGGTCACAAATTATCTCCTCCCGCTCCTCCGGAGACGGCCGATTTCTGCCTGGCACCTATACCTTTTAGCTTATGGGCTCCGCGAGGTGGCGTCAAGCATCTGTTACTGATAGCGAGTAGAGCAAACAAGCTGCCACGCCGTGGTGACGAATCCGGGCCGGGCCCTTGCCCTCGACGCTTAGGGCTGGAGTTCGCGCAGGCGGCGCTCGAGGTAGCGGCGTTCGCGGTCGTTGGTGACGAGGGCCAGTGCGCGGCGATAGCTTGCGGCCGCGGCGGACGAGGCGCCCAGGCGGCGCAACAGGTCCGCGCGGGCGGCGTGCAGCAGGTGGTAGTGATCGAGTTCGCTGGCGCCAGCCAGTCCCTCGATGATGTCGAGGCCGGCGCGAGGGCCGCGCACCATGGCCAGGGCGGCGGCGCGGTTGAGCGACACGATGGGCGAGGGCTGCAGGCGCTCGAGACGGTCGTAGAGGCGGAGAATTTCCTCCCAGTTCGTAGCTTCGGCGCGCCGGGCCTTGCAATGCTCGGCCGCGATACCTGCCTGGAGCGCATAAGCGCCGGGGGCGCCGCGCAGCCCCTCCACCAACTGCAACCCCTCAGCGATCTGTTCCCGGTTCCAGCGGCTGCGATCCTGTTCGTCGAGCAAGACAATGTCTCCGGCATCATCGGTGCGCGATTCCCTCCGAGCATCATGCAGCAGCATCAGCGCGAGGAGGCCGCTGACTTCGGCGGGCGGTTCGGGAGACATCAACGTCCGGACAAGCCTTCCGAGGCGAATGGCTTCGGCCGACAAGTCGGTCCGAACCAGCCGCTCACCTCGCGTGGCCGCGTAGCCTTCGTTAAACACAAGATAGATGACGGTCAGCACGGCCTCGAGCCGCTCGCCAATCTGCTTGGCCGCAGGAACCACGTAAGGAATCCGCGCATCGCGGATTTTGCGTTGGGCGCGCACCAGCCGCTGGGCCATCGTGGCAGTGGGCACAAGAAAGGCGCGGGCGATCTCGTCCGTCTGGAGACCGCAGAGCGTCCGAAGGGTGAGGGCCACTTGGGCCTCCTGTGCCAGGGCCGGATGACAGCAGGTAAAAATCAAACGCAACCGCTCGTCCGGAATTTCGCCGGCTTCATACTCCAACTCCGTGGCGGCCGAGTCCAATTCGCGAGTGAGCTGCGGTTGGATTTTCTCTGTAAACAGGGTTTGGCGGCGGAGGTGGTCGATGGCTTTGTGGCGGGCGGTCTGCACAATCCAGGCGCGCGGCGACTCGGGAACTCCGGAGGCGGGCCACTGGTCCAAAGCGGCGGCAAAGGCATCCTGCGCGTACTCTTCGGCCAATTCGAAGTCGCCCAGCATCCCGATGAGCGTGGCCACGATGCGGCCCCACTCGGAGCGATATACTTCCTCGATTGCTGCTACCGCGTCCCTCGGCATATCCGATTCTAAAACTTTCTCGAGGCGATGTCGATTTGAAAGCTCTTCGTTCGATCTACTGATGAAGGGCATTGGCGGCCTGGGCGAGGAGTTTTGCGCGAGCCTTTCTTGGCCCGCGCAAGACTCCCGCATACCTCATACTGGTACTGCCAAAGGAAAGGAGGGCGCAGAGCATCCAACACAATCCTAAGATCAAGGTCCCTGGGTTTGGAATTTCCATCGACGGATACAGCGCGGGCCCCGCGCAGAGCCTGGAGAACCCACTCGGCGTCGGAGGCGTGGCTCTTTTTGACTGGTTCTTTCCCACTCGCACCTTTCAACGCATGCACGGCAAAGAGGGCGGGACGACGGGAATTGACGACGACTTCGCCGCTCGCGGATTCGAAAACGTCGGCGCCTGGATCATCGGACGGAATATGTTTGGCCCAGTCCGCGGCCCTTGGCCCGACGAATCCTGGAAGGGCTGGTGGGGCGACAATCCGCCTTTCCACACTCCGGTTTTTGTGCTGACCCATCACGAGCGGGCCGCGCTTGCCTTGGCGGGCGATACCACGTTTTATTTCGTGACCGACGGCATTCATTCCGCGCTCGAGCGCGCCACAGCCATGAGTGGAGGAATGGATGTACGGATCGGAGGCGGTGTCGCCACCATTCAGCAATTCCTGCGGGCTGGGCTGGTTGACGAAATCCACCTGGCCATCGCTCCCGTTTTGCTCGGTTCGGGCGAGCGGCTCTTCGAGGATCTCGATTTGCCAAAGCTCGGTTTTCGGTGTACCGAGCACGTGCCCACGCCGAATGCAACTCACGTGGTTTTGAGCTGCGGCAGGTAGGCATGGCCGACTGTTGTGCCGGAAGGAGGTGCGTCGTGTGTCCATTCTGTTGGCTCTCGCTGGGACTGATTGCAGCCGGGGCGGCCTCAGCAGGCGGAGTAATGGCTCTGGCCGTGAAAGTCTCGCGAACGAAGAAAGAAGAAGGAAGCCGGAGCGGTGATCCGGATCCCGAAATAAAAGGAGGAATCTAGATGTCAACCAACACGATTGCGAGCCCGAAGGTGGTTTCACAGGCGGAGTGGCTTGGCGCACGACGGGAACTGCTGGCGAGAGAAAAGCAGCACACGCGCCAGCTCGACGCCCTCAACGCTTTGCGGCGCGAGATGCCCTGGGTGAAGGTGGGGAAGAGCTACATCTTCGACGGCCCGAATGGGAAAGTATCGCTGGCGGAGCTCTTTGACGGGCGCAGTCAATTGATCGTCCGGCACTTCATGTTCGGCCCGGGCTGGAAGGAAGGCTGTGTGGGATGCTCTTTTGGGTCCGACCAGGTGGAAGGCGCGCTGGTTCACCTCCGGCACCACGACGTGACTTACGTTGCCGTGTCCCGCGCGCCGATCCAGGAGATCGAAGCGTTCAAGAAGCGCATGGGTTGGAGCTTCCCGTGGGTTTCATCATTCTCAAACGACTTCAATTTCGATTATCACGTCTCCTTCACGCCGGAACAACTCGCCGCCGGCAAGGCCTTTTACAACTTCGAAGAGCGGGAGCTTCCCTACCCGAGCGAAGAAGTCTCGGGCGTCAGCGTGTTTTGCCAGGATGCCGCGGGCGATCTATTCCACACCTATTCGTGTTACGCGCGGGGAGACGAGGGCGGACTCACGGCGTACTTCTACCTCGACCTGACGCCCAAAGGCCGCAACGAGACAGGCCCTACCTTCACCCTCGCCGACTGGGTGCGGCATCACGACCGATACGATGCCGGCGGCTACGTCGCTTCCACAGGCCGGTACGTGCAGCTCGGGACGGGAGAGAACGGCGCTGGTTAAAATGACTTCATTCCGCAATCCCAGTGGGCAGGGTATACTTACAATCAGATGACTCGCACGGGCGTAGCGGCTCAGCGCAGGGAGGTGCAAAGTGAAATACATGATGCTGATCTACGGTGAGGAAAACGCCATGAACGAGCGGGCGCGTGAGCACTGTTATCTTGAATCCGCACAGTTCGCCACCCAGCTTAACGAGAAGGGGAAGTATTTGCTCGCCGCGCCGCTCCAACCCACCTCCACCGCGACGAGCGTGCGCGTCCAGGGCGGCAAGCGAACGGTGACGGACGGACCGTTCGCGGAGACGCGAGAACAATTGGGTGGGTTCTTCCTGGTCGAGGCCCAAGACCTCGACGAGGCCATCGAGATCGCGGCGGGCATCCCGGCGGGACGCTTGGGGACGGTGGAGATTCGGCCGGTCATCGAGGTGCCGAGCCTGCCGCAGACTTCGCGCGCCGTGATAGCCTAGTAATCTTGTAACCGCGCAACGTGGGCCATCTTACTTGGGGATTCCGAGCAGCGCCAGGCCGTTCACCGGCAACTCCAGCTCGAGCCTGCCCTCCTTGAGAACCAGGGTTTCAGGAGCAGGCAAGCCTGCGCCGGCGTTGAGTTGCCGGATTTGCGCGAGGGTGGGGTAGCGCGGCCTTCCCATGGCCTCATAGGCCGCCAGCGTGTTGCCGTGCCGCGCATCGACGCGCCTGAGGCGCACCTGCGCATCGGGCTTCACGCCGCGGAACTCGAAGCGCAGGTATCGAGTCTCCCCGCGCTGGTCGGGATCGACAAGGTTCCACGCCGCCACGGCCAGCGCGCCGTCGCCTCGCCGGGTAACCAGGACGTTGGGCGCCGGGTTAGCCAGCCTTTCATAGCCAAGCTCGTGCAACAAGGCAAAGCCGGCGTAGCTGGGTTTCTTGATTCCTCCCGCTGCGATCAGCCCGAATCCACCATAGAACGGCTCTTTCACCACCCCGCCCTCTTCAAACACGTCGTCGAAGGTCCAGAACGACATCATCTCGACCGAGCCATCGCATTGCCGGATGTCATCGGCGAGCGCGGCGGCGACATAGACCGTGTCGCGCGCCTTCAAATCGCCGAAGGACGGAACATTCCATTCGGTCCACAACAGCGGCAGTTTCGGCCGGGCGGAGGCGGCGATCTGAGCGTCAACCTTCTTGATGGCGCGGCAGACTCGCTGATCCATGGGGATATTCTCGTGGGTGTGAAACAGATTCTCGACCGTGTCATCCGCATAGCCGTGGCTGGAGACGAAATCAGCGGGGACGTTAGCTTCCGCGCAATGCGCAATGAAGTCGTCCACCCAGGCCGCGGCCGCGGTGGCGGGTCCGCCCACTCGCAGACGCGCATCCACTGACTTGAGCGCGCGCGCGGTGTGATCGTAGAGCTCGAAATAGGTCGCCTGCTTGGGTTCCCCGGCCCAGAAATCGATGTTGGGTTCGTTCCACACTTCGAAATACCACTGCGAGACTTCATCGATTCCGTAGCGTTCCACCAGGTGGCGGCCGAAATACTGGATCAGGTCGTCCCACTTCGCATAATCCTTGGGCGGGGACACGTTCGGATGGTACCAGAAGGGATGAATGGCTTCCCGCGCGGCGAGTTTCTTCGGCATGAAGCTGATCTCGACAAAAGGCCGGATGCCGTTTTGAAGCAAGCCGTCGTAGATCTGGTCCACGTAAGAAAAATTGTAGAGAGGATGGCCTTGCTGATCCTCGTCGTAGACCCCCACTTCATCGTGAAAGATCGCGTGGAATCGCACGTACCGAAATTCCGTAACCTTCTTCACGTCACGCAGGTCGTTGCGGTAGCTCTCTCGCAGGCTCAGAATGGCGCGCCCCGAGCCGAACATCTGCTCCCAGAAATGTGGAAACGGCGTTGCCCGAGCCTGGGCGTCCACCGTCACGTTTTCCACGGTTGACTGAGCCTGACCGTTGATTAAGCCTGGCTGTACGGCCATGACGATTGCGAGCGCGAACTGGTATTTGCACAGTTGCATGCGTCACCCTTCGGTTCGTTTTCGTTTCGCTTCTCATGATACACCCGAAGCACCTTGGGACTGAGTCCGCGAAGCTGCCGTTTTGAGCGGTCGCACGTGCTCGAATGGGCGCGTCGTGCGACGATTTCAGGTCTTGAAAGGGTGGGAGGGCCCCGCCCGGAGGCGAGGCCCTGGGGTGGTAGGAATATGAGAGCGTATGCGCGGCCGGAATGAAGGCGGCAAAGATCTTGAGGTCGCAAAAAACATCAACCCCACACCCAGATCCCCTTCACGCCGTTCCCTTGCTAACTTCGAAAGCCCTGTCGCAAAAAAAGAAGGGCACGCTCTGTGCCAAACTCTGACCTGTCAAGAAAAGGGCGTATCGATAGCCGTTTCAGGGGATTGGAAGTAATTTGAGGTCGAGCCAATTCCCGTTCCAAATGCCATTCGAGAAAAATATTCCCACTAGTAAGAAAAGGAGGGTTCCCCCTCCGGCGCGGGATTGACTGCAGAGGCGTGAGCGACTGCTCTGAGAATGCGTAGGGGTAGGGCTTGCCCTACCCCGGATGGTGCGAGATCTATCGAGCAAGGGGACGGCAAGCCGTCCCCCTACGATCGTCTTTTCATGGTTACTGGGCGCCCGTCAGCCGACGGGCTCGAATGACTGCTCTGAAAACCGTAGCCAAGGCCCCTCACCCTATCACCACTTTCCCCTCTTCCCTCTCACCGGGGAGAGGGTAGAGGGGAAGGGGAGTTGGGGTGAGGGGTGTGACTATGCCAGCGAGACCTTCAACGCGGCCGCGAAGTCCGTGAGGGGCTGGTATTGGGCCGGCAACTCCACATGCAGGCCATCGCCTGCCTGGTTCCACTTCACTTCTGCCTCGGTGCCCAGCAATTGCACGTGCTCAATTTTCCCCGGGTTCGTGGCGCTCGCGGCTCCCAAGGCCTGAACCACGAACTCGCCCGCCGGCCAGCCGAGGGCAATGGCATAGATCACGGTGTTGGCTTTGTTGCGGGTAAAGCGGACGTCCTTGGCGCCCACCTTGCTGATGCTATCGCCCTGAAAGGCTCCGGTCTTCACCATGGAAGGCCCCTCGCCGTAGATCTTCCATGGGCGCGTCGCGTAGATCGCCTCCCCGTTCACCTGCGTCCAGTCCGTGATCTTGTCCAGAATCGCGATTTCCTTCGCGTCGATGGTGCCGTCCGGACGGCCGGGAATGTTCAGGATGAAGGTGGCGTTCTTGCTCACGGCGTCGATCAGCCAGTGGACCGCGTCCCGCGGCGGCAGGTATCCTCCGTATTCTCCCGGCTTCTCGAAGAGAGCGCGATTATAGTGCCACTCTCCAATGCAGGTTTCCGACTGCCAGACATACGGCATGATCTTGTTGGTCAGCCCGCGTTCGTAATCGGCGACCACCGCCTTGGCCAGGCGGTCCGGCACCTCCTTGATGTTGAGCACCGCTTCCAGCTTTCCGCCGTGAGTCTTGATATTGTGGTTGTAGAAATAAGCCCCGAGATTCATCCCGGCCCAGCCCAGCGGAAGCAGGTTATCGTCAAAGTAGAGCAGGTCGGGATCGTGCTGATCGATCAGATCGCGCGTGCGGTCGTAGAAGTTTTTTACATAAGAGATGTCAGGCAGCGAGTGCGAGGGGTGTTTCGGGCCGTACAGGCGCTGCGGGTCGAGCCCCTGCCACCACTGGCCCTTGCCCTCGGCCTGGGTCAAATCGCCGTCGTACGGTACGCCCGCCAGTGGGCCGGTTTTGTCCGCGGCGTGCGAGGTCTGGAACCACCACCAGTTGCGCGCCTGGTGAACCGTGACGCCTAGGCGCAGCCCCTGATCGCGCGCCGCTTTGGCCCACGCGCCCACCACATCGCGATGCGGACCGAGGCTTCCGGCGTTCCAGGGCTGATGCTTCGAAGCCCAGGCGTCGAAGCCGTCGTGATGGTTGGCGAGCGCCACGAAGAGGCGAGCTCCCGCCTTCTTATAGCGCGCGATCAAGGCCTCCGGGTCCCAGTTGAGCAGCGTCCACTGGGCGCAGAGATCTTTGTATCCGAATTTCGAGGGATGACCGTAATGCTTCAAGTGATACTTGAAGTCTTCCTCTTTTTCCATGTACATGCTCCGGGCGTACCAATCGCCCGCTTCCGGCACGCACTGCGGACTCCAGTGCGCCCAGATGCCGAACTTGGCATCTTGATACCACTCCGGCGTCGCGTACTGCAGCAGGGATTCCCACGTTGGCTCGTATGGCCCTGATCCACTCAGGTTCGGGAAGGGACACTCCACGGGTACGCTATCCCACGACCCGCCGGGCATCGGCAGTTTGGTCAACTCGTCCTCCTCGCAAACCGTCCAGGTCTTCTCGTCGAGCTTTTTGGTTACGAACCGGCCATTCTCCAACCCATAGAAAACCCGCTCGCTCGCCGGGGTCGCGCAGAACTTGGCATAATCTTCCGCGTAAGTGTTGTAGGATTTGAACACCGGCGATTTTGCTGCGTTATTGCTTTGCGCTGCCGCCGGTACGGCGGTTGCAGCCACCGTCCCGGCCATCAGTTTGCAGAATTCGCGTCGACGCATAAAAAGCCCTCCTGTTCCCCACGCTGACGAGTTCCTTAAGCCCCAACGGGGCGCTCTAACAAAGCCCAGGCCAACGGCCTGGGTGGGCATTGCGTCTCAACTCTCCACCCCTGAAGGGGCGTGACAGGCCCTTCGGCGCGTCGGAGGCGGCGGTCTGTCGATGCCCACCCGTGGTTATTCCGCCCTTTCAGGGCTGCGAGTGGAGGTTATCGTCTACCTCCAGACCCAGGCCGTTGGCCTGGGCTTTGTTAGCTCGCCCCTTTGGGGCTGGAATCATCTCCGACGAAGGATCACGTACGCACAATCTCTCGAACGCCGGACATGTTTCACTAACTTCTCTGATACGACGCTAGCTTGATAGCGTCAATTCAATAATCGTGTCCAGCGGATCCCGCTGGTCGTCCGGCACCGACAGCTCCAGGCTGCTGGCGGTCTGCTTACATTGCACTTCCCCGCCCTTCAGGCGCCGCGCCGATTTCACGGCACCATCCAGCGGCGGCAGTCGCAGCGTCTCTCCCGGCCAAGAAAGCACGTGAACGTATACTTTGTTGCCCCGCCGAGTGCTGGCGCCCCACAGGCCCGGCTCAAACGGACCGCCCCGTGTTCCATAGACACTCTCGCCGTTGGCCTTGAGCCAGGCGCCGATTTGCAGCAGCGCATCTTTCTGCCGCTGCTCAAAACGGCCATCCGCCATGGGCGTGACGTTCAGATTGAAGTTGCCTCCGCCGCCCACGGTCTCTACCATATACCGGATGATGTCCTCCGGAGATTTGTATTTGTCGTTAGCCATCCACGCCCATTGCTCACCCATCGTGATCCATGCTTCCCAGGGGTAGGGTGCGGGGCCGCCAATATACTCCTCGCGGTCCAGAAAATCTCCCGCGTACACCTCGGGGTTCCAGGGCTTGGAATAAAACACCCAAAGGGCTTTCTCGTAACCGAGCGCCCGCGCCTGCTCATCGCCCGCTCGCGAGTCCACTCGATTGCTGACCAGGAGGTCATGCTTCAGGCCGTGAAGGTAGCGATACAAGTCGCCACCGCGCTCGTGCGTCCAGCACGGATCCCAATTGCCGTCCAGAACCAGGACCTCAATGCCGTAATTCCGGATCAGTTCCTGAAGCTCAGCCTTCATATACTTGACATAGCGCTCGAAGTCCGGCGGGCCATCCAACCGGAAGCCGGGCCCACCCCGGTTCGGCGTGCTGCCGGGCGCCGCGCCTGCCGCATAGTCATATTGATAGAAATCCATAATTGAGTAATAGACTCCGAACATAATGCCTTGTTTTCGACAGGCGTCGGAGATTTCTTTAAGCCAGTCGCGGTGGAAAGCGGTGTGCATGATGTTGTAGTCGGTCTGTTTCGTGTCCCACATCACGAAGCCGTCGTGATGCTTACTCACCAACGCTACATAGCGAAAGCCCGAGTCCTTCAGTAACTGCGCCCATTCTTCAGCCTTGAATAGGGCGGGATTGAACTCCTTATAAAGCGAGTCGTAATCCTGCGCAGGCACCTGCGCACCGCTTGACCATCCGACTAATTCCGATCCTGCCACGTGCCCTCGTTCCGCTCGTGACCAGCCGATTTCGGTTCCGCGTAAGGCAACGGGACCCCAGTGCATCGTCAAGCCGATTTTGGCGTCCTGCCATTTCGCGAGGGACGCCTGATCCGTCTCGAGACTCGGATTCCGATCGCCGCCGCCGCTGTGGGACGCGCCGGCTGCGGGGCTTGAAATCGTCAACCCGAGCATCACCAGAAGAGCAAATAATCTCGATGCATAATTATTCATGGAACCTCCGTTGGCCTGGCACTTCCAGGCGCCTCGACTCAGTGGTGGATCTTTTGTAACCGTCTACGCGAGGTTGGGAATATCGAATTCGCCCAATTGCAGCGGGTATTTCCCATATTCTCGAACCAGCTTCACCACATAGTCGTAGCTCTCGCCGGAGACGCTGCCGGGGACGGAATGATCGGACTGAAAGACGAAGCCTCCGCCCTTCGCCGCGTTCAGCTTGGTCAGCACAGCGCGCTTCAATTCCTCGTGGTCGTCTCTCGCCCACACCATCACGTCCATGTTGCCGCAAAACCCCATGCGATGTCCGAAGCGGCGCCGCAATTCCACTACATCCAAGCCGGCCTTGGCTTCGAGCGGATTGTAGGCGTTGATGCCTATCTCGATCAAGTCCTCATAGATGCTGGAAGCGTTTCCACAACCGTGATAGATCACGGGCAGGTGGTGGCTGTGGCATTCCTCGACCAGAGCTCTTACCCCCGGCTTGAAATACTTCCGCCAATAAGCCGGTGAGAAGAACATGCCGTTCTTATACGCCACGTCGCCCCAGATCACCATGCCGTCGAGCCATCCGCCTGCCGCCTTGATCTGCGCCTTGGCGATCTCCAGATTAAAGGCGTTAATCCGCTCCACGAACCGCCCGATCTCCTCAGGGTACAGACCGATCCAAAGCATGACGTTCTCTGAGCCGATGATGCGCCAGAGCATTTCATGTCCTTCGCACACTCCTCCGAAAATCGCGAAATCCGGCCAAGCGGATTTCAGGCGGTCGACATAGGCGGCCAGATTGCGCACAAACCCGTCGCCCACGCCGTTGATCTGGTCATCGCCGCCGCGCAAGTAACGGCGTTCGTCCCAGGGATCGTCAAACCGGAAAGCCTCCATCTTTTCGACTGAGTCGGTCTCGAACTTCAGAAAATCCGGCATGGGGTACGCCAACTTCTTCCGGATAAGAGCTTCGAAGCCCGTTCGGACGACGACTTCCTCCTCGTTTTCCTGAATAATCTCGAAGGCCTTGATGTGAGGATCGAGGTTGGGATTGAACTGCACCCAATCGAGGTCGTAATAGCGGTAAATATCGGTGTCCCGCGCGAGCCCGAGTTCTTCCCGCCAGCGGTTCAGGAAACTTCCCCAGAAGAAATCGCTGATGGGCACGCGGTCCGGTTCCCGGTGATTAAGCGTCTTCGTCATGCGCTCGACTTTCGCCAGGCCGTTTGCCGTCCTTTGCATCGTCCTTCACCTCGCCGTCGGTCCGGCCGACAGGTCCGTCATTCGCCGCGGACGACAATATTGATACCACAGAAACGCCGCTCGCGGGTCAGAACCTGTGAAAGGTCAGTTTGCACGCCTTCCAGACGGGGTAGTATATTCATTCAGCGGGCGGCATGCGGCGCAACCCGGCACAACATTGCTTGCGAGCAAGCCGGGGGGCGGTAAGCTGAGGCCGTTCAGTGGCCAAAAAGGAAATTCAGCTCTAAGTCATGGGGGGCGTCATGAAGCTCTCGGTTTTCTGCGGAGTGAGTGTCGATGGCTTTCTGGCTCGCCCGGACGACGGGCTCGACTTCTTGGACACGGGCGGGCAGGAGCCGCACGGGTTCGAGGAGTTCCTGGCTAGCGTCGACGTAGTCGTGCTCGGCCGCAGAACCCTCGAAGTCGTTCTCAAAATCGGACACCTGTCACTTTACGGCAGGAGGCTCGTGGTCGTCCTGAGCAGTCGTCCACTCGATTTCTCATCGGTCCAAGGCGCCGAGGTTGAGCAGATGTCGGGGGAGCCGGTCGAAATCGTAAGGCAGCTCGAGTCCCGCGGCTTCCAACATGCTTACATCGATGGCGGCATCACCATTCAACGATTTCTCGCCGCCGGACTCATCGACCGACTAGTGATCACCCGCGTGCCCGTGCTGATCGGAGCAGGCATCCCGTTATTTGGCCCCCTGCCCCGCGACATCAGCCTTCGCCACATCGTGACGCGCAGCTATAACGGCGGTCTGGTGCAGAGTGAGTACGAAACTGGATAATACCCTTTTTGCTTATTTCGAATATGTGGGCGAGGACTTCCAGGCGGACATGGCGAAGATGGCTGCTGACCCCACCACCCAGGAATGGTGGAGCATCATGAAGCCCATGCAGCAGCCCATCCCGACACGAGGCGCAGGCGAATGGTGGGCTGACATGAAAGAAGTCTTCCACGTGGACTGAGTGACGACGGGCCGCGCGTGTCTCGCCCGCGCGGAGGCGCTGCCCGCTGCGGGCACGCCCTGCGTTACGCCCCTCGAGTTTAGCGAAAGTTCCCGCCAGGAATCCGAACCAGGGGTCCATGCCTCGAATTGGGTGTATACTCTTCATCAGGTATTTCCCACAAAAAGGAGTTTTTGAGACATGGCGCCTGAAGAAGGCTTCGACGCTGATGTGACCTCCGCTCTCTACGTGGGCGGCCCGGGGATGGCGATTGGCCGCTATCACTTCGTGCAAGGAATCGGAGAAGGCCCGGCGCGGAAGAACATTGATTTCGGCGTGGCCAAGGCGCTGAGCCAGAGGCTGACGGCGGATTTGCTGCCGGCGTGAGAGGAGAGAGGTATGCCCAATCCTGGCGATCAGGAACGAGCCAAAAAGAACAACTCCGAGCGGTTCACGGCGTTATGGAATCGCGCTCACAGCAACGCCAACCCTCAGAGCTGGAGCCAATGGTGGTCTTCGGGAATCTCGCGCTTGAGTTCCGCCGGATCAAGGGCCAAGGCTGCGGCAACTTCCGCGGCAACTTCCGCGGCATCTTCCGGCGTTAAGCACGCAGTCCTTCACACCACGGCTAAGTTCGTTGTGTTTGGAGTGGGATGGCTTGTCGGAGGGCCTACGTGGATTGCTGCTATTGTGGCCTGGGGAGTCGGCGAAAGTCTCGCCGCGCATCTGGGGGAGAAGACCATGGACCAGTTGGCCGACTACGGCGGCGGCGTAGCCGAGGACTGGATCAAGTACTTCGTGGAAGAAGGCGCAGCCTGGCTAACCGGCGAGAAGCCACCGCCAGAGCCCGAGAAGAAGCCGAAGAATCTCCGGGAAAGAACCGACAAGATGTTCGTTACCATCGGCGCGTTGGATATCCTCATGCGTCAAATGAACGACCTGAAAGACAAGCCTTTGCAGTACTGCGATGACGGCAACATCGTCGCACGGCTGCAGGCCCGTATCGACGAGGAGATGGCGAGGGCCAAGAAGCAAGTATCCAAGCTGGAGCGGCAGTTAGGGTCCCTCAAGACGTCCATCGAGAGCCGCGAGCTCGTCAATAATCAGAATCGTGCAGGTGTGGAAGCAGCGCTCAAACAACTGGTGAAGGCCGGCGCGGCCCAGCATTGGACCAACAGTATTGCCGACAATTTAGCTGCGATGTACCGCTGCAGCAAGCAGCACTGTTTCGGCCCGGGCACCGGCAGTCCGGCTAGCGACTCGACCTAGTCGGGCCCAGTCGGCGGCTAGGCGTTGCCGATGGCTGCCCCGCAACTCGTGCAGCGATAATCGGCGCCGTGGCGCAGCATGAGGGCGCCGCAGTCGGAGCAACTGGGGGCGTCGTCGGACGGCTCGAGAGCGGCCAGACTGGGCTGCACGGCGCCATCGGGATTGACGCGCTCCCCAGCGGCGTGCATGAACGGCGCGGCCAGCCCTCTCGCCCTTGCCACTTTGGCGCCGTTCAGCGAAGAGCCATTGGCCTCCTCACGGGGCGGGGCCTCGCCCGGGAGGAACTTGAGCGCCAGCCAGCGGAAGATGTAGTCCATCACCGACTTCGCCATGCGGATGTCGGGATTGGGTGTCCAGCCGCTGGGCTCGAAGCGCGAATGGCTGAACTTGTCGCACAGCACTTTGAGCGGCACACCGTACTGGAGCGCCAGTGAGATGGCGGTGGCGAAGGAATCCATCAGGCCCGAAACCGTCGAGCCTTCCTTGGCCATGATGATGAAAATCTCGCCCGGAAGCCCCTCTTCATACAACCCTACCGTGAGATAGCCTTCGTGGGCGCCAATCGAGAACTTGTGCGTGATGGCGCGGCGCTCATCGGCCAACTTGCGGCGGTAAGGCTGGCTAGGGACTAGGGGCTGGGGGCTAGGGGCTAGGGGCTGGGGAGCGCGGGCTTCCAGCCCGCCTGCGGCCAGGATGGCCGCGCTCCCAGGCGTCGGGGCTTCTGACTTCTGACTCCTGACTCCTGGCTCCTGCTTTTTCGTGTTGAGCGGCTGGATGCGCTTCGACCCGTCGCGGTAGATCGCGATGGCCTTCAAGCCCAGGCGCCACGCCTCGCGATAAACGTCGCCAACGTCCTCGACCGTCGCTTCTTCCGGCATGTTCACGGTCTTCGAAATCGCGCCGGAAAGAAACGGCTGCACGGCCGCCATCATGCGCACGTGGCCCATGTACTGGATCGACCGCTTGCCGCTGGCCGGCTTCAGCGAGCAATCGAAAACCGGGAGGTGTTCCGGCTTCAGGTGGGGCGCGCCTTCGATGGTGCTATGCTGGTCGATGTAGTTGACGATCTCGGCGGCCTGCCCCTCACCGTAGCCGAGCTTGCGCAGCGCCGTCGCCACCACATTGTTGACGATCTTGATCAGCCCGCCGCCCACCAGCTTCTTGTATTTCACCAGCGCCAGGTCGGGCTCGATGCCGGTGGTGTCGCAATCCATCATGAAACCGATGGTGCCCGTGGGCGCCAGCACCGTCACCTGGGCGTTGCGGTAGCCGTGCTTCATGCCGCTGGCCAGGCAATCGTCCCAGGCGTTCTTGGCCGCCTCCCAGAGGTTGGCCGGCACGCGGCGCGGGTTGATCTGCTCGAGCGACTGGCGGTGCATGGAAATCACGCTCAGGAAGGGATCGCGGTTGAAGGCGTAGCCGGCGAAGGGACCCATCGCCTCCGCGAGGCGCGAGGAATGGAGATACGCTTCGCCGTGCATTACCGCGGTAATGGCAGCGGCCACGTCGCGCCCCGCCTCGGAATCATAGGGAAGTCCGCTCGCCATCAGCACCGCGCCCAGGTTGGCGTATCCCAGTCCTATGGGCCGGAAGTCGTGCGAGTTCCCGGCAATTTTCTCCGTCGGGTAGCTGGCATTGTCCACCAGGATTTCCTGCGCGGTGATCATGACGTCCACGGCGTGCCGAAAGGCCTCGGCATCGAACTTGCCGCCGGGCGCGAGGAACTTCATCAGGTTCAGGGACGCCAGGTTGCATGCCGAATCGTCCAGGAACATGTACTCGCTGCAGGGGTTCGAGGCGTTGATGGGCGCGGTGGCTTTCGCGGTATGCCACTGGTTGACCGTGGTGTGGAATTGCATGCCCGGGTCGCCGCACTGCCAGGCGGCGGCCGCGATCTTGCTCATCAGGTCGCGTGCGCGATAGGACTTGTCGGGCTCGCCCGTGCTGATCCGGCGTGTGACCCACTCCTTATCCTCGATGACGGCCCTCATAAAATCGTCGGTGACGCGCACACTGTTGTTGGCATTCTGGAAAAAGATGGAGCTATAGGCTTCGCCGCCCAGCGAGGGGTCATAGCCGGCATCCACCAGCGCCCAGGCCTTCCGCTCTTCCCTGGCCTTGCTGTCGATGAAGTCCTCGACGTCAGGGTGATCGATGTTGAGGATCACCATTTTGGCGGCGCGCCGCGTTTTGCCTCCCGATTTGATTACGCCCGCAAATGCGTCGTAGCCTTTCATAAACGAAAGCGGTCCCGAGGCTGTGCCCCCGCCCGACAGTGACTCGGCGGAGGAGCGGATTGTCGAGAAATTCGTGCCGCTGCCCGAGCCGTACCTGAAGAGCATCCCCTCGGTTTTCGCCAGCTCAAGAATGCTTTCGAGGCTGTCCTGCACGGAGTTGATAAAGCAGGCTGAGCACTGCGGATGCCGGTAGGCCTCGGTCTCCTTTTGGATGGCGCCCGTGGCGGGATCCCAATAGAACGCTCCTCCCGCGCCGCTGCGGCGATACTTGTGCCACAGCCCGCAATTGAACCACACCGGGGAATTGAACGAAGCCTTCTGGCGAACCAGCAGGTGCGTCAGTTCGTCGTGAAAAGCCT
>Ga0187781_10000572_pt1 | contig 26365 bp, 30 predicted proteins | sample 0715_SJ02_MP02_2_FD_132447 | JGI IMG/M metagenome (GOLD analysis project Ga0187781, IMG submission 132447) | Tropical peat soil microbial communities from peatlands in Department of Meta, Colombia - 0715_SJ02_MP02_20_MG | ecosystem: Environmental > Terrestrial > Soil > Wetlands > Peat | place... | reverse complement strand
GTAGAATCGCCAGCCGCGGCCGTCGGCTCGGCAGCGTCGGCCGCCGCAGTTACGGCGGCCGGATCCAGACTGCCGCGGGCGACGTCGTAGCGGGCCGTGAGGATGTTGCGCAACTGCGCGAGGGTTCGGGCCGCCCCCGTCGCCCGGTCGTAAAAGATCGAAGGATTGGATTGCGCGGCATTCGGGAAATAGTCCGCGGCCCTGGCATTGGGATTGCTGCCGGCGAGCGCGATCAGCCGCGCAGCGCCTCCGACCCCGAGAAAATGCGCGATATAGAGCTCGCCCTCGCTGGGCGAGCGGCCGAGCCGCTCGCTTAGTGCCGATGCGTTGCTCTTGGTGAAAGCGCCGGCCATGAGCGCATTGGCCGTCGGATCGCTGCGCAGCTTGAGGATTTCGCCGCGCATGACCGGATCGCGCACTTCGTAATTGCCGGAGGCGGTCTGCGTGATCGCGTCGGCATAGCGGCCCAGACCCAGCGCCGCGCCCGCCTGCTTGATGGTGGCGAGCCACGTTGTTTCGATAAATTGAAACAGCCCGCGCGCGGACGACGTCGAGGCGCCGGCCTGCGGGTTGAGGCCCGACTCGACCTGCGCCGTCGCCAAGAGGTAATTGAAGCTCGTACCGGTGGCCTGCGACGCCTGTTGAATGGCGCCGGTCACCGCCGAGCCGGCGGAATTGCTGGAATTCACCAGCATGAAGACCCCCCTGTCCGGCTCCCACCGGACTCAATCTTCGGGCCTAGGAAGCATTAACGATCGTGGTAAATGAGACCTTAACGGTTCCATCAGGGAGGTTGCGATGACGGTTCAATCGGCGGCACGGCACAAGCGCGGCGGGGTCTATTACGAGGACTTCACGCCCGGCGAGGTGGTCGAGCATCGCTTCACCCGCACCGTCACCCAGATGGACAACATGCTGTTCTCCAACATGACGCTCAACCCGCAGCCGCTGCATATCGACCGGCACTTCTGCGAGCAGGAGACCGAATGGGGCCAGCCGCTGATGAACTCGCTGTTCACGCTCGGCCTGATGATCGGCTTGTCGGTGAGCGACCTGACGGTCGGCACGACCATCGCCAATCTCGGCATGTCGGAGGTGAAATTTCCCCATCCGGTGTTCGAAGGCGACACGCTGCGCGCCACCACCGAGATCCTCGGCAAGCGCGAGTCGAAGTCGCGCCCCGGCGCCGGCATCGTCGAGTTTCACCACCGCGCCTACAACCAGAACAACAAGCTCGTGGCCGAATGCCGCCGGCAGGCGTTCATGCGCATGCGGCCGAAGTGACGGCCGAAGCGGCGGGCGCAGGGCGGTGTCACATTTTCGTGGATTTGACTCTTGATCCGCCGCTTTCCATGATCCGGTTCCACGGGGACCGGCGATGATCGGATGTGGCTCCATAGGCGCGCGTTTCTGGCGAACGCTCCTGAGCGTCGTCGTCGCCTATGCGGTCGCCGTGCAAAGCTTGTTGATCGGGGTTGCCGGCTTCTCCCTGTCGGCGGATGCGAGCCAAAACGCCCCGGCTTTCGAACTCTGCCTGCACGATACGTCCGGCGCGCCGGAGGCGCCGGCCGGCAATCCCGATCGTTCCGGGTGCACGCACTGCATCTTTTGCTTTGCCGGAGCGCATCATGCGGTGATCGGGGCGGCGCCCGCCGTCTTCCACCGCGTCTATGTCGCCATGGCGGTCGTGCCATGGCTCGGTGGCGCGTCCGGCCTGAGGCGGCTTACCCGCTACGCGATTGCAAATCCGCGGGGTCCTCCGCTCGACGCCTGACGGCTCGCTGACCCGATCGCAGGCCGCATCGGTCGCTGAGCCATTTCATCTCGCCAAGAAGCTGCACCCGGAGCGCTGGGGAGCGCGACGGGAATGCGGCGCGTCGAAGCGCAAACATCACTCACGCTTACGGGGGATCCCATGTCTATTCCACTCACAAGAACACCGCCATTGGCGCGTCGATCGATATTGGCCGCCTACATCTGGGCCGCTGCGGTGGCACTTACCTTTGGCCCGACGGCAGCCCGCGCCGCCGATCTGGCCGTAAAAGCGCCCGAGCCGGGGCCCTACCAGTGGACCGGCTGTTACGTCGGACTCAACGTCGGTGCCGGTACCAGCGGAACAAACTTCTCTTCATCAGTAGGCCCCGGCACGCACCTCTTGGGTGCCGATCCGGGCGTGGTCGCGGGAAGCGGAGGCGGCGGCGCCAATGACCAAGGCCCGCTTGGTGGCGGACAGGTCGGCTGCAACTGGCAAAACGGGACACTGGTGTTGGGACTAGAGGGTGATTTCGACTATTTCCATAGCAATCCCAACTTCGGCAACAACACCAATACACTAAGCGACGGCGTCACTCCTTTCACCATCTCGCAATCGCTGACCACCAATTATCTTGCGACCGTCCGCCCACGCATCGGCATCGGAGCGGATCGCAACCTGGCCTATGTAACGGGCGGCGTCGCCTTCACCCGGGTCAGTTACACGGAGAACTATACCGATGGCGCTGTGCCTCCGGGCGCAGGATCGGCGAGCGCTTCGAGAAATCTCGTGGGATGGACCGCCGGCGCAGGCTGGGAATACGCCCTGGCCGACCATTGGACGGTGAGAGCCGAATATTTGATTGCCGGCTTTCCAAAGACCAGCGCGCTCGGTGCAATCACCGACGCAGGCGGCGGCTCAAACCCGCTGGGCGGCTCCTCCGATGTCATCATCCAGCTCGTCCGGGCTGGGGTGAATTTCAAATTCTGACGCGCGCGAGACGGTTCATGCGCGCTTCTGCCTTCGCATCATCCTTCATCGCCCGTTGGCGTACGCGCCGGACTTCGGCTGCAGCGCAACGTGCAAAGCAAAATGGTGTCTCCATGTCGATCGATTTCAACATCCAATCATCGCGGATAAGCCGGCTGTTCAGCGGTCGAGCGATTGCCGCCTCCCTCGCATTCGTTGCGTTGCTCCTTCTGTCGTCCGTGACCATTATCGGTTTCACCACCACGGTGGCACTCGCATGCGCATGCGGTTGCAGCGTATTCGACGTCGGCGGCCTCGACGTGCCGCAAGAGCAGGATCACGGCGGGAGGGTTTTCTTTGAATTCTGGAGCAGCAATCAGACACAGAACTATGTCGGTAGCTCCCAGGCTGCTGCGTCCTTAAATACGGACAAACAAATAGTTACGCAGTGGTACAACGTCGGTTTCAGCTATAACTTCGATCGCGATTGGGGTGTGATGGTACGAATACCTGTTGCCAACCGCAGCCTGACTACCGATACCCAGAACCCACTGTTCGGCATCGCAACCTTCAACTCGAAAGATATCGGCGATATCGAAATTATGGGCACGTACACGGGCTTCTTCAAAGACATGTCCACCGGGATCATGTTCGGCGTCAAGCTCCCGAGCGGCACATTCACCGCACCGGGGATCGACCGCGATACGCAGATCGGGTCCGGTAGCACCGATCTTCTGCTCGGCGCCTTCCATCGCGGCCTGCTCACTGGAGACAATCACTGGCAGTACTTTGGCCAGGTCCTGTTGCAACGGCCGTTCCTCTACCAGTCGGCGGCCGATCCGCAGGGCTTCTTCGATGGCAATCCCGGTGTGGTGCAAACCTACTATCCCGGCTACCAGATCAATGGCGCCGCAGGCATCGTCTACAACAACCTCTACCATGTGCTCGGCCTCGATAAGATCACGCCGCTCGCGCAAGTGATCGTATCGGACCGCAGCCGCGACACAGGTACCGGTGCAGATCCGTACAACAGTGGCTTTGATCGGGTGATGCTGTCGCCGGGCGTCGAGTTCACGAAGGTGGTCGACGAGGCCAACAATCGAGTCATCAAGCTTTACGCCGACGTCGAATTTCCGGTCTACTATCGAGCCAATGCAGCCAACAATGCCGGCACCGAAGGCCAGCTCGTGGCACCCGTACTCCTAAAGGTGGTTGGAAGCTATAACTTCTAGCCCACGGAAACAACACCGGCGCGCTTATAGCGCGCCGGTGCGCGGCGAAGACGCGATGTCAGTAGTGCGGCGTCCAGTAATCGTAAACCTGCGGATGGCGCCAGGGATGCGCACACGATCTTTTGGTTCGGCAAGGCGGCATTGGATGGTACGGCGGCAAGTCGGTATAGTTCGTCCCCGGCATCGGTTCGGCGCCACCACCGCCGCCGCCGCGAGCTCTGGCCGCACCAGACTGCAACAGGCCCGCGATCAGAACAATTCCAAAAATCGTCAACATCGCCTTCGACATCGGCTTGTCTCCTCAGTCGCCGGAAATTCGCAACAGATCGTGCCACATTCGCGAGCGGCAACAAGCAAATGCGGATCACGCCTCGGTTACAAGGTAGGACCGCATCATCAATATTGTGGGTGAATTGATGCACTTAAGCGTGACGAAATTCCCGGCAATTATACTTTTTCTTTTCGGCGCTTACGCAGGCTGCTTGGCGTTGGCCCCCTGCACTGCCGACGCCGCCCCTGATATCGGAATGCCGGCTCCGCCACTTGTTCTCACCACGCTTGACGGATCGGCGTTCGATCTCGGCAAGCTTCACGGCAAGGTCGTGATGGTGAACTACTGGGCGACGTGGTGCGCGCCGTGCCGACTGGAGATGCCGAAGCTCGATGCCTTTTACAAAAAATACCAGTCGCAGGGTTTGCAGATCGTCGGCATCAGCATCGACTTCGAGCGCGAATTGGACAAGGCCCGCAAAGTCGCCCGCACCGTCGCCTATCCGACGGCCGTGGCGAAATCGATTACCGACGATGGTTTCGGTATTCCGAAAGCCGTGCCTATTACCTGGATTGTCGACACCGACGGCAAGGTGCGCGACCGCTTTATCGAGGTGCGCGATGAACTGCTCAAAGACATTGTCGTTCCGCTCCTGCTGCATTGAGCAACTTGGGAGTTCGGCTTGAACATGCGGGATCGAAGCCATGCGCTGACAGCACTCGCGATAGCGACCGGGATCATCATCGCGGCCGCCCCCGCGCAAGCCGGCGCTTGGGTGGTCGATGCCAGGTCGGGCTGCCAAGTGTGGAATCCCAACCCCCAATTGGAGGAAGCGGTCGCGTGGTCAGGATCGTGCGTCAACGGTCGCGCAGAAGGACGCGGGACCGTGCAATGGCTGAAGCACGACGTACCAAGCGAAACCGATGAAGGCGAATGGCGCGACGGCCGTCAGACCGGCAAGGGAAAGCAATCCTGGGCAACCGGACGATACGAAGGCGAATTGTCGGACGGCGAGCCCAATGGTCACGGCGTGCTGATCGTGCAAAAACTCCGGTATGAGGGCAACTTTCGAGACGGCAAACCCAATGGCGCCGGCACGCTGACGACCGGCGGCGAATCCGTGCAGGGCACCTGGAAGGATGGATGCTTGCAGGGTGCGCGCAAAGCCTCGATCGGCGTTCCTTTGTCGGCGTGCCGATGACTGATTACCGCGGATCACTTCGTGAGGAGGAAAGAATGAGGAAACGCTGCTTGCTTCTCGCCTGCGGGATAGTTGCTCTGCTCGCCAGCCACATGCCGGCCAGTGCGCAGGCTCGAGAAACGAAGGGCAAGAATTGCCGCATGGAGCAACAATGTCACTGGGAAAATTTTAAGAAAGTCTGCGTGTATGTGAAAGTCTGCAGATAGTCATTGTTTTCAGGCCGGCAGCTGGTACGCGAGCTGGCCGCGTGCGGGCATTGACCGAATCCGACTACGGCAAACTCCTGCTGGCCAAGGTCGCGTTATTCCTCGGCATGGTCGCGCTCGCGACGATCAATCGGTTTTGGCTCACACCGGCGCTGGCGGCCGGTCCGGAGCAAGGACCGACGCAGAATGCGCTCCGGCAGTTGCGCCGCAATCGTGATCGAGATTGTCGCCGGCGCGGTCATCTCGCCATTGTCGCGGTGCTCGGCGTGCCCCCTCCCGGCATCGGCGAATAGCGTCGCCGCGCCCTTTATCCCCATTGACGAAAGCCTGCGGGCGACGTGAATCTCCCCTCCCCCAATACCCGACAGGATAGCGATCATGCGTTCGATGCTCTTTGTGCCCGCCGACAGCGCGAAAAAGTTCGCCAAGGGAATGACAAGCGGCGCCGACGCGCTGATCATCGACCTCGAAGACTCGGTGGCGCCCGACAACAAAGCGCGTGCACGGGAAAGCGCGCTGGCGTTTCTCCAAGAGGCGAGCGCCGATCCGGCCCGGCCCTATCTCATCGTGCGGGTCAACAGCTTGCAGAGCGGCTTGACCGACGCCGATCTCGATGCGGTGGCGCCGGGACGGCCCGACGCCATCATGCTGCCGAAAGCGGAAGGCGGCGCCTCCGTGGTGCATGCCGACGCCAAGCTCGCGGTGCGGGAAGCGGTGGTGGGCTTGCCGGACGGCCATGTCAAAATCGTTCCGATCGCCACCGAGACCGCCGCATCGCTGTTCGTCGCCGGCACCTATGCCGGCTCGAGCACACGGCTCTCGGCGCTGACCTGGGGCGCCGAGGATCTTTCCGCCGAGCTCGGCGCCGAAACCAATCGCGGTGCGGACGGTCGATACCTCGATCCGTACCGGCTGGCGCGCTCACTCTGCATCGCCGGTGCCGCGGCCGCCCGGGTACCGGCCATCGACACGGTCTATATCGACTTTCGCGATGACGAAGGGTTCCGCCGCGATTGCGAAGCGGCGCGCCGCGACGGCTTTACCGCAAGAATGGCCATTCATCCGGCGCAGGTACCCATCATCAATGAGGTGTTCACGCCCACGGCCGAGGCGATAGCGCAGGCCAAAATCATCGTCGATGCGTTTGCCGCCAATCCGGGCGCCGGCACGCTCGCCATCGCCGGCGTCATGGCCGACCAGCCGCATCTGCTGCGGGCTAAAAGAGTGCTGGAGCGCGCTGCAGCAAAAAAGGGCTAACGCCCGCGCGCAGTGTACGCGCGCCACAACTCCCTAATGTCGCTTTGCGTACGCAACCAAGATTGTGCCGAGCTGTGCCATGGAATCATCAAAGCATGATCATACCGCCGCCCCATTGCTTGCCGACCGTCACTGCCGATGCGCGCGGGGACCTGCGCATCACACATCAAGCACCTTGCACTCTCTTGTTTGAAGAGAGTTCGCACACGTCGCGTCGGGCGACATCAGCATCAGTGTGTATGTAGCGTAGGCGTAAAGCGGGGTTTGAGTATGAGGGGGGGCTTGCGGTGGCCGTTCCGGCCATTTCAGGTGACTTGCGTATTGGTCGCGTTTGTGCCGACCGCAGCCTTTTCCCCGCGACGGGGTTTCGCCGTCCGCGCAGTTTTATCGACATATGATCGCCGTCCCGGCAGTGCGCGTGCGCGCTTGCCCGCCCGTAAAAGGGTGAGCGCATTCGGCCATCGAAATTCCGTTCATCTGAAATTCGCCGGGCATGGTCTCGCTGAGCGGAATGCAGGGAAATGTCGGCGTACTAACTTTCTTGGACCGGGATCCGGCGCAACCCAATCGGATCGCGGTTTTGTTGGTTTGAGCGTGATCCTATCCGAAAGCCAGTTTCACCCCGGATCAAATCCGGGGTTTTTTGCGGGATCATGCTCTCAGCGGCGGGCGCGCGAGCGCCTAGGAAATCAGGAGATCGGAGCGAGCGGTTTGTAACCAACAATACGGGGGCTACGATGAGTTCTCCTATTCATCACGACGGCGACCACGATCCTGTCCTGCGATACGCACCGCCACGCGCGCGCGCGCAAGGTCAAGTGCCTCAAGATTCGTGCGCGCCGCCTTTCGATCAGTCGTGGCGGCGGCAGCCCGCCGACAGCGCGGATTTTTCAGGCGACCGTGCGATCGTCGAGATGCGGCAGCGGCTCGCGCTCGAGCCGGAATGGATTCCCGAACCGCCGCGAGACGCGGCGCCCGGTCGCGACTTGTGGGCGCTCGCCTTGCATGCAAGCGGCACACTCGGGGCCGCCGCATTGATCGCGTGGGTCGTGGTTTCCGTTCCTGGCGTGACGGAATTCGGCCGTTATGTCGCGCGGGCAACCTTTCCGGGCGCATTAGTTTGGAGCAATACCCGAACGTCGGTTCCGCCGTCAGACGCGATGCCGACCATCGCGGCGTCATCCGTCGCAACATCGTCGGTCGCGACAAAGGCGGCGCCGGCGCGGCCGCACCAGACCGTCGCCATAGCTGAACCGCCGGCGCCGGAAACAAAAATGCTCCCCGAGCCACGGGAGCAGGCAGTTCCCGCCCCAACCACGGGCGCCGCGAGCACGCAGCCGCCGACCGAGCTGCAAACGTTACCTGCCGAACAGACGCCGCCGGCGGCGGCGCGCGAAGCATCGGCAGTGGCGCAACGAAGCGCACCGGAATTCGTCACCAGGCAGCTCGACCGCGACGAACTCGCCTTCATGCTGCGGCGTGCCGACGATTTCATCAAATCCGGCGATCTCTCCTCGGCCCGGCTGTTGCTGCGGCGGGCGGCGGAAGCCGGCAACGTGCAGGCGGCATTGACGCTGGCCGGCACATTCGATCCGAACGTTCTCGCGGCGCTCGGCCTTCAGGACGGCGCCGCCGACATCGCCATGGCGCGCCTCTGGTACGAGCGCGCCGAGCAATTTGGTTCATCCGAAGCGCCGCGGCGGCTTCGGCAACTCGCCAACAATTCAGTCCAATAAGAGCAGCCGAGCACAGGGGGAACGCCATGCGTCAAATGATCGGACTTGATGTGATCGGAGTTGGGCTCAGACTCGCACTCGCCGCGACTGCCGTCGGGCTATCGTTGCATCATGCGAACGCGCAGACCGCGCCCGCGGTTCCGCAGCAGGCAACGAGCCAGCCGCCGTCGTTCTCCCCGCTAACCACCCGGTGGACGTTCCCGGATCGCGACGCGGTCAATGCCGGCACCGTCACCATCATCACCGCGCCGGCCGGCGGTGCGAAGTCGGTCTTCGCGGCCGACATGGCGCGCGTGCTCGACGAGCAGGACAAGCTGCGTGTGCTGCCGGTGCTGGGCAAGGGACCGGTGCAGAACGTGATCGACCTGCTTTATCTGAAAAGCATCGACATGGGGCTCGTCGCCACCGACGTTCCCGAATTCTACAAAATTCAATACGGCACCGACATCACCGACCGGCTGCGATACATCATGAAGCTCTATAACGACGAGATTCACATCATCGCGCCGAAGGAAATAAAGACCGTCTTCGACCTCGAGGGCAAACGGATCGAAGCGCCGAAGGATGTCGGCCTCTACTCGGCGAAAGCGATCTTCTCCCGGCTGAAGATCAACGTCACCTTCGACACCACTTACCTGAACGACGATACCGGCGCCCTGCAGCAAGTGATCGAGGGCAAAGCCGACGCCTGGATCGTGGGGACCGCGAAGACGATGCCGATCGCGCGCAACCTCAAGAATGAGGATCGCCGTCTGCACCTCGTGTCCATTCCCTATGACAAGCGGCTGCAGGACCTCTATTTGCCGTCGGAGTTCACCAGCGATGAGTATCCGAACCTCATCCCGCCCGGCGAAAAGGTGGACACTGTCGCTGCCGGCATCCTGCTCGCTTCATTCAACTGGCCGGAGAAGACCGATCGGTATCAGAGGGTGGCGAAATTCGTCGACGCGCTGTTTTCCAAAATCGGCGACTTCTCCAAGCCGCCGCGCCATCCGAAATGGAAAGAGGCGAGCATTACCGCGGCTGTGCCCGGCTGGCAGCGATTCAAGGCCGCGCAGGACTGGCTCGACAATTGGCACGCTCAGCAAGCCGCACTTGCGGTGCAGCAAGCCAAAGCCGGCGACCAGACATCACTGGCCAGATTCAAGGAATTCATGGCGCAGCAGGGGCGCGCCGATCTCACCCAGGAGGAGCTCGTTAAGCTTTACGCGCAATTCCAGGAATGGAACCGACGCAGCAAAAACTGACAAATGAAGTTCCGTTGGCTGCGGCATTCCCTATGACGCTTTATCGGGACGTCCACGCAGGTTGGTACGGGGTCGCCTGACATGTTTTGGCTTTGGGGAAACGAGAACATCTCGATGATGTTGCTCAACGCGGCCTTGCTCGCGTTGTGGCCTGTCCTGCCGGTGCTTATCGTCTGCTATGCCCGGCAGTTCCTGATCGCCCGCCGCACGCGGCCCGTTTTTGCATTGCGCAAATCGGAGGCGGATGAGCTGCACCGCGCGCACCGGCTCTTTGGCGAGGTTCGCGAACGCATCAACAGGATCAGCCAACGGGCCGAGCCGAGGACCGGTTTTTGGCGTTTCTTTCGCGGGCCGGCGTCCGATGCGGCCGCCGGCAATGGCGATGAAATGGATGATCTGCACGCACACGCGCAGCATTTGCAGGCGGCGATCCGGCGGCTCACGCGCCTACCCCTGCAGCGCCTGAACTACTGGGTTCACATCAGAAGCTCCCGGTTCGCATGCGGCGTCGCCATTGCGGCTCACCTCGCCGCTCTCGCCCTTCTTCTCGCGCTGTTTCATGTTTTCGAGCAGTCGGCATGGGCGCAGCACCTCACCGCGGCTGCAAGCCGGGGCGCCTGGTATCCCATCGACGAACGGATATTTCAGGCCAACGCGGTCGCGACAGGATACGCATGCATTGCGGCGACGCTTTTCTATGTTGTCCGGCGAGCGCTGCTGCGCCGGGCTTACAGCCTTGAATTTTCGTTCTTTCGGCAGTTCGCAAAAAGCGGGTCGGCGCAAGCGACCGATCGACCGGAGTACCAGCAACCCGCCGACGAAGCGGCGAACGGAACTGAGGATGGCGGCGGCACCGATGACGGCGACTGGATCGCGGTCCTGGGCGTTTCAGCACAAGCAACAATTAACGAGGTCAAGCACGCCTACAAAATCTTGATCAAGAAAAATCATCCGGATCGGGTGCAGGACATGTCGCCCGCGTTCAGGACGCTCGCGGAAGCCGAAACAAGAAAGATCAACGCGGCCTATCGCCAAGCGTTGCTCTGCGTTGAAGCAGTTTAGTTCCAGGCTGAAGCGAACCGAATGAGCGGCGACGGGAATATTCTTTGTTGCTGGACGGGGCCGGTCGCAAAGTTGCCATTGCCGGGAGGCAGCCTTCGGATCGGTTGGGGATGCACGTACAATGCCCGAGACGGCGGCTGATCTTCTCGACCAATTCGTGATCGAGATGTTGGGAGCGGTGCAAGACGCCGCCGGCGCCGACGCCCTTGACGACACCGCGACGCAACTCGTGGTTTCGGTATGCGCGATGCTGGTGCACGAGCGCGGCTTTCAGCGCGTCCGCCAGCTCGTCGAATTGGTCGCGGCGGCGCTCCCGAACAACGACAGCTCGGTGCTGAATTGGGAGGCGATTACGGCCGCGGCATCCGGCTGTCGCGTCGGCCAAGCGTGACCGCTGCCGCCTAGGGCTTGTTGTAGACGGCCGTCGGATCGAACACCCGCTCCTCGCCGAATTCGAGCGTGACCGGGCCGTCCTTGCCAAGCGGCACCGCGCGATAGAAGCAGGAGCGGCGGCCGGTGTGGCAGGCGCCGCCGCTCTGTTGCACCTTGATCAGAACCGCATCCTGATCGCAATCGACGCGCATTTCCACGACCCGTTGGGTGTGGCCCGACGTCTCGCCCTTCTTCCAGAGCGCACCGCGCGACCGGCTGAAATACCAGGCCTCGCCGGTAGCGATGGTGCGGGCGAGCGCCTCAGCATTCATGTGCGCGACCATCAAGACCTCGCCGGAGCCGGCGCCGACGGCGACGCAGGTCACAAGCCCGTCGGCATCGAATTTCGGCGTCAGCGCCAAGCCCTCTTCGAGGTCGGCTGCTTTACCCGGGGGCGCAAAGACTATTTTATCCGGCATAGTGATGCTTCAATCGCTGCATGGCTCGGGTGAGGCCAAGAACTCTCGCCACCCTCAGCCAGTACCTATATAACGCTCAGCCGGCAACACAGCCGACCTGAATTTGCGATCTTGCCATGCTCAACGAGGTCTATAATCGCCGGATCATTGAACTCGCGGGCACGATTCCGCGGATCGGACGGCTCTCCGAGCCGGATGCGACGGCAACCGCCCATTCGCGGCTCTGCGGCTCGACCGTCACCGTCGACCTGAAAATGGACGGCGACAAGGTGACGGACTTTGCCCATGAAGTGAAGGCTTGCGCTTTGGGCCAAGCTTCGTCCTCGATCATGGCGAGCCACATTATCGGTTCGAGCGCCGAGGAATTGCGAGCGCTGCGTGAAGGCGTACGCAAGATGCTCAAGGAGAATGGCGCACCGCCCGCCATCGGCAAGTGGGCCGATATCGCCGTGCTCGAGCCGGTGCGCGATTACAAGGCGCGGCACGCCTCGACGCTTCTGACCTTCGACGCGGTGGTCGATGCGATCGGCCAGATCGAGGCCAAGCGCGGGGCGAAAGCCGCCGCGGAGTGATTGATCATTCCGGACATCGTTGCCGCTCCGGATGCGAGCAAAAGGATGACGGTTCTCGTCGATTTCCTTTACGCTTCCCGCCGCGCACCGCGGCTCGCCGGCCGCGGACTGGTCAAGCTTTACCGCTATACCCTTTCGCCGTTCGTCGGCTACGAATGCCGGCACCTGCCGACCTGCTCGCACTATGCCGAGGAAGCCATCGACCGCTACGGCTTATGGGCCGGCGGCTGGATGACGCTGGCGCGGCTGTTGCGCTGCCAGCCGTTTGGGACCTCGGGCCTCGATTTCGTGCCCGACCATCTCAGGCCGGATGCGCGCTGGTATCTGCCTTGGCGCTACGCGCGGTGGCGCGGCACGAACGCGCCGCTAACGGGTACCCCCTCCCCCTGAGTACCGCATGGCTTGCCTTGGCGGCGGCATAGGTTACATAACCCACCGTCACGCTTACCTGCGCTCGTTCGCAGGAGTGAGCAGAAGGAGATGAGGATGGCCGACCATCCAGTTACGTCTACCCCGCCGGGGAACTCTCAATCCAGCAAGATCACAGTGACTTTCCCCGACGGCGCGCGTCGGGAGTACTCGCCCAAGACCACCGGCCTCGACATCGCCAAGGGCATTTCGCCGTCGCTGGCCAAGCGGACCGTGGCGATGGCGCTCGACGGCCAGCTCGCCGACCTGACCGACCCGATCGAGCACGACGCCAAGATCGAATTCATCGGCCGCGACGACCCGCGCGCGCTGGAACTCATCCGCCACGACGCCGCGCACGTGCTCGCCGAGGCGGTGCAATCGCTCTGGCCCGGCACGCAGGTGACCATCGGGCCGGTGATCGACAACGGCTTCTATTACGACTTCTTCCGCAATCAGCCATTCACGCCGGAAGACTTCGACGCCATCGAAAAAAAGATGCGCGAGATCATCACGCGCGACAAACCTTTCACCAAGGAAGTCTGGTCGCGCGGCGAGGCCAAGAAGGTCTTCCGCGACAAGGGCGAGGCGTTCAAGGTCGAACTGATCGACGCCATTCCGGACGACCAGCAGATCAAAATCTACAAGCAAGGCGACTGGTTCGATCTCTGCCGCGGGCCGCACATGACCTCGACCGGCAAGGTCGGGAATGCTTTCAAGCTGATGAAGGTCGCCGGCGCCTATTGGCGCGGCGATTCAAACCGCGAGATGCTTTCGCGCATCTACGGCACCGCCTTTGCCAAGCAGGACGAGCTCGACGCCTATCTCAAGCAGATCGAAGAAGCCGAGAAGCGCGACCATCGCAAGCTCGGCCGCGAGATGGATCTCTTCCACTTCCAGGAGGAAGCGCCCGGCTCGGTGTTCTGGCACCCAAAAGGCTGGACGCTGTTTCAGACGCTCGAGAACTACATCCGCCGCCGGCAGACCGAAGCCGGCTATCTCGAGGTCAACGCGCCGCAGCTCATCGATTCATCGCTCTGGGTCGCGTCCGGCCACATGGCAACCTTCCGCGAAGGCATGTTCCTGGTGCAGCCGCGCGAAGAAGACGAGCGCACCTTTGTCATCAAGCCGATGAATTGCCCGGGCCATATCCAGATCTTCAAGAACGGGCTGAAGTCCTACCGCGATCTGCCGTTCAAGATCGCCGAGTTCGGCAAGGTGCACCGCTTCGAGCCGTCAGGCGCGCTGCACGGGCTGATGCGCGTACGCGCCTTCACCCAGGACGATGCGCATATCTTCATCACCGAAGAGCAGATCGCCCAGGAAGTGCTGGCGGTCAACGATCTGATCCTGTCGATCTATCAGGATTTCGGCTTCGACGATGTGCGCATCAAATTCTCCGACCGGCCGGAGAAGCGCATCGGCGACGACGCGGTGTGGGACAAGGCCGAGGCTGCTTTGTTGCAGGCGCTGGAAGCCTCCGGCCGGCCGTGGACCCTGAACAAGGGCGAAGGCGCCTTCTACGGCCCCAAACTCGAATACGTGTTGCGCGACGCGATCGGCCGCGACTGGCAATGCGGAACCGTGCAGGTCGATCTCAACATGCCGGGCCGGCTCGGCGCCTTCTACATCGACGAGCGTTCCAACAAGGTGACGCCAGTGATGCTGCACCGCGCCATGTTCGGTTCGCTCGAGCGCTTCACCGGAATCATGATCGAGCATTATGCGGGACACTTGCCGCTGTGGCTCTCCCCCATGCAGGCGGTCGTTGCTACCATCACCTCGGATGCCGATGACTATGCGCGCGAGGCGATCGCGATCGCGCAGCGCTTGGGGCTGCGCGTCGAGGGTGATCTGCGCAACGAGAAGATCAACTACAAAGTCCGCGAGCATTCATTGGCGAAAGTGCCGGTGCTGCTCGTGGTCGGCAAGAAAGAAGCCGCCGAGCGCACGGTCTCGATCCGCCGCCTTGGCAAGGAAGGCCAGCAGGTGACGAGCTTGGACTCGGCGCTGGCCGCGCTGGCGCAAGAAGCCGTGCCGCCGGATGTGCAGCGGCTCAAGCAAGCTGCCTGAGGACACGATTGTTGTCATCCACTCGTCCCCGCGAAAGCGGGAACTCAGAATCCGGATTCCCGCTTGCGCCTTGCGCGGGGATAAGCGGATCCAATGGGGTTCACCGTGCCAGCACTTCGACTTCGCCGTCGACGCCGGGGATGACCTTGAAATCGCGCTGGAAGGTCTTGCCCTCGTTGCGCGCGATGACGTGATAATCGCCTTCCGCCAGCACGACGCGCGGGAATGCTCCGATCGATTCCTTGATCACGTCGCCGCCGGGCGTGAGCACCGTCCATTGCGTGTTGGCAAGCGCCTCGCCCTGCGTGTCGTTCACGAGCTTAAGCGTGATCAGGGCGGCGCGATGATTGACCACGACGTCGGTCAATTTGGCGGTCTGCACCCGCACGTCCGAACGCACCACGGAATTTCCGTCGCCGTAGTTCGAGACGATGTAGTAGGTGCCTTCCGGAAGCAGCACCACATCGCCGGTCATCACATTGTGCGCGATCGGCCGCCGCTCCGCGGTGTTGAATTGGCTGCCGGTGAAAATATCGAACGATATCTGACCGCTCGGGATGCGCACGTCGCCGACGCGGCCTTCGAGGCGGATGGCGCCGGCGGGAATTTCGAAGACTTCGCGCACCGTCTCGGCGCGCAATTGCACCGCCTTGGCGGCGCTGGCGAGACCCAAGCTCGCATGAACGACATAATTGCCCGGCGGCAGCACAAAGGTCGGCGAAGGCGCCCGATCCTCCTTGACCAAGCGGAAGGCGCCGGCGGCGTCCGGCCTGCCGGTATAGACCCGCCAGACGACGCCGCTGTTGATGGCCGGAGCCTCCCGCCCATAGCGGGCCGAAACCGCGAGCGCGACTTGGCCTGGCGGGATCATCGGGACCGGCTGCGGCGGCGAAGACGGCTGGGGGGGCGGCGGTGGCGGCGGTACGAGCGTAGCGCCGGGGGACGTGGCAACGCCCGTACCCGGCGCCGTGGGAACCGGCGAGGTCAGCTCCGGTGGAAGCAGGTTATGGGTCTGCGAAAGCGCGGAGGTCGAATGGGTCAGAATCGCAACGGCCACCAGGACTAGCCACGCGGCTGCGTGCGCGGCCCAGCACCGAACCCCGATAACACCCCGCCCATCCATGGGTTTTGTGTCGTTCGCAATCGCGGCAATTTCAAGCCGCGCGCCGCACTTGGCCCTTCCCGGCCGCCGCGGCCAACGACCTGCTTCACCATAATCGCAGCTAACGCGCCGCGGTCGACCCGAATGGGTTGGTCCGCTAACCTTTGGTGGAGCATGATCTTTTCGTATGCTGCCGCGGATCACGTTCGCGCAAAGTCTCGCTTCAGATCATGCGCTAAGGCTAACGACTTGTTATGTTTAGCACTCGGGCGGATCATCCTGTGCCGAGAACCTTTTCAGGGCGGGAATTGAGGAACTGGTGACGATCGAAGATATTGGAACCAAGGCGCTCGTCAGGCGGGCGTCCGTCCGTCCCTCGGTGGGTCTCGTTCTCGGCAGCGGCGCCGCGCGCGGCTTCGCTCATATCGGCGTTATCCACGCTCTGCTCGATCGCGGAATAAAGCCCGACATCGTTGTCGGCACCTCGATCGGCGCGCTGGTCGGCGGCTGCTATGCCAATGACAAGCTGGATGAATTGGAGAGCTGGGCGCGGGCGCTGACGCTGCGCCGCATTCTCGGCTATCTCGATGTTCGCATCGGCGGATCGGGCCTCATCGGCGGCAGCCGGCTCGCCCGGCGGCTGGCCGAGGCGATGGGCTCAACAGCCATCGAGGATTTGCCGATACGCTTCGCCGCGATCGCAACCGAGGTCGGCACTGGTCACGAGATCTGGCTGACCCGGGGCTCGCTGGCGCTTGCGATGCGCGCGTCTTATGCCCTGCCCGGCATTTTTCCGCCGGTGCGGCTGGGCGGACGCTGGCTGATGGACGGAGCGCTGGTCAATCCGGTCCCGGTGACCGCGGCGCGCGCCTTTGGCGCCCGCGTGGTTATTGCGGTCAATCTCGACGCCGATCGGTTCGCGCGCGGCGCTACCATCGCCAGTCACGGCTCGGACACAAGCGACGAGCCCCCCTTGCCGCCGCCCGGAACGCCGCGCAGGGCGTTCATGGGGCTGCGCGGCATGTTCGGCGCCGAGCGCGCCTTGCGGCGCGAGATGTTTGCCGATGCCGGGCGGCCGGGCTTTTCCACCGTCATGGTGGAGGCGTTCAACATCATGCAGGATCGCCTCACGCGCATGCGGCTTGCCGGCGATCCGCCCGACGTGCACATCACCCCGCATATCGGGCATATCGGCTGGCTCGATTTTCATCGCGCAACCGAGGCCATCGCCGCCGGCAGAGCCGCGACGGAAAAAGCCCTCGAGCCGATCATCGATACCATCGCCGCGCTCGGTTAGCGCGGTACGCAGCGGCAAAAAAGTATTATTGCGACGGCGATTGTCGCGCGCAGTTCGACTGGCAGCTCAACTGGAGCGCGTTGCAATTGAGCAAGCAGGTGGTACCCGCCGTTGCATTGAGATTGGGGGGTGTCGCGGAACTGGGGCTGGGAGGCGCGGTAGCCGGCGTGGGTATCACGCACGTCGTTTGACAGTTCGCCGCTTGCGAATTGCACGTCATCATGCAGTTCGTCACGGTCGATGTCTGGGCGAGGCGAATCTTCTCCTCCGCGCCGGCCCCCTGCGCAAGCGCGGCGGTGATTGCCGCCGCAGCCGTTAGAAGCGCCATTGCCCGCATATCCCCTCCGCGGCTCGAATATCCTAAGAGCATAATAAAACATCATAACGCCAGAACCCGCCGGGCGCATGTTCTTTCGCGCTCACGCCGTAACGTCGTGCGACAATCAAGCGGGAGTGCCCTCGATCGCGGGCAGCCGCGCTAAGCGGTCATCGCTGAGCGGTCATCGCGCTAAGCGGTCATGATGTAGTCGCGCATAGCGACCGATTCGCGCTCCATCTCCTGCACGCGATGTTTGACGATGTCGCCGATCGACACGAGGCCTATAAGCCGGCCCTGATCGACCACCGGGAGGTGGCGAAACTTTCCGGCGGTCATGCGCTCCATGATACTGACCACCGTTTCGCTTTCGTTGCAGGTCTCGACCTTGCGCGTCATTGTCTGGCTGACCGACTCATTGAGAGCGGCGGCGCCGCGTTCGGCCAGCGTACGCACGATATCCCGCTCGGAGATGATCCCGGCGAGCCGGCGGTCGGCGCCTAGAACCAGCGCGGCACCGATCCGCTTCTCAGCGAGCAGCTTGATGGCTTGCGCCAGGCTTTGCCCCGGATCGATCGTCACCACGTCGCGACCCTTGTGCGCAAGAATGATGCTGACAGTCATCCTAAACCTCCCTGCCTTTGCCGCAGCGACCGCAATAACGGCTCACACTGCCGCAAGGATTATATTTTCGGTCGGCGCAAGTTTTTGTCGGCGGGCGTTTCTTAAACCGGCGGATCAGAATTTTCAGACCCGTCCTCGGCTGCCTGCGCCGCGTTGCGGTGCAGCATCGAGTCTCGCGTGGGTCGCCCATAAAGACCAGCGCTGACTCTTATAACATATAATCATGCAAATGCGGCGGCCACGTGGTGCGCGGCCCGCGTCAGATGCAGATGGGCTGTGAACAAGGCGAAGAATTTAGTTAGATTTTTGCCGAAGGCCCTTCGCCGCCAGACGCGGCAGAACTTCGCTGCAGAAGAACGGCAATTCGTCGATGTAATTGACAAACGTGATCGTCGTGCCGGCAAATCCAGCCTGACTGATCTTCTCCAGTTCGTCCGCAACTTGGTCCGGATCGCCGACCAATGGATAAACGCCGTGCCCAGCGGCGAAGCGATTGCGGAACAATTTGAACGCCTCAGGCGGAAACGACTTGGCGTGCAGACCCTGCAATTCCATCAGACGATCGACCGCCGGCCAATCCGCTTCCGTCTCCGCATAATGGGCGTGATAGTCCTGCGCTTCCTTCGCTGTCGCACGACAGACCACATAGCTCGTGGTGAACACGTCGATGTCGCGGCCATACTTGTTCTTCGCGTGCGATTTGATGTCGGCGACGTCCTTCCGTCCCTGCTCCGGATCGATGAGCACCGTGAAGAGAAAATCGGCATTACGCGCTGCAAAATCGCGGCCCTCGCCCGACGAGCCGGCATTCATGATCGGCGGCAGCACGCCGCCGACCGGCTTGGGATCGCCAAACACATGCTTGAGGCGGAAATAGTTACCGTCCCAGTCGAATGGTGCGTCGCTTGTCCAGATCTTGCGCACGACGTCGTACCATTCCTGGCCGAAGCCGTAGCGGGCGGTGTGCTCGGTCGGCAGCGGAATGCCGAACATGTCGTATTCAGGCTTGTTCCAGCCGCAGACCACGTTGAGGCCGAAGCGTCCGCTGCCGACCTGGTCCATCGTTGCGAATTGCTTGGCCGCCACGATCGGATGGGTGAAGGCGGTGTGGGCGGTGGCGAAGACGGTGATGCGGCGGGTCGAAGCGAGCAGCCCGGTCGCCCAAGTGATCGTTTCAAGCGTGTTGTTTTGAAAAGCGGTGTCGCCGCCATAGCCGATCCAGCGCGCAATCGGCAGCAAAAACTCGATACCGGCTTCGTCGGCCATAACGGCCAGAGCCCGATTATGCTCCCAGCTTGCATCCCAGCGCTCGGGCACCTTGGTGATCGCCATGCCCCCCGAGCAATTGGGTGAGAAAATGCCAAGCTTGAGCTTGTTGGCATTGAACATCGAATTGTCGGGTCTGCGCATTTTTAGGACGTCCGTGGCGGGATGGATGTGGAGGTGGGAACGAAGTCACAACGCGCAGCGCAAAGTCTGCATCGCCCGCATTGGATTACAAGCTTATTTCGTGGGCATCAGCGGCTGCGGCGCGGGTCGAACCGGGGCTGCGGGGCCACCGGATCGAAGGCATTGAACAGCAGCAGGCCGGCGACAAAGCCTCCGATATGCGCCTGCCACGCGACCTCCTGCCCGGCGCCTTCCCCGATGGGGATCGAGCCGAAACCGAACAGCGCGTTGAGCCCGATCCACACCCCGAGGAAAATTAGAAAGCGCGGATTGCGCAGCGTCGCCGCCAACGAGGACGCCGGCATGCGATAGGCCTCGGCGTTGCCATCGGCGCGCCACAGCCCAAGCGGCGCCCCCTGCTGGAAGACGAAGCGCAAAGCCGCCGCCATGGCGCCTGAGATCGCCGCTGAAGCACCGATCATCGGCACCATCGCTCCGCGGTGCGTGATCAGATGGGCGAATGCGCCGGCGGCGGCGACGACGAGCATAAAGGCGGTGTAGCGCCAAGCGCCAAACCGGCGCGCCAAGGCGGTGCCAAACGGTAAGAGCCAGGCAACATTGAGACCGATATGGAGCAGATCGGCATGCAGAAAGGCGTAGGTAAAGAACGTCCACAGGTCAGCGCCGAAGCCGCCGGGAAACGACCCGCCGGCAACGAGATCGACGTCATAACGTGCCGGAATGAAGGCAAAGGTCAGCAGGAACCGCACATCTTCGGCTTCAGTCAGCACAAGCATGCGCAGCGCATGCACCAGCACCAGCACAGCCACCGTGGCCAGAACGGCCGGCGGCACATTGAACATCGGCTCTGAACGCTGATTCACCGGGATGCACCTGACGTCCCGCCGACATAGGCCGCGACCGCAGCGACGGCAAGCAAGCTTTTTTCGGTTGTTGCCGCAAATAAAACAAAAGGGAGGACAGCGTCCTCCCTTTTGCCGCTTGCGTGGGGTTCCGTGTCAACGTTCCCGATCCGGAGTGTCCATCGCATCGGATCGGAAAACGTCTGTCACATCCCCTCGCCTCCCTGTTTCGCAATGCTGCCGAAAGCCTCGGCAGCGCGTCCGGAACGTGATGCGGTCACGCTAGGCGGCCCGCTCGCCGCCGCCAATCTCAACCTTTTGTTAGGCTTAACAGAGCGTTGCCGCCGCGGGCGCCGGCCCGACCGAGCTCGCGGCATATGGTCTGCTCCCCTCGGCAACCGCACGGCCGAACCCCGCTACCTCTGTCCCAATCGGGGACAGACGTGTTGCGGGGCGACGCGCGTGCGGGAGCGACTGTCATGAAACACGCCGCGAGCTGCGAACTTTACGCTTACTGGCAGAGCAAGCGCGGGAGCCGTCCGGCTCCGGAACGCACGGAGATCGAGCCTGGCGCCATTCGCGCCGTGCTTGCGGACGCATTCATCCTGGCGCTCGACCGCAGCGCCGGTCACCCGATCCGGCTGGCGGGAACGCGCATGTGCGCCTTGTTCGGGCGCGAAATCAAAGGCGAATCCTTCCTTGACCTTTGGGCGGAGCCCAATCGCTCGACCATGGAAGGCCTGCTGTCGATCCTGTCCGATGAGTGCACCGGGACGGTGGCCGGCGCGAGCGCCGAGAATGACAACGGCGATGCGGTGGAGCTCGAGCTGTTGCTGCTTCCGCTCAGCATTCGCCGGCCGATTTTTGCACGGGCTATCGGCGTGTTGGCGCCGCTGAAAATTCCGGCGTGGCTGGGCACAAGCCCCGTCGGGCCGGCGTCGCTCGGCGGCCGAAGACATATCGGCGCGGCAATCGAGAAGCGGCTGCGGCCGCGCTTCATGGCGCCAGGTTTCATGGCGCCATGGGGCCGGCGCGGGCTTCTGGTCTACGACGGTGGACGCTCGCTCCCTGTGCAAGAGGAGGACGGCCCGACCGCGGCGTAGGGCGTTTTGCGGCCGAATTCGGCGGTCATGGCCAGCTAACCCGCCGTTAAGACCCCATGCCTAGGGTTTCCGGCGCAAGCTCATGGGCCGTCATGGCATTACCCTTACCAAAGGATAGGTTGCGTGCGCTCGGTGAAGAGCGCCGGCGGTTCCAGCGCGTCCGGGTCGACCTGCTGGGCCGCTACATGCTGCCCGACCGCCGCGAATTCCCCTGCCAGGTGGTGAATATGTCGCCCGGCGGCATGGCGTTGATCGCGCCGGTGAGCGGCCAGGCCGGCGAACGGGTGATCGCCTATGTCGATCACCTGGGACGCCTGGAAGGGCACGTGGCGCGAATTTTTCAAAACGGCTTCGCGATGACGATATCGGCGACGCCGCGCAAGCGCGACAAGCTCGCCGCGCAACTGACCTGGCTCGCCAACCGCCACATCCTCGGCCTGCCGGAGGACCGCCGCCACGGCCGTATTGTGCCGCGCAACCCCATTACCCGCCTGATCCTGCCGAACGGCATCAATGTCAGTTGCCGGCTGATCGACGTGTCGCAATCGGGCGCCGGCATTGCCAGCGACCAGCGGCCGCCGATCGGTGCGCTGGTCACGCTCGGCAAGGTGCAAGGCCGTGTCGTGCGGCATCTCGAAGACGGCTTCGCCATCGAGTTCACCCGGCTGCAGCATCCGGACTTTCTCGAAGACGCCATCGGCCCGGCTTAGTGGTTTGTGCGGACGCCCGCACGCTGCCTCAGGCGGCCAGGAAATTCGCCACCAGCGGCTTGAGGATTTCGAGACGCTCGACCTGCGGCACGTGTCCGCAATCCTTGATGATCTCGACCTTGGAATTTGCGATCCGCGCGGCAAACTCCTTGGCATAGACCGACGAGACCAGCGCGTCGTCCTCACCCCAGACGATCAGCGCCTTGGCCTTGATGCGGTGCATGCGCTTCTTGAGGCCCTTGTCCGGGATCGGCCACACGAACTTGCCGGTAGCGCCGAGCGCCCAGACGAGGTCGGCTATCATGGTCGCGACCGCGTCGGGGTCTTCCGGCATTTGCAGCGCCTTCTTGACCGGCTCCGACGAGAGATCCTTGTACAAAGTCGCCACGAGCTTTTCCGGCGACATCACCATGTAGGGAGCGACCGGCGCGTCATCGCGCCACAAGCCGATCGGGTCGAGCAGCACGATCTTGCTGATCCGCTCCGGCCGGTGCGCGGCGAGCTCGCACGCCATCATGCCGCCGAACGAAGTTCCGACCACCGGAACAGAATGCAGATCGAGGGCGTCGAACATCTCGTCATAGATCAGTACGAGGTCCCATAGGCTATCGACCGCATAGATCGACTCGCGCACCGTTTCGCCGGTGCCAGGATGATGCGGCGCATAGACCGTGTAGCGCTCGGTGAGGCCTTCGACGAAATCGTCCCAGATCGGCCCGCCGGCCGGGTGCAGATAAACGAGCGGCGGACCGCTGCCGGCCGTCTTCACCTTGGCTTCGAAGTTGCAGTGCTTGATCGGGATCGTCTTGATAACCGGAGCAGGCATGGTTCACATCCGAGCGAATTTGCGGTTTGGGCGACGCCGCGCGACCGTGAAACGGCCGCGCGGCCGGTGGCGAGACGCAGCCGAGCTCAGGCGCTCGCCATCTCGCGCCGTTTGACGGCGCGGTTGCGCAGCTTTTTCGGCCACCAGGCATTCTCGAAAGTCTTGTCTTCCCAGATCTTCTGCAGATGCGGCAGAACCTCGCGCCCGAATAATTCGATATTCTTGTTGGCGACATGGTGCGGCATCGACCCGAATTGCAGCACCACCATGAGGTGACCGACATTGAGGCGCTTGACCATGGCTTCGAGCTTGTCGCGCACCGTCGCCGGACTGCCGATGACGACGAATTCGTTGGCGACCATGTCCTTGGCCTTGAGCGGCTTGAGCTCGATCGACAGATCGCCGAATTGCAGGAAATTCTTGCCACCCTTGAGCACATTCAGAAGGCTCTTGTAGTCGGCATAGCCGGGCGGCGCGATCTGATAGGTCGGCTGGTGCAGGAGCTTGTGATAGAAGTATTCCACATGCTCGGCGTATTCTTCTTCCGCCTTGCGGTCGGTCTCGGCGACGCCGACAAGCTGCAGGAACGAGGCGCGATAGGGGTTTGCGTCCCTGCCCTTCGCAGCGGCGCGCTCCCAGAAGCGGTCCATCACGTTGTAAGCAGATTTGCCGCCGAAATAGCTGAGATAGGCGTACGGCAGATTGCGGTCGTGGCAGTAATCCCACGTCGAGGAGCTGGCGGCGCCGGGCACCAGTAGCGGCGGATGCGGATCTTGCACCGGCCGCGGCCACAAATTCACTTTCGGGAGCTGATAGTACTTTCCGTTCCAGGCGAAGAATTCCTTCGCAGTCCATGCTTTCAGCATCAGATCGATGGCCTCGCGCCAGCGCTCGCGCTGGTCCATGGGCGTGACGCCGTAGCTGATATTGGCGTCGCAGCCGAGCCCGAGCGGCACGCCGGCGACCAGGCGGCCGCCGCTGATGCAATCAAGCACCGCATATTCCTCGGCGATGCGGATCGGCGGCGAGGTCGCGGCAAGCGTGGCGCCGAGCTGCACCAGCGCGACATCGTCCAAGCCCTGGTCGCGCGTCATCTTAGCCAGGATCGCGCCGAACAGATTTGGATTGCACATGAACCCGTACGGGTTCTGATGGTGCTCGTTGGTGCCGATGCCGTCGAAGCCGAGCCTTGCCGCCAGCATCAATTCGTCGATCGACCAGTTGTAGAAATCGCTAACCTTGCTGGCGTCGCCATATTCCCACCAGGGCGCATCCACCCACGCCGAAGCAAGTCCCTTGGGGAAATCGTCCGGCAGATCGCGGTAGGGCATGAAATGGAAACTGGTGACCTTCATGGGTCATTCCTCCCCTATGGCATGTTAGACCGGGTCGCGCGGCAGGCGCCGGGTTCATCGGCTTTTGTTGCGATTTAACTTGAGATCGAACGAGCCGACAAGCGCAGGTGCTCAAGCGCCCGGAAAGAAGGTCCCGAGCCCTCAGCCCGTCATCGCGGACGCAAAGTGTGGCGAAATCGGCGCGGTCTCCGCCGCTCTGGCCCGCAAGCTGATGACGCCGATCAAGAAAAGCGTCACTACCCGGTAAATGGCGTCCGCAACTTTGAAAACTTCATAATGGTGGTTGCTTACCGGCAAACGTGATGCGATAGCGCCGCCGCGTATTGAGAGAGAACGGCGGCGCGTGCAGGAAATGCTTGTGCCGCAAGGCTTGCCGCGGGGCCGATACATTTTTAGTAAAAATCGAGCATCTAAATCTTTACTCGATCAATGCACAAAACTGGGCCGGTTTTTCTGGGCTGTTTATCTGATTTTACTTCAAATTGAATAACTCGACTTAGCCGCACCGCAAAAGCTTTGTGGGAAATGTGACCCAACGATACGGGAGAGGGGTCACATGAAGTCGGGTGCAAAAACGGTCGTTGCGCGCAGCGCCGCCGCGAGTCTGATCGCACTCGCCGCACTTGCTGCTTCGACCGCAGGCAACGCGGAAGAGCGACCGCTGTTTATTTCGCTCGGCGACATCGCCAAGGCGCCGATCGGCTGGGTGGAATTCTGCGTCGAATACGAACCGGAGTGCAAGACCAAACCGACCCAACCGCGCGACGTGATGCTGTCGACGCAAGCTTGGAGAGACCTCGAGCGCGTGAACCTTTTTGTCAATACGCACGTCAAACCAATGACCGACATGGAGCATTGGGGCGTGGTCGAGCGCTGGAATTATCCGGACGACGGCTACGGCGATTGCGAGGACTATGTGCTGCAGAAGCGCAAGATGCTGATCCAGGCCGGCTGGCCGCGCGAGGCGCTGCTGATCACGGTGGTGCGCGACAAACGCGGCGACGGCCACGCCATTCTCACGGTCAAAACCGACCGCGGCGAATTCGCTCTCGACAATCAGACCGATCAGATCCTGCTCTGGTCGGAAACCGGCTACCGCTTCGTCAAACGCCAATCGCAGTCCGACCCCAATGTGTGGGTCTCGCTTGGCGAGCCGCGCGGAACGCCGGCGACGGCAGCTTCGCGCTGATCGCGAAAACATCGAATTAGGAGTTTGCGACCCCGGTCACGTCCCCACCCCTCCCCGTCCCCAGACCGGGTTCGCGCGGCCGGCTCTTCCCCAGGAGCCGGCCGCACCTTTTCTATTTGATTTCATTGACGTTTTTTGTCTCCCGATACGGCTCAATACGAAAACGAAACAGGAATGGGCCGCAGAAACACGTGGAAAATCCGTGGAATTTGAGCCGGCTTTCTCCCCACGCTGTTTCTGAAGTGACTAAGACCTAGGAAAGGTCACGAGTGTACATCTTGAGGCATGCTCGCCCTGCGGGCATAGTTCCCACATGACACCTGACGAAATGCTGACGTTGCTCCGAGCCCATAACATTGGGTTTTCGGCAAAGGAAATTCCGTATGGGCGGCAGTTTCGTTTGGAGGATGGCGCAATCGCCAATGTCTACGACAAGGGAACGATTGTTTGGCAAGGCAAAGCAGACACTGCTTCAGCTCTCAAAGTGAAAGGGCTTTGCGGCGCGACCTCATCAGGCGCTCCGACGACTTCCCCGACTAGCCCCACCGTCGTCAGCCCGTCCAACAACAAGGTCTTTATCGTTTATGGACATGACATCGAATGCCGGGAACAACTTGAGTTGCTTTTGCGCAGAATGAAGCTTTGACCTGCTCCCGAGATTTCGGACCGTTGATTACGTGAGAGACTGGCTCCCGATTCGGAGGGAGCGATGCGCAAAGCGCGTTTTACGGAAGAGCAGATGGTGGCGATCAT
>Ga0187781_10000570_pt1 | contig 26377 bp, 25 predicted proteins | sample 0715_SJ02_MP02_2_FD_132447 | JGI IMG/M metagenome (GOLD analysis project Ga0187781, IMG submission 132447) | Tropical peat soil microbial communities from peatlands in Department of Meta, Colombia - 0715_SJ02_MP02_20_MG | ecosystem: Environmental > Terrestrial > Soil > Wetlands > Peat | place... | reverse complement strand
TGTCCGGCGTCGGGGCCGATCATCGCCTCCAATCCCTGCTCGGAATACATGTTCCTCGACGACACCGCCTGCAATCTGGCGTCGTTGAACCTGCTGTCGTTTCACGACGAAAAGACGCACGCCTACGACGTCGAAGGCTACGAGCACGCGGTGCGGCTGTGGACTATCGTGCTCGAGATCTCGGTGCTGATGGCGCAGTTCCCCTCGCGCGAGATCGCGCAGCGCAGCTTCGACTTCCGCACGCTCGGCCTCGGCTACGCCAATGTCGGCGGCCTGTTGATGTCGTCGGGCATCCCCTACGATTCGAAGGCCGGGCGCGCCATTTGCGCGGCGCTGTCCGCGATCATGACCGGCGTCGCCTACGCCACCTCCGCCGAAATGGCGGCCGAGCTCGGCCCGTTCCCGCGCTTTGCCGAAAACCGCGAGGCGATGCTGCGGGTGATGCGCAACCATCGCCGCGCCGCCTATGGCGAGCGCAGCGGCTACGAGAAGGTGGCGACCCCGCCGGTGCCGCTCGATCATCAGGCCTGTCCGGATGCGCGGATGTCGGAGCACGCCCAGCGCGCCTGGGATCGCGCGCTCGAACGCGGCGAGGCGCACGGCTTCCGCAATGCGCAGGCGAGCGTGGTGGCGCCAACCGGCACCATCGGGCTCGTTATGGATTGCGACACCACCGGCATCGAGCCCGACTTCGCGCTGGTGAAGTTCAAGAAACTCGCCGGCGGCGGCTACTTCAAGATCATCAACCGCGCGGTGCCGGAGGCGTTGCGCGTGCTCGGCTACGGCGACAACGAGATCGCCGAGATCGTCGCCTATGCCGTCGGCCACGGCAGCATGAGCGAGGCGCCGGCGATCAACCACACAACGCTGAAGGCCAAGGGTTTTACGCCGGAGGCGATCGACAAGGTGGAAAAGGCGCTGCCCACCGCTTTTGACATCAAATTCGCCTTCAACAAGTGGACGCTGGGCGCCGATTTCCTGCGCGAGGCGCTCAATGTCGACGCCGCCGATCTGGCGGCGCCAAGCTTCGACCTGCTCGCCCATCTCGGCTTCAGCAAGCGCGAGATCGACGCCGCCAATATCTACGTCTGCGGCGCCATGACGGTCGAAGGCGCGCCGCATCTGAAGCCCGAGCATTATGCCGTGTTCGACTGCGCCAATCCCTGCGGCCGCACTGGCAAGCGCTATCTCTCGGTGGAGAGCCACATCCGCATGCTGGCGGCGGCGCAGCCGTTCATCTCCGGCGCCATTTCGAAAACCATCAACATGCCGAACGAGGCGACGGTCGCCGACTGCAAGGCCGCCTACATCCTCTCCTGGAAGCTCGGCCTCAAAGCCAACGCGCTCTACCGCGACGGCTCGAAACTGTCGCAGCCGCTGCAAAGCCAGCTCATTGCCGACGAGGCCGAAGAGGACGAGGTTATCGAGGCCTTCCTCGACAAGCCCGCCGCCGCGCGCGCCGCCGGTCTGGCCGAGAAAGTGGTCGAGAAAGTCGTCGAGCGCATCGTCGTGATGCGCGAGCGCGAGCGCATGCCCGACCGCCGCAAGGGCTACACCCAAAAGGCCGTAGTCGGCGGCCACAAGGTCTATCTGCGCACCGGCGAATACGACGACGGCCGCCTCGGCGAGATCTTCATCGACATGCACAAGGAAGGCGCGGCGCTGCGCTCGCTCCTCAACAACTTCGCCATCGCGGTGTCGCTCGGCCTGCAATACGGCGTGCCGCTCGACGAATATGTCGACGCCTTCACCTTCACCCGCTTCGAGCCGTCCGGCCCGGTGCAGGGCAACGACTCGATCAAATACGCCACCTCGATCCTCGATTACGTGTTCCGCGAGCTCGCGGTGAGCTATCTGGAACGCTTCGACCTCGCCCATGTCGATCCATCGGGCGAAGGCTTCGATGCGCTCGGCAAGGGCGTGGAGGAAGGACGGCCGACCGAGACGCGTTACGTCTCCAAGGGCCTGACGCGCTCGCGCACCGACCGGCTGAAAGTGATGCAGGGCGGCGCCGAGTCTCTACCCTCCCCAGAGGGCGGCGCGCGCAGCGCGCCCGGTGGCGGCGCCTCCAACGTCACCGCGTTCACCGGCGCCGGCGGCCGCGCCGAAGTCGCCGGCACCACCGCGCTCAAAACCGAGCCGGAGCAAAAACTCTCGCCGGCGCAGGCGCTCGAGCATCTCACCTGGAGCGATGCGCGCGCCCACGCCAAGGCGGCCGCCGCCGAGAAACGCGCCGAAGCGCGCGCCAAAGGCTACGAAGGCGAAGCCTGCGGCGAGTGCGGGAATTTTACTTTGGTGCGCAACGGCACGTGCATGAAGTGCGATACGTGCGGGAGCACGACGGGGTGTTCGTAATCGCGCAGAATACCTGATTTCTAGGCGGAGGATGGCCTGCGGGCCGTCCTCTGTTGTCATGAAGCCGAGCACGCAATCGCTTAGAGAAGTTCATGAATTTCTCCCTCGCGTGGATCATGACGGCTGTAGACGCGATTGCAGACTTCGCACGTGGTGTTTTGCCCTGGAACTACCGCTCGGCGGCATCAAATTGGATGGTGTTTGGTATAATTTTGTTGGCGCTGGCAATTCTGTTTTTTATTATGCATTTCTTGACGCGAGAGACGCCAAAGATAGGCTGGACTTTTGAAAAGACCGGCTATCCAGTGCGACTGAGTTGGAGTCGAGACACGTCAGGAAAAGCGACATACTATGTCGACGGCGTCGAGTTCGGGCGAGAAAACATTTCCGGACACACACTGCACCAGATCGACGCTGAAATAAAATTGCTTAGGGGCAATCAACGAGTCCCAACATTTGTTGTGATCAATGGCGCTTGGCACAATCTTAGTGAACTTGGTTCAGTGCCTCCGCGGGCCATGCTCTTCCTCGGCTTGGGATTTCGATCAGATGGGGTTCATGCTCCAAACTTCTCACAGAGGATGACGTCGGACCAATTTCTTAGAGATTTCGGAGGATTTGCGTTCTCTACTAGCATCGATGGCGACAAAAAATCGTGGACCTTCACAATCGAAGAACTGCGTCAGCAGTTTGAAGCTCAGGAACGAGAGAGCGAAGATCAGTGGTTCAAAAATCCGATGAACCGGCCGCAGGTAAAGCTAAAGACTGAATCCTGAACGCAACTTGACCAAAGCCCGTAGGATTGAGCACTTGCAAAACCCATCAAACATCCTCGCGGCCGAACAATGGGTTTCGCTTCGCTCAACCCATCCTACAACCGCTACGCAAAACGGATGGCCCGAATACCCGAGCCCGGGGCGGAAACCGGCGCTGACACGCTTCGCTTCCCGCGGCACAGCGATTATATTCGTCGCTATGAAAACGCAGCTATTGAACAAGGCGTTGGAGCGGGTCGAGAATTGGCCGGAGGAGGCGCAGGACCGGCTGGCCGAGATTGCGCTCGATATGGACGCGGGTTTGAAGGACGTCTTGTATGAGCCGAGCGACGAGGAGCTAGCGGATATCGACCGTGGCCTGCGCGATGCGGCAGAGGGGCGCTTTGCAGGCGAGACGGAGGTCGAGGCGGTGTTCGCCAAATTTCGCGGCGCGTAGGATACCCTTAAAAACCATCATGCACGCTATTCGCAGCGCGCTTCCCTCCTCTCGTCACCGCCGGGCTTGACCCGGCGGTCCATGCTGAAGATCGGCAAGGCCCTTCGCTTATCGGATGATCTCCTCCCACAGATCGCGCCACTCCGGATTTAGCGAGCGGATCAGATCGATCTTCCATTTGCGCGACCAATGTTTGATGTTCTTCTCGCGCTGAATTGCAGCCATGGCGGTGGCATGTTGCTCATAGTACACGAGCATCTTGACATTGTGTTCTTGGGTGAAGCCATCGACAACCCCTTCGCGATGTTCGTGGACGCGTCGGATGAGATTGCTGGTAACGCCAGTGTAGAGCGTTCCGCGCGGCCGGCTGGCCAGAATGTAAACCCAATAGCTCTTCATTCCGAATGGTCGGCATGGATTGCCGGGTCAAGCCCGGCAATGACGAAGGACTGGGCGTGAAAAGTCGCTATGCGGACGGATAGCAAGCGTAGCCCGGATGAGCGACAGCGAAATTCCGGATCTCGCCTCCGCGCGCCAACCGTATCTTGCCTCGCTCACGCGGGCTTCATTCCGAATGTTCGGCATGGATTGCCGGGTCAAGCCCGGCAATGACGAAGGACTAGGGAGCGAGCAGCCTCTACGCAAACGGATAGCCGGACGCACCCGCCCCAGCCCGCACATATCCGCTGCCGATGGCGCCGAGCAGGCCTTCGATCTTGTCGAGCGTGGCGTCGATCAGGCCCGGCGGCTCGCCGGCGGCGAGCTGGTTTTTCAGCTCGAGGAACATCCGGTTGGCGCCGTCGAGACGGCGCGCCAGCATCATGGTGACATAAAGAAGCGCGGCCGGGTCCTGGCCCAACAGCGCCGCGGCGTCGGCGACGTGAAACTCCGATGCTTCGAGCGCGCGCACATCGGCGCTGTGCGGCTGGTCGAGCAGCGCGGAGAGCTCGCCGAACACCGCGCCGGGCTCGGCGACGGTCGCGATCTCGGTGCCGCCTTTGACGATCGAGACCGCGCCGCTTTTGAGAATCAAAAGCCGCCCGGTTTTCGTGCCCTCGGCGAATACCGTCTCGCCGGCGTCATAGCTCGCGAGCGGCAGCGCGGTGAGCCGCTTTTGCCAAACCTCGGGATCGTGAATAAGCGTCATCTGCCCCCCCGCCCTTTTCCCCTCTCGGCCGCGCCGATTGCGGCGCATGACCGCCGTCCGAGCAATACTTGGCCGCGCTCAAGCCGGCAATGTCGGGAGGCGGTTGCGCAGCCCCAACGCTCGTCATTGCCGGGCTTCGACCCGGCAACCCATGCAGCGTTCGGGCGTGCACAACACTGGCGGGCACTCTTTGGCCGGCTTTCGGTCGGCATGGATGCGCGGGCGCAGGCGAGCAAAGCGACGCCGTTCTTCGAACGGCTATGCCCGCGCATGACGAGTGAAGCAAGCGTAGCCCGGGTATCTGCAGCGCTACCGCCTGCACCGCTCAGACCAGCGGTGAGGCCCCCTCACCCTCGGTCGCTTCGCTCCCATAGCCGATGCTTCGCATCGGCGTTCTTAGCGCTAAGAACGGCGTCCAGAGGACGCCTATGCTCTCCCCGCGCGGCGGGGAGAGGTGAAAAGACTCACAACCCGAGGTCGCTTAAGCCCTTGTGCTCGGCCGGCCGCGGGCCGAGCGGCCAGTGATAGAGCCTATCCTTCTCCGCGATCGGCACGTCGTTGATGCTGGCCTCGCGCCGGCGCATCAGGCCGTTCTCGTCGAATTCCCATTGCTCGTTGCCGTAGCTGCGAAACCAGTTGCTGCTGTCGTCGTGCCATTCGTAGGCGAAGCGCACGGCGATGCGGTTCTCGGTGAACGCCCACACTTCCTTGATGAGACGATAGTCGAGCTCGCGCGCCCATTTGCGGGCAAGAAACGCCTCGATCGCTTCGCGGCCTTGAAAAAATTCGGCGCGGTTGCGCCAGCGGCTGTCGGGCGTGTAGGCGCCGGCGACGCGCACCGGGTCGCGCGTGTTCCAGGCATCTTCGGCGGCGCGCGCCTTTTGCGCGGCGGTCTCACGCGAAAACGGCGGCAGTGGCGGACGTGTCGTCATCGGCAACGCTCCCGTGGCTTTCAGTCAAGCGGATGACGACGAGATAGCGCGCCTGCCGTTTTCCGGCTAGAGCAGGATGACTTTTCTTAGAATCGTCATCCCGCGCCAGCCTTTTTTTGCGCACGATCTTTGCCGAAAATCTGGTTCCACAAGGAGACAACGCAATGCCGATGTGCTCGCGCCGTTCTGCCGTATTTACACTTGCGGTCATCTCCGGCGGCGCCGCCGTCATCACGCCCACTCTCGCCGAAACCGGGAAACCGGTGACCACGCCCTCCGGATTGCAGATCATCGACAGCAAAGCCGGCACCGGCCCCTCGCCCCGGACCGGGCAGACCTGCGTCATGCACTACACCGGCTGGCTCTATGAGAACGGCGCCAAGGGCAAGAAATTCGACTCCTCGGTCGATCGCGGCGAGCCGTTCGAATTCAAGATCGGCCAGCGCCAGGTGATCGCCGGCTGGGACGAAGGCGTCGCCAGCATGAAAGTCGGCGGCAAGCGCACGCTGATCATTCCGCCTGCACTCGGCTACGGCGCGCAAGGCGCCGGCAATGTGATTCCGCCGAACGCGACGCTGGTCTTCGATGTGGAGTTGCTGGGAATCAAATAAGGGACCGCGGGCTTCCCTGCTCTCGTCACCGCCGGGCTTGACCCGGCGGTCTATGCTGAGCATCGGGAAGTTGCATCCTCTCAGTCAGCGTATGATTTCCTCCTGCAGATCGCGCCAAATCGGGGTTCAGTGAACGGATCAGATCGATCTTCCACTTGCGCGACCAATGTTTGATGTTTTTCTCGCGTCGAAAAAGCTTTTCATACTGAACCTCAGCATGGATTGCCGGGTCAGGCCCGGCAATGACGATGAAATGTTTGTTGACTCGCGAATACTCACTCAGCTGAGCCTGCGAGCGACTACTATACCCCTCACGCCCCCTCGCCCTCCGGCGCCGGAACGCGCATTTCGTGGAAGCGGCGCTCGATCATCGCGTAGACCTCGCGCACCAGGATATGGGTCGCGACCTCGTTCTCGGTGCGGCCGAGTTTTCCGAGCGTTGCCAGGAGGACGAGATAATTGAACGTCTCGGTCGGCAGCGTCAGGCTCAAGGCCCGCGCGTCCGAGCGGTTTTCGGGTCGGGCCATCGTCGGACTGAACGCCTTCGCTCAAGTGTCGAGTTATAACTTGGTTATAATATAGTTAAAACCCTTGGCAGGCGAATCGAATCATGTCACGTTAGGCCTCGGCGACGGGTTTCGCACAACAAGCTTAAAGGCGACCCCAATGTGGGGTCCGGGTGAGAAAACGTCGGGCTGACAACCGCTTAACGCGGGCTGCGGCTCGGTGATCGCGGCCGCGTGCGCGCCGCCGGGCACCGAATCCGCACCGAAGGCGGCCGGCCCTGCACAGCGCCCGGTTGCGCGCGGCCCAAGCCCTGTCGGCGGCCCAGAACAGGCCGCGGCATTGCAAGCGAGGCCGTTTTCTCAATGACTACCCCATCAACCAACACAACCTGGAATCCGGAGCGGGTCGCGCAGCTGCGCGCCTTCATCGGCGCGGGCCTGACCTGCAGTCAGATCGCCGCCGAGATCGGCGTCACCCGCAACGCCGTCATCGGCAAAATCCATCGCCTCGGTTTAGGGCCGGGGCGGCCCGCGGCCGCGCCGGGGCGGGCGTGCCCTCCCCGCACCCGGCGCCCGCGGCTTACGTCACAACGGCAGTTGCTGCGCCTGATCACCGCCGACGCGCCGCGCGCCGCCGACGGCACGATCAGCGAGGCGATTTCGGTCGACAGCGTGAAGTGCTGCTCACTGCTCGAGCTTGAACAAGGCAAGTGCCGCTGGCCGGTGAGCGAGCGTGCCGCCAATGGAAACGCAGCGGATTTTGTTTTTTGCGGGAATCAGGCAATCGCCGGCTTCTCTTACTGCGCCGGCCATGCGCGCATGGCCTACCGCACGCCGGAACGGCGGCGCGCATAGGCATGCGTGGAGTTTGGGGACGCGTTGGGCGTGTCGGAGGGTGCGCCTGCGTCTTGGCCCGGCCAAGACGCAGGCCTGCACCCATCATCCAAGCCAAGGGCCAGACTGCGCGGACTTTCACCTCCCGACAATAATCCAGATTAGCAAACAACCGCGGTGGCGCCGTTCCAAAACGGGCGGTCGCCGCGCTTCCTCTTAGCTCGATATTCATCAGTCGGGGCTAACGTGCCCGGTTATGACGCTCACCCCTCAAGTGTTGCTGGCCGAACTCGACACGGCGCTCTCCGAGGTCTCCCAAGACTGGCGGAGCACAGTTCTGCGCCAGATCGCCGATCTGTTTCTCAACCGCGCGGACGTTTACACCAAGGAGCAAGTCGGGCTTTTCGATGCGGTGATGAGCCTGCTGCTTCCCGGTCTCGATCGCCCGGCGCTGGCCGAGCTGAGCAACCGCTTAGCGGATGTCGCCAACGGACCGGCAAAGGTGCTGGCAAGCCTCGCTACTCATCCCGACCCGGAAGTTTGTACACCCGTGCTTGAGCGATCGAAAACGCTGCCGGACAAAGTCCTCCTCGAGGTCGCAGACCGGGAGCGCATCGAGCACAGCATCCTTTCGAAGATCGCGGCCCGAAAAGAGCTCAGCGCGGCGGTAACCGATAGTTTGCTCAAGCGCGGCAGCGCGGCCATCCAGCGCACGCTTCTCGAGAATCCGAACGCCCGCATTTCGGAAGGCGGCTTCGCTCGCGTGGTCATGGGCCTCGGCGGCGACAAGAGCCTCGCGCAGCTCGTAGCGGCACGCGCGGACCTGCCGGCCGAATTGCGGCCCTGGCTGAACGATACCTTGAATAGCTAGACTCCCATTCCGCTCGTGTCCGCGAAGGCGGGACCCTGCCTTTTTGCAGTCCGCCTGGATTCCCGCGGGAATGAGCGGAGATTAGGAGCATGTCCCGGAAAAGTGGAAGCCGGTTTTCCGAAAAGGACATGCGACAGAACAAGAATCCAGAGCACATCCCGATTCGGTTGAATCGGGATGTGCTGTAGCGTCCGCTCAAGCCGCAGCGGCGTGGCCGTGCTATTTCCGCCGGGCCCGTTTCGGCAGCTTCAGCGGCCAGCTCACGATATGCTCCTCAAGATCTTCGTCGGGTACATTCTTTTCGCTCGCCAGCTCATGCGAGCGGACGGAGACGCCGGCGGCGTGCACCGTCTCCGGATCGCCCGACACCAGCGGATGCCACCAATAGAGGTCCTTGCCCTCGGAAAGGAGCACGTAGGCGCAGGACGGTGGTAGCCAGGTGATCGTCTTGAGGCTCTCCGGCGTCAGCCGCACGCAATCGTCCACCTGATCGAGCCTATGGGCATAGTCGCGGCAGCGGCAGGTTTTGCCGTCAAGCAACCGGCAACCCACATTGGTGTAAAAGGTGCGATCGGTGCCCTCTTCCTCGAGCTTGTTGAGACAGCAGCGGGCACAGCCGTCGCAGAGGCTTTCCCATTCCGAATCTGTCATTTCCTCCAAGGACTTGCGCCGCCAGAACGGGACGTCCCCGGTTTCCTCGCCGGTTGCCATTTTTACTCCCGGCCGAGCGCGTCTCGGCCCGCGGTTCTTTACGCCTAATTTGCCCCCAAATTCCATTACACTTGTCGATCAAGCCGCATTGGCCGCAGGCGCCGGCTCAGCTACATCTCCTCTGCGCGAGAATGAACCAAGGACGGGGCACGATTCGGTGCCGGGGAAAGGCTAAAGCGTGACCGACCTGTTTCCCGATCGCAGCCCCGCTTGGCGGGTGAAGCTCAAGCGGCTTTTGCTCGATCTCGACGCACGGCTCGATTTCTCCGTGTTCCAGAGCGGCAAATGGGCCCGCGACGTCTATGAGCGCTTCACCACCTTCATGGACCGGTTCCACATCGCCGGCTGGCGGCGCTGGCTGATTGTGGAGCCGCTCTCGGAAGCCGCGACCCTGGGCACCGGCGGCCTGATGCTGATGCTGATGCTGGCGATTCCCTCCTTTCGCGAAACCTCGGACGAGAACTGGCTGAAAAAATCCGAGCTCGCCGTCACGTTCCTCGACCGCTACGGCAACGAGATCGGCAACCGCGGCATCAAGCACAACGATTCCGTCACGCTCGAGGATATGCCCGACCATCTGATCAAGGCGACGCTTGCGACCGAGGACCGGCGCTTCTTTGACCATTTCGGCATCGACTTTTTCGGCACTTTCCGCGCGCTTCTGACCAACGCGCGCGCCGGCGGCGTGGTGCAAGGCGGCTCCACCATCACCCAGCAGCTCGCCAAGAATCTGTTCCTGTCGAACGAACGCACCATCGAACGCAAGATCAACGAAGCGTTCCTCGCGCTCTGGCTGGAAACGCACCTCGCCAAGAACGAGATCCTCAAGCTCTACCTCGATCGCGCCTACATGGGCGGCGGCGCCTTCGGGGTCAACAGCGCGGCGCAATACTATTTCGGCAAGTCGGTGCGCGACGTAACGCTGCCGGAAGCCGCGATGCTCGCGGGCCTGTTCAAGGCGCCGAGCAAATTCTCGCCGCTGGTGAACCTGCCGGCCGCGCGTGCGCGCGCCAATGTGGTGCTCGACAATCTGGTCGAAGCCGGTTTCATGACCGAGGGCCAAGTCTATGGCGCCCGGCGCAATCCAGCGACGCCGATCGACCGCAAGCAGGAAGACGCGCCGAATTATTATCTCGACTGGGCGTTCGACGAGATGCGCAAGCTTGTCGATACTTTCCCCAAGTCGGTCACCGAGAGCTTCTTTGTGGTGCGGACCGCGATCGAACCCAATCTGCAGCGCTACGCCGAGCACGAGGTTGAATCGGCGCTGCGGCAATACGGACACGACTACGGCGCGAGCCAGTCGGCACTGGTGATCGCCGATCTCGACGGCGGCGTGCGGGCGATGGTCGGTGGGCGCGATTACGGCGCCAGCCAGTTCAACCGCGCGGTCGATGCGCTGCGGCAGCCGGGCTCATCGTTCAAGCCTTACGTCTATGCAACTGCGTTGGCGAATGGCTTCACCCCACAGTCGGTGGTGGTCGATTCACCGGTCTGCATCGGCAATTGGTGTCCGCACAACTATTCTGGCGGCTATTCCGGCTCGCTGACGCTCACGCAAGCGATCACCAATTCGGTCAACATCATTCCGGTGAAACTCTCGATCGCGCTCGGCGACGGCAATCCCAAGCTCGGCCGCGCCAAGATCATCCAGACCGCGCGCAATTTCGGGATCTATACGCCTCTGCCCGACACGCCGTCGCTGCCGATCGGCGCCGACGAGGTCAACGTGGTAGAGCACGCGGTCGCCTATGCGACCTTCCCGAACCTCGGCAAAGCCGTCGCGCCGCATGCGGCGCTCGAGGTGCGCACCGGCACCGGCGAACTGGTGTGGCGCTTCGACCGCGACGGCAAGCGCCCGGAGCAAGTGATCTCGCCGAAAGTGGCGCTCGACATGATCGGCATGATGAACTCGGTCGTGCAGAACGGCACCGGCCGCCGCGCGCAGCTCGACGGCATTCAAGTCTCGGGCAAGACGGGCACCACCAACGGCTATCGCGATGCTTGGTTCGTCGGCTACACCGGCAACTTCTGCGGCGCGGTCTGGATGGGCAACGACGATTATCAGCCGACCAAGCGCATGACCGGCGGCACGATCCCGGCGCTGATCTGGCACAACGTCATGGCTTACGCGCATCAGGGCGTCGAATTGCGGACGCTGCCGGGCCTGCCGCCGCCCCAGCACGCTCCGACTGTCGCCGACAAGGATTTGCAGGGCGCCTCGGCGCCGCAGCAGATCCTGCTGACGCGCAAGGGCACGGAAGCATTGGTGCGGGTCGAACGCCTGCTCGACGAGGCAAGCCAAGCATTGCCGCCGCCCGGCGTGCCTCCGGGACCGCTCGGGGCGCTCGAGCGCCAGAGCGGCGTCACGACCCAGACGGCGGCGAGCGATCAGCCGTCAGTACCGACCAGAGGCAATTAAGCGGCGTTTCCTGTAAAAGGATTGCCGCCATTCGACCGGATCGAACGTGCGCCTGTTTCTTGGCTCCTGCTTGACCTTCATCCTCGCCGCCGCGATCGGGCTCGGCGCGACTTGGCTCACGCTGACGCGCGGCGTTGCCTTCGGCGCCTTGACGGTCGGCGCATGGACGGCCTGGCCGAAAACCGGATCGGTGGATATCGACCCCTATGCGCGCGCCACGATCGCGCGCACCGGCGCACTGCCGATCGGCGCCGGCGATGGCGTCGCCTTTTTCGCCCGCACCGACGATGCCGGCGACGCCCTCGACGGCCGCTGCACATTCGTGGTCAGCGGCATGACGCCCGCGGCCCGCTATTGGACCGTGACCCTTTACGACGCGCAGGGCCGATTGGTCGCCAACACCACCGATCGGCACGGCTTCACCAGCGCGGAGGTCATACGCGACGCCGGCGGCGGCTTCGCCATCACCGTTGCGCCGCGCGCGCGGTCCGGAAACTGGCTGCCGAGCGGCGGAGTCGAGCGGTTCGTGCTGGTCTGGCGGCTTTACGACACGCCGATCGGCGTTGCTTCGCTCACGACCAAGGAAGGGCCGATGCCGGCCATCACCCGAAAGAGCTGCTGATGATGCGCATCGCTCTATGGATCCTCGGTGCGCTCCTCCTCGGCGGTATCGTGCATCTTTCCACTGTGCTGGCGATGCCTTCGGCCGCGAACCAGGACGCCTATTCGCGGCTCTCGGAACGCACGCCGGTTAATGCAGTGGTGCCGCTTCCTGCCGCGTCCGGACAGGATGCCACCATGCCGTTCATGGATCCGGCTTTTGCGGTCGCGGTCTGCCGATATGATCTTTCTGCAGGCGCGCTCAAACTACACGCGCCGCTTAGCCAAGCTTACACGTCTGTGACGTTCTACACGCGCAACAGCGTCGCCTATTACGCCATCAACGACCGGGCTGCCGGCCGCCGCGCAATCGACCTCGACCTGATGACGCCGGAGCAGCGCGCGCAAGTCCCCGAGGAAGAGGATGTCACCGCCGCCGACCGGCTGATCATCGAATCGCCTACCCAGCGCGGGCTGATCGTGCTGCGCGCGCTCGCGCCCGAACCAAGCCTGATGGCGATGGCACGGCGCGCGCTCGCCAATGCGCAATGCCGCATCGAGCCCCTGCCGACACAATAAGAAGGCAACTTCTTATTTCACGATGGGTGGTGGCTTGGCCGCCACGGCGACCGGCGCCGCACGAAACGGTCCGGGCGGGACCAGCTGGTTGGAGGCGATTTGTTGCTGCATCAGTGTCAGCGAGATGTCGACATTGGTCGCCATCTCTTCCGGCTCGGAGACCGCCAGGCGATTGAGCGCGAAACGATAGCTTGCGCATCGCTGCGCCAGCGACTCCTGCACCCAGGCGATGGTGAGATTGTTCTCGGCGACCCTCGCCAGCGCGTTGAACCGCTCGGGCGGGGAAATGTCGGGAATGAGTTCCATCGTCGCCTGGCGCTTGTGGTCGGCTTCGATGACGCGGTGGGCGACGTAGAAAAACGGCCCCATCCGCACGATGTCGTTGCGGACATCGTCATTGAGCCGATTGTAGCGTCCCGCCGACGAGCGATAATCGGCGGCAATGAGTTCCCGGTAATAGGCGTACGGATCGACGATCCACAAGTTGCGCTGAAACTCGCGCTTCTCGCCGTATTCGTAGACGACGGCATCCCAGCGGTCGCGATCGTAAGCCGGCTCGATCAGCGGAAAAGCAAGATCGCGCAGCGTGCGCTCGTCTTCGGTCAGATTGGCGAGCGATATCGGCAAGCCGGCGTGCGACGCCGCTTCCTGGCCGACCCAAGCATGAATGTTATCGGCAACGGCAGGCGGCTGGACGTACCCCAGATCGCCGAGGCTCGAGCAGCCCGTCAGCGCCAGCAGAGCCGCCGCCACCAGTATTGATGCGACTTCGGAACGCTGGCGGAGGCTCGCCACGGTCGACCCGCGGTCAGCGGCGCCGCACGCGTCGACGCCCACCATTTTGCGCCGGCGGCGGAATGTAAGGTTCCGCGTCCTCGATACGCGCATCGTGCCGTTCGATACGGATGACAGGGAGGATGATGACGGTGGCGGACTCTTCGGCACCGCCGGCGCGGCCGAAGCGCACGGCACGTCCGTCGTCGGGAAATTTCAGAATAATACCCATGTCGGCGGCCCAGCCATTGTCCGCGCCCTGACGGCCCGCGGACCCCTCCGCCGATGCACGCACATCGGCGTTGTCGCAACTAAGCCCGATGCAGGGTTAACGGTCCGCTAACGGCACCCGCTTAACTTGATGACAATCCGAGGATCGGTCGCCCCCACGAGCGGCCCAAAGAAATGCACGGCGCGCCGTTCGCGCGGCCGCAATCAGTTCGAGTAAGGCGGTCATGGAGTCTCAGAATTTCTTCGGTTTCGACGGTCTCACCGATCTCAGCAGGCGCAGCGGGATCGACATGCGTCCGACGCTGCTGCGCGTTCTCACCGATCTTTATGTGCATCGGCTCAGCCACTCGGCGGACGAGGAGCGGCACTACACCGAGCTCGCGCTGCGGATGCTCGAAGCCGTGGACGTCCCAACGCGGGCCGCGGTGGCGAAACGGTTTGCGCATTATCCGAGGCCGCCGCTGCGCGTTCTGCAATGGCTCGCTCGCGACCTGCCGGCGGTCGTCACCGAATTGCGCAGCCATCCGCTCCTGCAGGCGCCCGGCTCCACGCCGCGGCGGAGCGGAACGGCCTCGCCCGCGGCAGTCGGTCCCTCGGGCGAGCAACAACAAATACAGCCGCCGTCCGAGGACATCGATGCGGCGACTGCAAGCGAGCTGAACGAGCTGTTCTTCACGGCCACCGCGACCGAGCGCCGGCTCATTCTGCTCAATCTGCATGTGATCGACCCCCATCCGATGTTGCGCAGCCGGGTCGTGACCGGCGCGTCACTCGGCCAGGAGCTCGAAGCAGCGGTACTGACCGGCAAGCGCGAGCATTTTGCCGCCCGTCTGGCGAAAGCCTTGCGAATCTCGCACGAGCAGGCGCGGCGCATCGGCAACGATGAACTGGGCGAGCCGGTGCTGGTTGCAGCCAAGACGCTGGCGCTGCGTCGCGACGTGCTCTATCGCATCCTCATGTTCGTCAATCCGGCCGTGGGCCATTCGGTTGAGCGCGTCCACACGCTGGCCTCCCTTTACGACGAGCTGAAGGTGGAAACGGCCGAAGGCATGCTGGCAATTTGGCAGGCGCTGCCTGCCGCCGAACGCGTTCGCTTGGGACATCGTCCACTCTTGCGCGACGAAAGCCGACCGCGCACAGGCGCCGTCACGGCGCAACGCCCATCGGCCGCTGCGCCGACAAAAGAGTTCCCCAGCGTTTCCTGAGCGCTCTTCCCTCAGCCGCTGACGACGTCGAGGAAATTGCGCCCGGCGCGATCCTCTATCTCCACGATCCAAATATCGGGATCGAACTTAAGTTGCCGCTCCAGGTAACCCTCGACGTCCGCATCGGACGCCGATTGCTTGGCGAGGCTGGGCGCGAAGGCCCGGGCGGCGGCCTCGGCCTCCTCGAATGCGCTTTGCGGCGCCGGTCCGAACAAGTCCGACGTGCCGTCGAGCCGGTTGACGCGAACGAAAACCGCGCCGGCCTCCTCGGCGCCGCGGCGGCGGACCGCGCCGAAAACACCTTCGACCTGGCAGCGGCGCAAATAGGCCGCGACCCAAAGACCGGTTTTGAGACGCATCGTCTTCATCCCGCGCGCATCTGCGCTCGCGAGAGCCATAAAGACAAAAGCGGCGGCTGGCGACGGGACAATCGACGAACAAGCGCGCGTCTGCCGAAGTCTCGCCTGCGTTTGCCGCAGACGAGCACTATTGGACCGGACGCCCGGTCATTGCCGCAAGCTCGCTCATGAGCCGGTCGGAAAGGCGTCCTGTTACCGGCAGCTTGTGGTCGGCTTCGAATTTTTGGATCGCCGCGCCGGTCGGCTCGTCGAGTGTTCCCGTCAAGCGGAGTTGACCGTAGCCGTATTCCGACAAGACCCGCTGGACCGCGGTAATGCGCGCAGACGACCCTAAAGAGGAAGTCGAGGACGGCGCCGGCGACGAGCCGATCAGATCTCCAATTGGATCGTTACGACGCGCGGAGCCGGCCGCCTGTGCCCGCGAGGCCGGCGCGGTGCGCGCAGGCGTCATCTCGCCGGCTCTATCCGGCTGCCGCGCGGGTTGAGAGCTTGGCGCAGGCGGGATCGAAGACAGCGCGCCCGGCAGGGCAAGTCGGTTATCGGACGTCTGCGCCGTCGGATTGGCAAAGAACGGCGCCGGATGAACGCCCGACTGGAGGAAAACGGCATTGACGATGATGATCAAGCTTGCCGCGCCCGCGCACAGGATCGCGGCCGCGTCGACGGGGCGATGCGCAGCGCCGCTCCACAGCCGCACCCCAACTGCCGCGAGAGCACCCGCTGCGGCCCCCCCGCCGGCGCCGCCGCGTCGTCCCCTCTTGGTCCGCCGCTCACGCACTTTTCTTCACCGTCACGGTTTTGGATGCCGCCACGACCGCAGGGTTTGGCGGGCGAGCCGCACTTTTTTGTGGCGACTGGCCGGCGAGATAGTTGACCGCAATCGGCACCGGGAGCGGCCGCGTGTCGAGGCTGCGCGCACGTTCGCAATCGATCGGCAACCGGACGGTCACGCGCGTGCCCTCGCCCACGCGGCTGCGGATACCGAGTTCGCCGCCATGCAGGCGCACCAAGCCCTTGACGATCGACAATCCGAGGCCGGTGCCGCCGTGACGGCGGTCATAGCTGGCGCGCGCCTGGAAATACGGCTCGCCCACGCGGGCGAGATCGTCTTCGTTGATTCCAACGCCGTTATCTTCGACCACGAACGTAATGTGCGCGGCATCTACGCTCGCGCCGACGGCAATCTTGCCGCCGCGATCGGTAAAGCGGATGGCGTTGGATACGAGGTTGATCAGAATCTGATTGAGCGCCCGCTTGTCGGCAATCATCTCCGGCAACTCGCCGATCAGCTTTTTCTCGATCGTCACGCCCGCCTCGCTGGCGCGCAACGCCAAGAGATCGCAGCAGGTGGCTATCACCTGCGACGGCGCAAACGGCTCCGGCGTGATTTCGAAATTGTCGGTCTCGATCTTCGACATGTCGAGAATGCCGTTGATGACGGCAAGAAGATGATGCCCGGAATCGTTGATCAATCCGGCATATTCGATGCGGCGATCGGCATCGAGCATCAGCGCGGATTCATTTCTCAACATGTCGGAGAAGCCGATAATCGCGTTGAGCGGCGTTCGCAACTCATGACTCATCGTCGCGAGGAAACGGCTCTTCGCGGCATTGGCGCGTTCGGCGTCTCTCCGCGCCTGCTCAAGCGCTTGTTCCTGAAGCTTGCGCTCGGTCACATCGCGGAGCACGGCGACGACTTCGCGTCGATCCTGCGCGCCTGCATCCGGCATCGGCTGCTCGAGCGGACGACAGCGCATCTCGATCCACACATGTTGCGGCGGAGCGCCAACGACGTCGGAGCCGCGCCGCACGCGAAATTCAACCGACCGGCTTTCGCCGAGCACGGCCGTATCTCCTAATGCGGTGAGATAAGCGGGCCGGTCGGCGACGTGGACCCGGTCGAACAGGCCGTGGCCGCACAGATCGGCGATGCCGCAGCCGAACAAAGATTGCGCCGCGGGCGAAACGAACAAGAGCGCGCCGTCGCTGCCATGACGCACGATGACGTCGGTCATATTGCGCGCCAGCAGGCGATAACGGTCTTCCTCGGCATAGAGCAGCCAGAAGCTCGTGCGCGCCAACGCCTCGGCGCCCAACGCAAGACCTGCGGCATAAAGCGCGGCGGAAACGATGCCGAGCGTGGCAAGCGCGATATGGCCGCCGGGATCCGGCGCCGGCAACCAGGCGAACTTGCTGGCCAGCACCAACAGGCCGGCGGCTGCGAGCGCGAAAGTCGAGGCGATGGCGACGACGCGGCGCGAGGCCGACAGCGACGCCTCGAGCGGAACGACCACGAGCCAGATGGCCGCGAACGACGTGATGCCGCCGGTGAGCGCCGCGACCGAGGTGACAAGACCGGTCAAAGCCAGCGAAGACAGAACGTGCGCGCTTTCGTAGCGGCCGGTGCGGGAGAGAAAATAGGCGACAAGAATGGGAACAACGAGCCAGCCGAAAATAACCAATTCGACCACGCTCGGCGCGCCGCGCGCGATGAGATACGCGGGAAAGGCGGCAAGAGCGATAACGCTGCCGAGAAGGCGCGGAGCGATGAAGGCGCGGTGACGCGCTGCCGTCAGCGCATCCTGTTGTGCGGATGGATGCACCAGCGTCCCAATATAGTCTATTACCGGCGCAAACAGGCCCACGACCCGCACGCACGCCCGACCATGCAGACGCGCTCCCCATTTTTCTGGAGCGGGATGGTGTCAGAGGCCACTTAAGCGAACACTAAGGTCGTGGTGGCGCGGTGCGCCAGAGCCTCAGCGAGAGCCTTTTGCGCCGTCGGCAGTTGGGGTATTTGGCGATCATGGTGAACGGGCCGTTGCCGGGTATGCGCCCGATATGTGCGGCTGTACGTGCCCTGTACGTGCCCTTGGCCCGCGCTCGCCGCGGCGCTGTTCGGCAATCTGTGACGAGGCACGCAAGCATCGCGCTGACAATTGCAGTGAACTTCCTGCGCCGTCCGGGATTCGCTCAAATTTTAGGTAAATTGGATTTTTTCAATTTGGGCGAAAATTTGCAGCTTATTCTGTTCGATTATGTGGAAAAACGTGCCAGCACAGCCAACGCGCCTTTCAACCGTGCCTGCTAGGGTCGGCGCACATGCGGTAAAGGCCGCAGTCGGGGATGCGGGTCACATGTTCTTTCTGCTCCGAATGACATTCTGGCTCGGGCTGGTGCTGGTTTTGCTGCCCTTCGGCGCCGCGCAGCACAGTCCGTCCGGTGGCGACGTCAGCGCGAGCGAGGCAATCTCTGCCGCCTCCGCGACGGTCGGAGATTTGCGCGGCTTCTGCGGACGTCAACCCGACGCCTGTACCGTCGGCTCGCAGATGGCGTCGGCGATCGGTTATCGCGCACAAGCCGGAGCAAAGATTCTCTACGAGGCGCTGAGCGAAGCGATGGCGCCGCGCGAAACAGGATCGGTCGGCAACAGCGCTTCCAAAAATACGGTCGGCAAGGCGGCCGCCGAAAAGTCCGCGGCCGAGCATCCTTCGCAGAGCACTCTGACGCCGGCCGACCTCGCACCCGCCTGGCGCGGTCCGCCGGCGCGCAAGGACGGCAAACACGCCGCTTAGACGATCGCCGGCTGCAGCGGCAAAACATCGACGTTACGGGTTCCACGTTCTATATAGAGCTTGACGAGGAACCTTTTCGGCGATGCCTGACATCGAAGAGATCATCGACAATTTCGCCGTCCTTGACGATTGGGACGACCGTTACCGCTATTTGATCGAGCTTGGACGGGAATTGCCCCCGCTTTCCGCAGCCGCGCACAGCGAGGCCAACAAGGTGCAGGGCTGCGCCAGCCAGGTTTGGCTTGACACGCACGTCCGGCGGGACGGCGCCGGCGGCCCGGTCCTGACTTTCGTCGGCGACAGCGACGCGCACATCGTGCGCGGGCTCATCGCTATTCTTTTCGCCATCTTTTCCGGCAAGCCGGCCCGCCAGATTCTTGACACCGATGCGCTGGCACTCTTCGAACGCATGGGGCTACGGGAACATCTCACCCCTCAGCGGTCGAATGGCTTCCGGTCCATGGTCGAACGCATCCGCGCCGACGCACGCGAATCGTTGACGGCAGCCGCCGTTTAAATCGCTCGCCCGGACGACAAGGCTTAACCGCGCCGGCAGCTTCGGCTGGCAGGCGGATCAGGCCTTTCTGCACCCACGGAAACAGGTTTGGCCCCCGTCCAGAACGGATGGTAAACCTGCCCCCGACACCACGGGGTGGGAAAACTCGACATGGCCGTTGGCGAGATCGGCACATCCGGCGCACTCGGCCGCCATAGCGCCCGCGCGGCACTGACTGACGTATTTGCCGGGCTGGTTTGCAGCATCCTCTCGATTGCCTATTGCCTGTCGTATGCGGCCTTGATCTTCAACGGCCCGCTGGAGCCGGCACTCGCCTATGGCGTCGCCGTCACTTTTCTTTCGGCCGCCATCGGCGGCTCGATCGTCGCCTGGCGCAGCTCACTGCCGTTTGCGGTCGCCGGGCCGGACAGTTCCATCTCGGTCGTGCTGGCGGCCTTGGTGGTGACGGTGATCCAGCGCCTTGGCAGCGCCGATCCCTTGGCCCCGACCTTGATCGCCATCTCCGCGAGCACGGCGCTGACGGGGATTCTTCTATGCGTCCTCGGATTCACCCATGCCGGGCGCGCGATCCGCTTCGTACCTTTCCCTGTCATCGGCGGTTTCCTCGGTGCTACGGGATGGCTGATGATCACCGGCGCCGTGCAGGTCGTCACCGAACAAAGGCCGCTGCTCGCCAATCTCGGATCCTTCGCCGGCGTCACGATCCTCGGCAAAATCGCCGCAGCAATTGCCGTCGGCGTGATACTGCAGCTTGCGCTTCGTCGATCGAAGAGCCCGTTCGTCATGCCGGGCATTCTCATTGCGGCGATGGCGGCGACTTATGTCGTGCTGGGATTGGCCGGCTGGTCGCTCGGCGAAGCGCAAGCGAACGGCTGGATGTTCAAGTCGCAGCCCGCGGCTACTCTCATTTCGCCGTGGCACCCCGGAATGTTGCAAAGCTTTTCGTGGACGCAAACGCCGGCACTCGCCGGCGACGTGCTCGCGGTCATGTTCGTCACCATTACCAACTTTCTTCTCAATACAACGGGCATCGAGCTGTCGACCCGCACCGACGCCAATATCGACCGCGACCTCAAGGTGCTCGGCGCTGCGAATATCGTAACCGCCGCGCTGGGCGGCTATGTGAGTTGCACGTCGATCAGCCGCTCACTCCTCGTGCGCACCGCCGGCGGCAGCGGCCGGCTGTCCGGACTGACCGTCGCGGCGGTCTCGGCGGCCTTGCTGATCGTGGGCCCCGCCTTCGTCGGTTACGTGCCGAAATACATTCTTGGCGGCCTGTTGTTGTTCCTGGGGGCCGGCCTCGTCTATCAATGGCTGATTAAATCAGCGCGACAGTTGCAGCTTGTCGACTATCTGTCGCTCATCGCCATTGCGCTCCTGATCATCAACTGGGGCTTCATCGCCGGCGTGCTGACCGGCATCGTGATCGGCTGCGCGACTTTTGCGCTCAGCGTCAGTCGCGTGAACGCCATCAAATTCAGTTTCGACGGCTCGGAATACCGCTCGTCGCTCGATCGCGGACCCCACGAGCTGACGCTTCTGGCGGCGCATGGGCGGGAAATTCAAGGCATGGCGCTGCAGAGCTATTTGTTCTTCGGCTCGGCCAACCGTCTCTACCAGCACGTCAAGGCGCTGCTCACCAAGCAGCGCGAATGCCGCTTCCTGATCTTCGATTTTCAGCGCGTCACCGGCATCGATTCGGCGGCAACGCAGAGCTTTGCGCAGATCAAGCAAGCGGCGACCGAGGCCGGCGCGCGCATCGTTCTGGTCAAGCTTTCTCCGGAATTGGAGCGGGCGTTTCGCAGCGCCCGGTTCATCTCCGACGGCGTCATCGTGGCGTCCGATCTGGACCGCGCGCTCGAGTCTTGCGAGCAGGCGATCATCGAAGCGCACCGCGCGCACGTTACCGACTCGCGATCGTTGCGCTCCTGGCTCTCGGAAGCTCTCGGCGACGCTCATCTCGCCGACAGCTTGTCCGACTATTGCAAGCGGCTGGAGGTCAAAGCCGGTGACGTTATCGCCCGCCAAGGCGATCCCGCAACGTCCATGCATTTCATCCTCGAGGGCCGCGTCGGCATCATCGTCGATTTGCCGGAAGGTCGAACCACCCGCGTCCGCAGCCTGGGCGGGCATACCACGGTCGGCGAGATGGGCCTGATAACCCGCAGCCCGCGCAGCGCGACCATTCAGGCCGAAGCGGCAAGCGTTCTCTACGTTCTCGATGCCGAGGCGTTCGAGCGCATCAAACACGAGCAGCCCATGTTGAGCCAAGCCCTGCTCGCTTACGTCATCAAGGTGCTGACCGAGCGGCTCAGCTTTGCGAACCGGCTGATCGGCGTCCTGCAACGCTAGACCATGATCCAATTCAATTGAACGGATTACGGTCTAGCGTTGTTCGTTTTGAGCGTGATCTTTCCCTGAAGACCGGATTTCACCCCGGATCGAGTCCGGGGCAGGCTTCTTCGGGATCGTGCCTCTAAAAGAAGCGCCTCATCCGCGATCGCGGCGGCGCCGGCGTTGTTGACCCAATCCCATTTGCTTGGCGAGCTGCGAGCGCGCGGCCGCATAATTGGGCGCCACCATCGGATAGTCGGCAGGAAGATTCCACTTTGCGCGATATTGATCCGGCGTCATGCCGTACTGGGTGCGCAAGTGTCGCTTGAGCGATTTGAACTTCTTACCGTCTTCCAGACAGACGAGATATTCCGGCGTGATCGAACGCTTGATCGGAACAGCGGGCTTGAGCGGCTCCGCCGGAGCAGCGACATGCGCGCCGTTCGAGACGCGCATCAACGCCGAATATATCTGGCTTATCAGCGCCGGGATTTCGGCACTGGAAACGGTATTGTTGCTGACGTAAGCAGAAACAATATTGGCGGTCAGTTGGATATAACTGGCCTCATCGGAATGATCAGCCATGTTGGGCCTGATGTTTCAAGAAATAGCCGCGCCCCCGCCGCCAACGTGGATCGCATGGGAACCTTCTGTTCCTCTTGCGAACTGTCATAAGATAAAACAACCGGACCGGAAATAAAGCAATAATTGGTCTTCAACCTGAAAAGCCAAGAATAATTAGTAGTAACGCCGGGCGGACCGGACTGCCCGATGGGGCTCCTGTTGATCCCCGTGCATCAGGGCGGCTCACAAAGAACAATTCGGAGGAAAAACCGGGCGCGAGCGCGGAAAGCGGGGTCTTTTAGGGCGTGTTCTCGATGTGGTTGCGCAGCGCACTAATTGAGCCGAAACGCAACGTGCCCTGCGGCAGCTGCGCTTCAATCGATCCATCGGAATAAAGCGTGTAGGCCATGCCCTCGACCACACCGGATTTGAGGACCGAGACCTGTGCAGGCGCTTGCGTCGCCGCTGCAGCCTGCGCCGGATCGGCGGCGGGCCGCGGCTCTTGCGCCAGCGAAGGCGCGGACGCGGCAAGCTGCCCAGGCCCCGCTTCCTTGTCGCGGCGCGGCGCGGCGGGCCAGAACGTGTTGAACACCGAGACCTTGCCCTTATCCGGCGCCGCGGCCGGGCGCGATTTTAGATCGATCCGTGGGATTGATCGCATGGGAGACGCGGCGCCATTGGCCGCGCGGGCCAGGGCAGCCACGCCTTTTGCTTCCGCGACGCCCTCGTCCAACCCCGCGGTTTCGCGCAACGCTTGCGAAACATGGGCCGTTTCTCCGAGCCGGCCATTTTCGACACGCGGGATCGTCGAAATTTTAGCGCGCAGGCGCTCGAGGACCGCTTCGTCCGCGTGCGGCTCCGGGGCGATCGGCACGGCGGGCAAAGGCGGCGGCTCCGGTTTGGTCTCTGCAAGTGCGGGCGTTGCCGAGGCGGCGCCATAGCTCGCGAGGAGCGCTGCGTCATCGATCCGAGGAAGGCGCGCCGCCGGCCGCGCGGCGAGCACGCGTTCAATGCGCCGCACTTCGCGAACCGCAAGTCCGAAGGCGATGAGGAGAAGCCCGCCGACCGCAGCGATGCTGCCTGGCGTGAGCACCTCAGTCTGGAAGGTCCCGTCACGCGGGCTCAAGCCCGAGCCAATGAGCAGCAAGCCCGCGGCTGTCGTAACGACACCCAAAAGCAACAGAACTATTGGCATTACGCCTGTCCCCCCGCTCGTCAGATGCGGTGTGACATAAAAAAGTATTTTGGACACCATATTAGGACTTCGCAAGGATTTAGAATAGCGCCAAGCGCGTTGGAATTGCCGCGTGCAACCTTGCGTCGCATGGCCTCAGAGAACACATGCGAAAAAGGTTCAGTTGTGACCGACGCCGTTAATCCCTTGCATCACCAAACAAATTCCACGATTGCCGGTAGCAGCCTGAGGCAGCCGCAAATCGCTACTGCGCGGACATTGCCGAAACCCGGCCGTTAAGCCTATTTAGAGGAAACTTTGCTTTTGGTCGGCCGTTTTTACGGACGACCCCCTACCCGCCCCCGTTTGCCGTTCATTTTGAGGAGTAGAACCAATGGCATTCACCCTACCCGATCTGCCTTATCCCTATGACGCGCTCGCCCCGCACATGTCACGGGAGACGCTCGAATTCCATCACGACAAGCATCATCAAGCCTACGTGACCGCCGGAAACAACCTGGCCAAGGGCACGGAGTGGGAGAACAAACCGGTCGAGGAAGTGCTCAAGGGCACCTTCGGCAAGAACCAGGCGCTCTTCAATAATGCGGGTCAGCATTACAATCACATTCATTTCTGGCAATGGATGAAGAAGGGCGGCGGCGGCGACAAGATCCCCGGCAAACTGGAAAAGCAGATCATCGCCGACATCGGCCCGATCGCAAAGGTGAAGGAAGACTTCACCCAGGCCGGCATAACCCAATTCGGCTCAGGCTGGTGCTGGCTGGCGGTGAAGGACGGCAAGATCACCGTGATGAAGACGCCGAACGGCGAGAACCCGCTGGTCCACGGCGCCAAGCCCATCCTCGGCTGCGACGTCTGGGAGCATTCTTATTACATCGACTATCGCAACCGCCGCCCGGATTACCTCAAGGCCTTCCTCGACCATCTGGTCAACTGGGATCATGTGGCCGAGATGTACGATGCGGCCGTCAAATAACGCCATCGTCACGGCAGGAGTGAGTTTAGAAGTGGGACCTTCGGGTCCCACTTTTTGTATGTGGAAAGCCGTTCGATTGGCGGACACCAGTGTGGCGGATTTGAAGTTCCTTCTATTTTCGCCGCACGCTCTGAGGGGAACTTCAAATCCAAAAGCCACACTACATTCATATAGTTGCCAGTGTCCCTTTTTGATTTCGAAGTTCGCAAAAAGCAAGCCGCAAACTCTTGCGAACTTCGGAATCGTGACACTAGACCGTGATCCAATTCAATGGAATCGGATCACGATCTCTCTCTGTTTTGAGCATGATCTTGTCCGAAAACCGGGTTTCCCCCCTCGGATCAAGTCCGAGGGCAGGCTTTTTCGGGATCATGCTCTAACCGTCACGCCGGCATGCGCATATTCCCAATAGAGCTCGCGCGCCCGACGGTATACCGGCCCCGGTTGCAAACTCCGATCCTCCAGGCGAATGACCGGCGACACTTTCGTGTAATTGCCGGTCGAGAAAATCTCGTCGGCCGTCTGCAAATCAGCGTACTGCAAGGTGGTTTCGATCACAGTGATGCCCGCCGCGCGCAACAGCCCGATCACGCGCGCGCGCGTGATCCCCGCGAGAAAAGTGCCGTTGGCGGTAGGCGTGTAAGCGACACCATCCTTGACCATGAACACGTTCGCGGTAGCGAGCTCGGCAATGTTGCCCAGCATGTCGCACATCAAACAATTGCCGAAGCCGCGCGCGTGCGCTTCGATCATGGCGCGCGCATTGTTGGGATAGAGACAGCCGGCCTTGGCGTCCACCGGCGCGGATTCGCGCGTCGGGCGGCGGAATGGCGACAGCGTTATCGCCGTGCCGGTCGGCTTGGGCAGCGGCGCGATATAAAGGGTCAGGCACCAGCGCGTCGTCTCTGGATCCGGCCGTACCGCCCCGCTCGCCGCATCCTCCGGCCAATACATCGGCCTGATATAGAGCTCGGCATCCTGATCGAAACGCTTCAGACCTTCGCGCACGAGCGCCATCCAGGTTTCGACCGAAATCAGCGGCTTGAGCGACATGACCCTGGCTGATTCGTTGACGCGCGCGCAATGCAGGTCGAGGTCGGGCGTGACCCCTTCGAAGGCGCGGGCGCCATCAAACACGGAGGTGCATAGCCACGCCGCATGCGTGCGCACGCCCATGATCGGCAGGTTGCCTTCATGCCAATCATCCTCGAAGAAGGTCAGCGTCTTCGACCAGGTTACGGTCCGGCTCATCGAATCATCCTTTTGCCGGCCTTATTGTCCCACCGGCCGCCCTTTGTCACCATCGCCGCGGCAAGGAGATAACTATGGTTAGCGCTTATGTTTTCGACGCCTACGGGACCTTGTTTGATGTCCATGCTGCGATCGCCCGCCACCGCGCCGCCGCCGGCAGCGACGCGGACCGGTTTTCCGAAATCTGGCGGACAAAGCAGCTCGAATATACCTGGACGTTGACGCTCGCCGGACACTACGCGGATTTCTGGACGCTGACCGAGCGTGCGCTCGATTTTGCCTTCGCGCGCGTGCCCTCCGTGGACCGCAGCCTACGGCCGAAGCTATTGGAAGCCTATCTCGCGCTCGACGCGTTTCCCGAAGCGCGAACTGCGCTTGCCACGCTCAAGGCGCGGGGCTTGCGGCTCGCCATCTTGTCCAACGGAACGCCGCGCATGCTCGCGGCCGCCGTCGAAGCGGCAGGGATCGCCGGTCAACTCGATGCGGTGCTGTCGGTCGAGAGCGTGCGCCGCTATAAGCCCCGGCCCGAAGTCTACGTGCTCGCCACCGATACGCTCGGCCTCCAGCCGTCCGAGATTGCCTTCGTGTCCTCGAACCGCTGGGACGTCATGGGCGC
>Ga0187781_10000569_pt1 | contig 26379 bp, 28 predicted proteins | sample 0715_SJ02_MP02_2_FD_132447 | JGI IMG/M metagenome (GOLD analysis project Ga0187781, IMG submission 132447) | Tropical peat soil microbial communities from peatlands in Department of Meta, Colombia - 0715_SJ02_MP02_20_MG | ecosystem: Environmental > Terrestrial > Soil > Wetlands > Peat | place... | reverse complement strand
GTCGTGCAGGGCACGCCGTTCATCGACGAGGTGCCGCTGCCGCACTTTTTCGGCTCCGGCATCGTCGTGTCGATCCCGAAAAAGAAGTGGGAGCCGATCACCTACGACGATCTCGAAAAAGCCGCCGGCAAGGTAGTGCGGCCGCGCGACGTCGTCATCGTCAATACCGGCTGGCACAAGAAGTATGAGGACAGCGAGGACTATTTCTGCTACGCGCCCGGCTTCGTGCCGTCGGCCGGGGAATGGTTCGTCGAGAAGAAGGTCAAGGTCGTCGGCCACGATACGCAGGCCAACGATCATCCGCTCGCCACCGCGATCGGCCCGCAGCGCAACGGGCCGCTGCATCCGCATCTGGCCGAGGAATACAAAAAGTGGTCGGGCGGCCGCGACTGGAAAGACGACTTCCCGGAATGGGAGCCGGTTCACCGCATCCTGTTCAAGAACGGCATCCTCGGCATCGAGAATGTCGGCGGCGACATCGACAAGGTCACCGGCCGGCGCTGCACGTTTGCCTTCTTCCCCTGGAACTGGGATCGCGGCGACGGCTGCATCATCCGGCTCGTCGCCATCACTGATCCAAAGCAAGCCTACCGGATCGAGAAGGGGGAGAAGTTCTGATGCAGGTCAAGCGTTTCTCCGACATCAAGGGCTATGACGCGCCTAACCACCGCGCCTGCTCGACCTTGCGCGTGTTCGGCGCGGAAGCCGGCGGCACAAAAAGCCTGATCGTCGGCGTGTCGCACTTCCTGCCCGGCGGCGGCGCCGGGCCGGACGCTTCGCCGCCCGAGAAGGTCTATTTCGTCCTCGATGGCGAATTGACGGTAATCGTCGACGGCAAGGAGACGGTGCTGAAAAAGCACGATTCATGCTTCATCGGTCCGAACGAGAACCGCGAAATCATCAACCGTGGCAACGAAGTGTGCTCGATCCTGGTCGCCATCGCGCCGGCGGCGCCGCCGAAGTGAAAATCACCTTTCCCGCAGGCGGGAGAGGCCGGATTGCGAAGCAATCCGGGTGAGGGGGCGCTTCCGCGCTTCTGAGCCAAGCCGCAAAGCCCCTCACCCCGCCCTCTCGCCGCACGCGGGGAGAGGGAGAAGAGGAAACGCCATGTCCGAAGCAATGTCCGAAGACTTTCTGAAAAACCCGCTGTCGCTGTTCGATGTGCGCGGCAAGACCGCGATTGTGACCGGTGCGTCCGGCGCGTTCGGCGCGCTTGCCGCCAAGGTGCTGGCCGGCGCCGGCGCCAATGCGGTGCTCTCGGCCGGCAACGCGGCCGAACTGAAAAAAGTCGCGGACGCCTGCATTGCGCTCGGCGGCAAGGTCGAGATCATCGCCAAGCGGCCGAGCTCGGAAGTGAACTGCGATGCCATCGTCAACGCCGCGGTCGATCGCTTCGGCCGTGTCGACATCCTAGTGGTCGCCTCCGGCCTCAACAAGGTCTCCAAGATCGTCGATCAGCCGGCGGCCGACTTCCTCGAAATCATCGACGCCAATGTCACCCAATCCTGGCTGATGGCGCGCGCCGCCGGCCGGCAGATGATCAAACAGGGCGACGGCGGCAAAGTCATCTTGATGTCGTCGGCGCGCGGATTGCTCGGCCATCCCGCCGGCTACACCGCTTATTGCGCGTCGAAATCCGCGGTCGATGGCATCACCAAGGCGCTCGGCTGCGAATGGGGTGAGACCGGCATCACCGTGAACGCGCTCGGCCCGACAGTCTTCCGCTCGCCGCTGACGCAATGGATGTTCGAGGACACCGAACGCGCCAATACGGTGCGCAAAGGCTTTCTCACGCGCGTGCCGAAGGGCCGGCTCGGCGAGCCGTCCGATCTCGCCGGGCCGCTGTTGTTCCTCGCATCGAAGGCGTCCGATTTCTACACCGGCCACATCCTTTACGCCGACGGCGGCTACACCGCGGGCTGACAATGGCCGCTGATCCGGTAAAGGAGCCCGCAAGCGCGCGTATTGCCGTCATCGGCGCCGGCCTTATGGGCCACGGCATCGCCCAGGTGTTCGCACTCGCCGGCCATGAGGTGACCATCACCGACTCGTTTGTGCAGACGCTGGACACGGCCAAATCGCGCATCGCCGCCAATCTGCGCGATCTCGGCGAAGACGAACGCGTCGTCGAAAACGTGCGCGCCTGCGCCGATCTTGCCGAAGCCGTAGGCGACGCCGACTACGTGGTCGAAGCCGTGCTGGAGGATTTGCCGCTCAAGCAGAAGCTCTTTGCCGAGATCGAGCGGCACGTCCATCCCGACACGATCCTCGCCAGCAATACCTCGGTCATTCCCATCACTGCGATCATGCAGGGGCTGACCCGGCGCGAATGCGCAGTGGGGACGCACTGGTGGAATCCGCCCTTTCTCGTGCCGCTCGTCGAAGTGATCGAGACGCAGTGGACCTCGGCGGAAACGATCGCTTGGACGATGAAGCTGCATGAGGGGGCCGGCAAGACGCCGGCGCACGTGAAAAAGGACGTGCCGGGTTTTATCGGCAATCGCCTGCAGCATGCGCTCTGGCGCGAAGCGATTTCGCTGGTCGAGCAAGGCATCTGCGATGCGGAGACGGTGGACTCCGTGGTCAAGGCCTCTTTCGGCCGCCGCCTGCCGGTGCTCGGCCCGCTGGAAAACGCCGACCTCGTCGGTACCGATCTGACGCTCGCCATCCACAATATCGTGCTGCCGGCAATCGACAGCCGCCCGGCACCGTCGCCGTATTTGCAGAAGCTCGTCGCCGACAAAAAGCTCGGCTTCAAATCGGGCGAAGGCTTCCGCAAATGGAGCCCGGACGAGCAGGCAGCGCTGCGAGCCACAGTGATGAAGCATCTGAAAGCGATGCGCGACGGCTGAACGCCGCTTCGGCGCCCCAGACGTGCAGCTGACAAGTTAGGAGGCACAGATGGAACTCAGTCAGGCCAACGATCTGCTCAATCCCGGTTATTTACCGTTCGAATCCGGCTATCGGGATCTTGCCGACGGCAAGCGGCTCGTCGCCGCGCTGACGCGCATGCCTGGATGCCGCGCCAAGATGGTGCATTGGTGGTTCTCCTGGCTCGGCGGCACCGAGCAATACAAGCTCTGGCACCCGCGGGATCACATCTTCAGCGACTGGGAAAACCGGCACGACGGCAACTATATCGGCGCCTCGCATCTGGTGCATGAATATCTCGCCGGCCCGAGCGGCCCCTTATTCAAGCTGCGCATCAATTTTCGCGATCCGGCGGAAATGTTCGACGCACGCCGCTATCGCGAGGCCGGCGTGGTCGCGGTCTGCGCGCGCATCGGCGATCTCGAACATCCGGTGAATTTCGGCCGCATGGTGCATTTCGTCCGCGACACCGATTATGGCTGCGAGATGCGCAGCCGCTTCTGGCTCGGCGAGATCGAAAGCCGCGACCCGAACGTGACATTTTCCGACGAGCAGATCCGGGCCATGCGCCGGAGCAATGTCAACGAAGAACTGGCGCGGCGCCTGCACCAGCACGCGACCGAAGAGATGGGCTATCTCGCCGAAATCCTGCCTACGTTGTACCGGCGCATCACGCAGGACAATACGTTCTGAGAGAGCCGCCGGTTTTTACGATACCCCGGTCAGAGCCAGGAACGCCTGCTCGATCGTCGCGGTGCCAGCGCTTGAGACCAAGCCGGCCGGCGTCGTATCGGCCAGCACCTTGCCGCGATGGAGCACGACCACGCGGTCGGCATCCGTCACCTCATCGCACAGATGCGTCGCCCACAGCACCGCCACCGCGCGCTCGGTACGCAGCCTGAGAATAGACTTCAAGAGATCGCTGCGGCTTGCCGGGTCGAGGCCGACCGTCGGCTCGTCCATCAGCAGGAGCCGGGGCTCGTGCAGCAGCGCGCGCGCAAGTTCCACGCGGCGGCGATTGCCGCCGCTCAATTGCGCGGCCTTGTCGTGCGCGTGCTGAGCAAGCCCGAGCCGCGCCAGTTCCTTTTCGATTCGTACCTTGGCAGTCGCGCGCGGGATGCCGTGGAGGCCGGCGTGAAACAGCAGATTGCCCATCACCGTCAGCTCCAGATCGAGGGTGGGCTGCTGAAACACGATCCCGAGCTGCGCCAGCGCCGGCACCGGATCGCGCCGCATGTCATGACCCATGATGGCGATGCGGCCGGAATCGGGAACGAACAGCCCCGACAGAAGCTGAAACAGCGTGGTTTTGCCGGCACCGTTGGGGCCGAGCAGAGCGACGAACTCGCCGGCCCCGACACGCAGCGAGACGCCGTCCACGGCGCGGACGGCGCCGTAGGTCTTGACCACATCGTCGAGCAGAAGCGCCGGCGCGCCTTCGTCGCTTGCCATTCGCCCGTTCGCCCTCGCCTTGCCCCCTCCCCTTCATAGGCTTTAGCTTGGCGGCGATGCAATGAAGGCGATGCGATGCGCGAGTCCGCTTTTGTTCTTCTATGCGCGCTGGCCTGTACGCCGGCCGCGGCCAAGGACACCGGCCTGATCTTCGTCAGCAACGAGAAGACCAGCAACATCGTCGCCATCGACCCGGCGACCTACAAGATCGTCAAGGACATCAAAACCTCACGTCGCCCGCGCGACCTGCATTTCAGCGCGGATCACTCGAAGCTTTACGTCGCCTGCGGCGACGACGACGTGATCGACATTGTGGATGTGGCCAAGCTGCAGGTCGTCGGCAAGCTCAAGACCGGGCCGAGCCCGGAAGCCTTCGGCATCGACGAGAAGCGCGCCCGCCTCTACGTCTCCGAGGAAGAAGGCTCGTCGCTCGCCGTGATCGACATGGCGGCCGACAAGGTCGTGCAGGAGGTGCCGACCGGTGCCGAACCGGAAGGCGTGCTGGTCTCCGAGGACGGCAGGACGGTCTATGTCGCATCCGAAGCGGGCGATCTCCTGCATGAGGTCGAGGCCGACAGCGGCAAGATCGTGCGCGATGTGGTCGCGGGCTTGCGGCCGCGGCGGATCGCGGCCACGCCGGACGGCAAGGAGCTGTGGGTGACGGCGGAGCTTGCCGGCGAGGTCGATATCGTCGATCGCGCGAAATTCGTCATCACCGACAAGATCCCGTTCCTGCCGCCGGGCATGCGCAAGTCCGATGTGACACCGGTCGGGCTGGTCATGACCGGGGACGGCAAAACCGCCTATGTGGCGCTCGGCCATGCCGCGCATGTGGCAGTGGTCGACGTGCCGGCGCGCAAAGTTTTGGGTTACGTTTTGGTCGGCAAGCGGCCATGGGGTCTCACACTCTCGCGCGACGAGAGTACGCTTTATGTCGCCAACGGCTTCGGCGACGACATCACGGTGATCGATACCAAAACGCGCAAAGCAAAAATCTCCGTGCCGGTCGGCCGCATTCCCTATGGGATCGCGGTCGATGATTAGGGTGCTTGGCGTTGTCGTCGCCTTTATTTGCTCCGTCAGCGCGCTCGCAACTGCCACAGCGCAAGACGCGCCGTCAGCAAAGCCGCAAATTGATATCGCCTTCGTCGAGATCGAAAACGATCCGCGTTACGAGCCGGTGCGCGCCTATGAGCGCATCATTCTCAAAACCCGCGCACATCCGTTCACCGGCGCGGAACTCGGCCTCACCGACGCCGCGCCGCTTGTGCGCATGCTGAAGGCCGACTTCGGCCTTCAGCGCGTCACGGTCAAATCGGCGGCCGACGTGGCGATTGCGGTGCGCACAGCGCTCGATGCCGGTACGCGCTTTTTCCTGATCGACGCGCCGGCGGAAAGCTACAAGCCGCTCGCCGAAGCCGTGCGTGGCCGCGATGCGCTTCTCTTTAATGTGTCGGAGCCGGAGGATGCGCTGCGCCGCGATTTGTGCGCCCCTGAATTCGTTCATGTCTATCCGAGCCGCGCGCAGCTCATGGACGGGCTTGTGCAATTCGTCGTTTCGCGCAAATGGCGCGACCTTTTGCTATTCGAAGGCCCCTCGCCCGCCGATGCGGCGATGACGGCAGCCGTCACCCGCTCGGCACAGAAATTCGGCGCGCGGTTTGTTGCCCATCAGCACTTCAAGCCCGGCACCGATCCGCGCGAGCGCGAGCAGAACGATCCGACCTTGCTCAGCGCCGTCAATCGCGACTACGACGCGGTGTTCGTCGCCGATGAAGCGTTCGACTTTGCCCGCGCGGTCCCCGATCGTTTGAGCCGTCCGCGGCCGGTCATGGGCAGCATCGACCTTGAGCCGGTGGCGTGGCATTGGACTTGGGAACGGCATGGTGCTCCACAAGTCAATTCGCGCTTCGAGAGAAAGTCCGGCGGCCGGCACATGGAAGGGCCCGACTGGGCCGCCTGGATGGCGGTCAAGATGATCGCGCAATCCTCGCTGCGCACGCAGTCCGCCGGCTTTGCCAAGCAGCGCGCGTTCATTCTCGGCGACGGCAGCTTCGACGGCGACAAGGGTTTGGCCGTCAGTGTGCGCGCTTGGGACCATCAGCTGCGGCAGGCGGTCTTGCTCGCGGCCCCCTACCAAGTGGTCGCCGATGCGCCGGTCGAGGGCTTTTTGCATCGCACCAACACGCTCGACACGCTTGGCGACGATGAGCCGGAATCGCCCTGCCGGCTGAGCAGATAGGCCGCCCGCTCATTCCCGCGACAGCGACAGCGCGAATCCAGTCCGCGCGGAACCGGGTCCCCTCTTGCGCGGGAATGAGCGGCGTAGGAGCATGATCGCATGCGTCTCGCCCATTTCTTGCGCGCACTCCGCGCCGTCGCCTTGCGCGAGCTGCTGAAATTCGTGCAGCAGCGCGGACGATTATTGTCGGCGCTCGTGCGCCCGCTGGTCTGGCTCGCGGTGTTCGCGGCAGGCTTCTACAACGTGTTCGGCGTGTCGATCATTCCGCCTTACAAGACCTACGTCACCTATCAGGTCTATATCGTGCCCGGCCTGCTCGGCATGATCCTTCTGTTCCACGGCATGCAATCGTCGCTCTCGATGGTCTATGACCGCGAGATGGGGGTGATGCGGCTTCTCCTCACCGCCCCGCTGCCGCGCTGGCTCCTGCTCGCCTGCAAGCTTCTCGCCGGCACGGCGCTGGCGGTGATCACCTGCTACGTGTTTCTTGCCGTCTGCATCGCCTTCGACGTCACCTTCGATCCGCTCGACTGGCTGGTGGTGCTGCCGGCGCTGATCGTTTCCGGGCTGATGCTTGGCGCGCTCTGGCTGTTCCTCTCAGTCTACATCCGGCAAGTGGAAAACTTCGCCGGTGCGATGAATTTCGTGATGTTCCCCATGTTCTTTTTCTCCTCGGCGCTTTATCCGCTATGGCGGCTGCGCGAGGGCGGCTCGGAGATTCTCTATTACGTCTCGCTCGCCAATCCCTTCACCTACGCGGTGGAGCTGATCCGCTTTGCGCTTTACGGCGAGCTTAACGTCGTGGCGGCGCTCGTCGTGAGCGGCACGACCGTGCTGTTCTTTCTGCTCGCCGTGCTCGGCTACGATCCGCAGCGCGGGTTGATCCGGCGGGCGGTGCCGGCACCCGCGTAATCGAGACGAGCAACGAGTGGCCGCTTGCGCCCGCGGCTTCCTCTCCCCTTGGGGAGAGGAAGCCGAGCCAAGCGTAGCGTGCCGGGCAGTTCGTCACATGCTTATCTGATAAACGTCCCCTGGCGCAGCTCGGTGAAAGCCTGCTGCAGCTCGGCTTGCGAGTTCATCACGATCGGGCCGTACCAGGCGACCGGCTCCTTGATCGGCTTGCCGGAGACGAGGATGAAGCGGATGCCCTCCTCGCCGGCCTGCACGGTGATCTCGTCGCCGGAGTCGAACAGCACCAGCGAACGGTTGCCGGTCTGCTCGCGCACCAGGATCTCGTTCACGCCGTCGGTCTTTTCGGTGAGCACGCCGAACGGCGCCGATGCGGCGCGGAAATTGCCCGAGCCCTCGAACACATAGGCGAAAGCCTGGCGCTCGATCTCGACCTTCAGCGTCTTGCGCTTGCCCGGCGGCACGAAGATGTCGAGATAACGCGGGTCGGCGGCGACGCCTTCGACCGGGCCGCGCTTGCCCCAGAAATCGCCGCAGACCACGCGCACGCGGGTGCCGTCGTCGTCGATCATTTCCGGCACTTCGCCCGCCTTGATGTCCTGGTAGCGTGGCGCCGTCATCTTCAGCGACGACGGCAGATTGGCCCAGAGCTGAAAGCCGTGCATGCGGCCCTTTTCGTCGCCCTGCGGCATTTCCTGATGCAGGATGCCGCGGCCGGCCGTCATCCATTGCACGTCGCCGGCACCGAGATTGCCGCGATTGCCGAGGCTGTCGCCGTGCTCGACATTGCCGGCAAGCACGTAGGTAATGGTCTCGATGCCGCGATGCGGATGCCAGGGGAAGCCGGCGCGATATTCGTCCGGCCGGTCGTTGCGGAAATCGTCCAAGAGCAGGAACGGATCGAATTCGGTGGTGTCGCCGAAACCGAAAGCGCGGCGCAGATGCACCCCCGCGCCCTCGATCGTGGGCTTGGATGAGACGATGCGTTTGACGGGGCGGATGGACATGATGGCTCCTCGCACGGGGGTTACATAGCCGGAACCTGTTAGGACCAACTCGCCTAACGGTGCTTTCCAACAAAATGGGCCAACGCCCTGGCCGTGCAAGAAGGAACACGGGTGATACCGGCCGAAGTGATTCTATGCGTTCACGCTCGGCCTTTTTTCCTTCCGCTCGCCCCCGTGAAGGCGGGGACCCAGGCTCATTGCACTTGCGTGCCTTTTCTGGATTCCCGCTTCCCGCGGGAATGAGCGGAAATATCTACTCTTCCTCCGCGACCACGTCGTTGAATTTGGTGTAGTCGAGCAAAAAACGCCCCTGCGGCGAGACGCTGGTGATGTCTTTGTAGCGATGCTGCCAGCGGATATCGCGCCAGGAATAGACGTGGCGAGCGTAAAGCTGCTGGGCGGAGCTGTCGTCAAGGCCGCCGACATTAAGCACCAGCAGCGCGTCGCCTTCCTCGAGATCGGCTGCCGTCACCCCGTGCAGCGGGCTGTCCTTGTCGATGATGTGAAACAGCATCCAGCTCAGCACAAACATCGGGTGCTCGCCGCGATCGAGCTTGAGCTCATAGAAGCGGCGAAGTTGGTCGCCTTCCCTGCTGCGCTCGGCGCGAATAAGCCAGAGCCGCGCGTTTGCCCGCGAGATCGTATTGTGCCGCGCGTTGGCGGCGCGGATCATCAGCGCTTGGTGCCCTTCATGGCGGGTGATGACGGCGACGTCGGCAAATACGAAGCGGGCGCGCGGACGCGAGAAGCGCGCAAAGATCAATCCCGTCATCACCGCAAGAAAACTCATGCCGGTGAAGATTTCGACGGTGGCGACCAGGTGCCCGTAATTGGACTGCGGATGCATGTCGCCATAACCGACGGTGGCGAGCGTCTCGATGGAGAAATAGAAATAAGCCAGCGGCCCGTTGCTCTCGGCGTTGGCAATCGGCTCGTGGCCGAGCCAATAAAGGAAGGCAAAGATGGCGTTCAGCGCGACAAACAGCGTGGCCGCGCTGCCGAAAAACACCGGCCAGTAGACCCCCATCGCCCGATGATAAAGATCGGTCCAGAAACCCTGGCCCAGGCCGAGAGTCTCGATCTCACGATGGCCGAACCGGACGACCTGGAATTTTGCCTGTCGCTGCTTTCGTCGAGGTTTTGGCAATGTCAGTAGGCCTCAATTTCCCCCGCTCATTCCCGCGAAAGCGGGAAACCAGGGGAAGATCGTGTCGGGGCGAAGGGGGCCGCCTGGGTCCCCGCTTTCACGAGCACGAGCGGACACGATGGTCCGGCCGCCCACGCGCTAAACCGCCGCCTTCGCCGCGGCTTTGGTCTTAAGACGCGGATAGACGCGCCGCGCATTGCCTTCGAAAATCTTGGCGCGGTCGGCATCGCTCAAGCGCGGCGCCTTGTCGATATAGCGCTTGGTGTCGTCGAAGTTGAAGCCGGTCTTCGGATCGATGCCCTTGACCGCGCCGACCATCTCCGAGGCGAACAGAATATTGTCGACCGGCACCACGTCGGTGAGCAGGTTGATCCCCGGCTGATGATAAACGCAAGTGTCGAAGAAGATGTTGTTCTTGATGATCTCGTCGAGCTCCGGCCGGCCGTTGTTGAGCGCAAGCCCGCGGAAGCGCCCCCAATGGAACGGCACCGCGCCGCCGCCATGCGGAATAACGAGCTTGAGCGTCGGAAAGTCCTTGAACAGATCGGAGAGGATGATCTGCATGAATGCCATCGTGTCGGCGTTCAGATAATACGATCCGGTCGTATGCATGGCCGGATTGCAGCAACCCGACACGTGGATCATCGCCGGCACGTCAAGCTCGACCATCTTCTCGAAAAACGGATACCACCACTTGTCGGTTAGCGGCGGCGAATTGAAATAGCCGCCGGACGGATCCGGATTGAGATTGCACCCGACAAAGCCAAGCTCCTTGATGCAGCGCTCGAGCTCAGCCGCCGAATTCTTCGGCGGCACGCCCGGCGATTGCGGCAACTGGCAGACACCGATGAAGTTTTGCGGGTAGAGCGCGCAGACTCGATGAATAAGATCGTTGCAAATCTGCGACCATTCGAGGCTGACGCTCTCATCGCCGATGTGGTGGCCCATGCCGGATGCGCGCGGCGAAAATATAGTGAGATCGGTGCCGCGTTCGCGCTGCAGCTTGAGCTGGTTCTGTTCGATGCTTTCGCGAATTTCGTCGTCGGAAATCTTCAGCGATGCGCGCGACGGCATCACCGCCTTGTCCTTGGCGCCGGCGGCCGCGGTCTGCTCCTTGCGGAAGCGATGAAGGTCCCTGGGCTCGGTGGTGTAATGGCCGTGGCAATCGATGATCATGACCTGACGTCGCTGAAGGGTTTTGGCGCGGCGATGCTAAGGGCCGGGGCGCGATTGTCAAACAGGGGCGGCTTTTCTATAGCATGCCGCGACTGCGCCCAAAGGAGACTGGGGAATGGCTGAACTTCCGCGCCTTAACGGCATCATCCGCGCACTCGAATCCGGGCAGCATGCGCTGACCTGCTTCTCGCCCGCCGAGGTCTCGAGCGCGGTGGCGCTGGCGACCTCGAAATTCGACGGCTGCGTGTTCGAGATGGAACATCAGCCCTGGGACGGCCGGCTGCTGCGCGACTGCCTGCAATACATGCTCAACCGCGCGCAGATCGCCAAATCGGGCTCGCTGGCGCCTTCGGTGACGCCGCTTGCCCGCGTGCCGGTGAACGGCGTCGAAATGGCGCAGTGGCAGGCGAAACAGGCGCTCGACATGGGCTGCTACGGCATCGTGTTCCCGCACATCTCGACGGTCGAGGAAGCGGCCAATGCGGTCGGCGCTTGCCGCTATCCGCGGCTCGAGACCGCAGCGCATTACGAGCCCGCCGGCATCCGCGGCGATGGCCCAACCACGGCGGCGCGTTATTGGGGCCTGAGCCAGCAGGAATATTACCAGAAGGCCGACGTGTGGCCGCTCAATCCGCAGGGCGAGATTTTCTGCATCCTGCAGATCGAGGACACGCGCGGCGTGGACAATCTCGACGACATTCTTGGGAATGTGCCGGGGGTCGGCGCCATTCTGATCGGCGAAGGCGATCTCTCGCAGGAACTCGGCTATCCGCGCCAATACGAGCACAAGATCGTGCTCGAATGGATGAAGCGCGTGGTCGATACCTGCAAGAAGCACAATGTCGTGGTCGGCCATCCGCATGTCGAGCAAGGCAACGCCGAGCGCGTCATCAGCGAAGGCTATCGCTTCCTGATGTGCGCGCCGGTGCAGAGCTACGGCCACCTCGAAGCGGCGAGGAAGCATACGGGCAGGGCTTAGTATCGCTGGCGTCATGCCCGGGCTTTGACCCGGGCATCCCGCTTAGGCGGGCTCCGTGCCTTGGTAAGCGAGATTGCCGGGTCAAGCCCGGCAATGACGCGTCAGGAGAGACCCAGCCCGCCCTTCTCCTCGATGAAGCGCGCGATCTTGTCGACGCCCTCGCCGGCGCGGAGGTTGGTGAAGAAGAACGGCCGCGCGCCGCGCATGCGCTTCGACTCGCGTTCCATCGTTTCCAGCGAAGCGCCCACGTAAGGCGCGAGATCGATCTTGTTGATCACCAACAGATCGGAGCGGGTGATGCCGGGTCCGCCCTTCGAGGGAATCTTGTCGCCGGCGGCGACATCGATGACATAAATCGTCAGATCGGCGAGCTCAGGGGAAAAGGTGGCGGCGAGATTGTCGCCGCCCGATTCGATCAACACCAGGTCGAGCGCGGGAAATTTCTGTCGCATGTCGGCGATGGCTGCGAGATTGGCGGAGGCGTCCTCGCGGATCGCCGTGTGCGGGCAGCCGCCGGTTTCGACGCCGGCGATGCGATCGGGGACCAGCGCGCCCGAGCGCACCAGATATTCGGCGTCCCACTTGGTGTAGATGTCGTTGGTGATGGCGGCGATCTCGTAGCGGTCGCGCAACCGCTTGCACAGGGCATCCATCAGCGCGGTCTTGCCCGAGCCGACAGGGCCGCCGACCCCCACCCTTAAGGGACCGTGATACGAGGAAGACATGAAGCCAACTCCAATCTTTCGCCGCACACTCGGTGCGGCCGGTCAAGCTAGAGCATGATCCGGAAAAGTGGAATCCGGTTCTCCAAAAGGATCATGCTCCACTAGGAAATTGGAGCGTCAATCGTTCATCTGAAACGATCGCGCTCTAAGACCGGAACAGCCGCGTGTATTGGGTCTCGTGGCGCATGGTGGCGAGGTCGGCGCGGAACGCCGCGCTGCCGATCTCATCCAACGGTGTCGCCAAGGCCCGCCGCGCGGTTACCCCAACGACGGCTTCCAGCGCTGCGAGCACCCTCTGTCCATCAGTCTGCCCGAGCGGAATGAGCCGCACGCCGGCAGAGATCCAATTGGCGGTGAGCGCATGGAGAAACGCACCAAGCGCCGGCTCGCATGCGATGTCATGTCCGGCACAGGTGACGCCGACCGCGACCGGCAACGCCACCGCGCCCTTCCAAATATCCTCCAAGCGCATCAGCGCCTGGCAGGGCCATGCCGCCTTGGTGGCATCGAGGAAGGCGCGGCCCTGTGCGGTCGTTTCCAGGAAACGCTCCTTCGAGGGAACGAGCGCCGCCGCAAGCTCGGCAACGGCGCGCAACGCCGCGTCATCGGCGGCGGCGGTCGCGCGGTGCGCGTGAACAAACAAAACCGCATCGCAAAAGCCGCCGCCTTCGGCGAGCATCACGGCCAGCCATTGCCGCAGCGTCTTCGCGTCGTTGATGTCGCCGGCCTCGACTGCCCACTCGATGCCGCTCGAATAGGAAAACGCGCCGACCGGATAAGCGGGCGACAGCCACGCCATGAGGCGATAAAGCGCGGAAGGTGCTATCCGCTCATTCCCGCGAAGGCGAAGGCGGGAATCCGGCGGCTTTTCCCGCTTTCTTCGCCGCCTTCGTCGGGACGAGCGGACCAAGGCTTTAGCCATGATCGTGGTCTTGATCGTGGTCTTGATCGTGGTCATCCTCGTGGTCATGGGCATGGTCGTGCCCGTGGCCATGATGTCGATGATCATGACCATGCGCGTGATCGTGGCCGTGCGAATGCTGCCCGTAAGCGCCATGCTCCGGATCGAACGTCGCCTCCACCGGCGAAAGCCGCGCGCCGAGCCCGCGCAACATCTCCTCGATCACATGATCGCGGCGAATGCGCAGCCGGTCGCGGACGATCTGCACGTCGATGTGCCGGTTGCCGATATGCCAGGCGAGCCGCGCCAATTCGTGACTGTCGGCGGCGGCGATTTCGATCAGCGACTCCGGCCGGCCGACGATGCGCACGATGCCGCCGTCATCGAGCACAAGACCATCACCGTCACGGAGCGCCGTCGCCTGCGGCAAGTCGAGCAGGAAGGTCGTGCCGCGCTCGCCGGTCAAAACGGCGCGGCGGCGATGGCGCTCATGCGCATCGAGCGAAACCTGATCGATGGCGCCGGCGCTGTCCCAATGGCCCGCGGTCTTGACTGCATGCGCGCGTTTCATTTGGCCCTTAAAGCGTGCTGCGGATTCATTCCGACGCAATTCTGATACATTGGAATGGCTATTTCCATCTTTCACCGTTGCGAATGCGGGACAATACATCGCCTGGACAATGCCGATTGCCCATAGAGAGAGCACGCGCCATGACCGCAGACGGATTGATAACCATACGCAGCAACTACGGACCGAAGGAGACAATGGACAGGCTGGAGGCGGAGGTGAAGGGCAAGGGCCTCACCGTATTCGCGCATGTCGACCATGCGGCCGGCGCCACCGCGGTCGGCCTGTCGCTGGACCCGACCGATCTTCTGATCTTCGGCAACGCCAAGGGCGGCACGCCGCTGATGCAGGCGGTCCAGACCATCGGCATCGATCTGCCGCTCAAAGTTTTGGTCTGGCAAGACGCCCCGGGCCAAACGTGGCTTTCCTACAACGATCCGCATTGGCTTGCGAAGCGGCACGGGATCGGCGGCGCAGCCGCCGCGGCAGTGAACGGCTTGGCCGCCGCGCTGGCCGGTCTGGTCCAGGCGGCGGCGGGCGCTAAGTGATGCGCTCGCCCACGCTGAACGCATTGCCCATCATACAATTTTGCCCTCTGTACCCTGCACGCGCGCGGACAAGCCACCGGCCTTTCGAATACCTGTTGTTCCAGCTACATTGTCGCGAGCGAAACGATGGAGCCGTTTGATGCGCTTTGGTCTATTCGGCAGCGCCACCGCGCGCCGCGGCGGGCCCGACGTCGATTCGGGCCTCGGTTACAAACAATTCGTCGACTACAATATCGAAGCCGAGTCGCTCGGCTATCACTCGACGTTTCTGGTCGAGCATCATTTCACCGGCGCCGGGCAGGTCTCCGCCAGTCTCTCTTTGTTGACCTGGCTCGCGGCCAAAACCCTTACGCTGCGGCTCGGTACCGCCGTGCTGGTGCTTCCCTGGCACAACCCGGTGCTGCTCGCCGAGCAGGCGGCCACGATTGATCTCCTATCGGGCGGCCGGCTCGATTTCGGCGTTGGTAAAGGCTATCGCCACAACGAATTCCACGGCTTTTGCATACCGATCGAGGAATCCGAGGCGCGCTTCAACGAATGCCTCGACCTCGTGGTCAAATCCTGGACGTCGAAGGATCGTTTTTCGCATCACGGCAAATACTGGAACTTCGCCGACATCATCGTCGAGCCGCCGACCGCGCAGAAACCGCATCCGCCGATGTGGATGGCCGCCGGCAGCCCGAACTCGATCCGCCAAGTGGCCGAGCGCGGCTATAACCTCCTGCTCGATCAATTCGCCTCGCTCGACGCCATCGGCGAGCGCGTCGCCTGGTTCAAGGCCGAGGTTGAGAAGAACGGCCGCACTTTCGATCCGCTCGAGGTCGGCGTGGCGCGCGCCTTCTATGTCGCCAAGGACGAGGCCGACAAGGAAGCAGCCCTTGAGCAGCGGCTCGCGGCACAGCGCCATTTTGCCGCCCTGTCGAAAGCGGCCGATGGCACACAGAGCAAGGCCAGCATCATGGCGTTTTCCGACACCCGCGAGGCGAGCGAGGAGGCGGCGCTGTACGGCACACCCGACGAAATCGCGCTCAAGCTCGAAAGGCTGCAGCAGCTCGGCGTCGAATACGTGCTGCTCAATGGCGGCGGGCTGGCGCATGAAAGCCTGCGCCGCTTTGCGCGCGAATTGATGCCCGCTTTCGCCGACGGCGCGCGCATGCGCGACGTGGGGTGAGCATTCACCGTGACGCCGACACTGTGGCACCAATGACATTTCCCAGGCGCAGCGCGGTACGCAGTACTGCGCCGCAGACCCGGGACCGTAACAAACGCCGAGTCTACAACGATCCCGGATTTGCGGCGCGCCACGTTGTGCTGCACCGCGTCCGGGAAACTCGGCTTTGCTTGGCGGGCTCCGAACCGTCGCCATGATCGACAAGATCGTGCAAAGCATGGCCGACGCGCTGGCGGGGATCCGCGACGGCTCGGTCGTGCTGATCGGCGGCTTCGGCAGCATCGGCCAGCCCAATGCGCTGATCGAGGGCTTGATCGAGCAAGGCGCCAAGGATTTGACCGTGGTCGCCAACAATGCCGGCGTCGGTCATGTCGGCCTGGCGCGGCTGATGGAAGTCGGCCGCGTGCGCAAGATCGTTTGCTCCTATCCGCGCACCACCGATCCGGTAGTGTTCGAAAGCCTTTACCGCAAAGGCTTGATCGAGCTCGAAGTGATGCCGCAAGGCACCATGGCCGAACGCATGCGCGCCGCCGGCGCCGGCAACCCGGCCTTCTACACGCCGACCTCGGTCGGCACGTTGCTGGCGGAAGGCAAAGAGGTGCGAGAATTCCGCGGCCGCCGCTATGTGCTGGAAGAAGCCTTCCACGGCGACGTGGCGCTGATCGAAGCCTGGGAAGCGGATCGCTGGGGCAATCTGACCTACAAATCCTCGGCGCGAAACTTCAACCCAGTGATGGCAACCGCCGCCGCATTGACCATTGCGCAAGTCCAGCACATCGTACCCTTGGGCGAGCTCGATCCGGAACGGATCCACACGCCCGGTATCTATGTCGATCGCGTGGTGCACGTGCCGTACGGCGAGCCGACGGTGACCTGAAAAGAAAGACCTAAAGAGAAGCGTCCATGAACGTGAAGGCAAAGCTCGGCGGGTTGGCGAACTGCAAGCCTTGGACCCGCGAGGAAATCGCCGCGCGCGCGGCACGCGATATTCCGGAAGGCTTCTACGTCAATCTCGGCATCGGCATCCCGGTGCTGGTGGCGAATTACATTCCGCCCGAGCGCGAGGTCGTGATCCAATCGGAGAACGGCATTATCGGCATGGGACCGGAGCCGCCGCCGGACAAGATCAATCGCTGGCTGATCAATGCCAGCAAAAAATATGTCACGCTGGTTCCCGGCGGCTCGTATGTGCATCATGCCGACAGCTTCGCGATGATCCGTGGCGGCCATCTCGATTTGTGCGTGCTCGGCGCCTTTCAGGTCGCGGTCAACGGCGATTTTGCCAATTGGTCGAAATCGGCAACCGACATGCCGTCGGTCGGCGGCGCCATGGATCTCGCCGTCGGTGCCAAGGCGGTATGGCTGTTGATGGATCACACCACCAAGGACGGCGAGAGCAAATTGCTGCGCCGCTGCACTTACCCGCTCACCGCGGTCGGGGTGGCCACGCGCGTCTACACCAATCTCGCGGTGCTCGATGTCGCCGGCGACGCTTTCACGGTATGCGAGATGGCGCCGGGCCTGACCTTCGAAGCCTTGCAAGACGTGACCGAAGCGCCGCTGCGCGTGGCAAACCAGAGCCCGATGGTTTTATGTTGAATCGCCATCGCGCTGTAGATCGCCGATGGAGCATGATCTTTTAGTTGAACGCGTACCAGACCTTGGCGACGAATGTCGCGCTGCACCAGTTTGAAACACGGCCCAGCGGATCACTGACCGGATTTATTTGTCCGCCGAACCCGCCGCTCAGGTCGCCGGTCAGCACGAAGCACTGCTCCCTCGAGAGATTTGTGTTGTAATAGCGCAGGTCCAAGTGAATATCTTTTCGCACCAGGGTCAGCCCCAGATTCCAATTCAAATAGTCGGGCAATGGAAAGCCGCCGAGCGAAGCCGACTGATTGCCGAACCAAAAATATCCGGCACCACCGCTGATCGTCGCCGTCAGGTCCGGCGGCAGAAGCTTGCGCGGCATATCGACGGCAACACCAAAGGCGCTGTAGTCGCTCCAGGCACCGGTGTTCGAGTAGCTCGGCGAATACCCCGAGCCCGCCGCAAAATGCACCGACTCGCCGAAATCGGTGCTGCCCCGCGCCACGAATTCCACGTAGTTGATGTTCGCCAGCGTGCCGGGCGGCGGCGTTCCGCCGCTGGGATAGAAATAATAGGTCCATCCGAAATCCAGATCGACCTTTCCGATCTTGGGGCGAAGGCCGGTGCTCATCGTCACTTCGGCCTCTGCCTTGTTCGGCAGCTTTACACTGGTCGCCGCGGTGCCGACATAGGCGGGACCCAAAGCCGCTTCGAAGACGGCACCCATAGCCGGTTGGTGAGCCGATTCGGTTGTGCCGCGGGAAACGTAGTCGGAGGCAAATCCGGCGCGTGCGCTGAATTGAATCGGGCTGCCGCTCCGGTCCTAGGACGCGGCGGCCGGCGCCGGGGACTGGTTGGCTATTCCGCCGCTATTGCTGATATCGATCGATCCGGAGGCATTATCGTCGCGGCTCTGTGCATAGGCGGCGATACCATCGAACGCTATCAGCGCGTACGCCGCCAGCGCCGCAGTCGCGACAGCGCGCGAAAGCTGCGCAACCGAACGAGATCGGCGCCGCCGACGCCATGCCGGGTCTCCGGCTTGTCGGCCCACCTTGTCGCTGGCGCATCGCAATTGCCTGCATCTCCTTGGCTTTGCTTGATCGCTTTTTGACCAAGCATGAAACGAGGAAGACCCGCGCGGCGATCACCGTTCGGCAGGCGAGAGACGAGGACCGAGGCGCGCGGCTAAGCGCTAACGATTCCGTACCGGAATGGGCATCGTTGAGTGACGGCTGGGAGTTTGTTGGGCGGCAGCGACAATCGCATGACAATAAGCGGCGCCGGCTGCGATGAGCCGACCGCCTTGACGCAGTTTTTGCCGACTAAACCTGCGCCGGCGTGCGCTGATGCCAGATAAAAATCGCCGATCGCCGACGCGGCGCTACTGTGCAGCCGCCGGGGCGGGCTTCGCGGTTGTGGCGGCCTTCTGCGATTTTTTCTTCGCCTTGTCCGCTGCCTGCTTGGTCTCCGGGCCGGAGGGCGGGCTTGCTGCAAGCGACGAGGATGATGTCGGCGTCCAGTGCACGACGGGCCTGGTCTTTCCGTCTGTGGCGATGATGGGTTTCGCCGCGGGCGCAGCCTCGCTGCCAGCCTCCGCAGGCTTGGCCGCCAAGGCCCTGCCGCCTTTCTTCTTATGGCGCGGCTCGGCGGGCTCGTCGGCATTGACATTGAGCCTGGCCAGTTGATCCGGTGTGCGCGTCGGCCCGGTGTAAACGATGGTCGGCGTGATAGCGCCGAAATCCGAAAGGAGCGCAGCGCCTTTGGGCGTCGGCGCGCGCAAGCTCGAGAGCAGCGCCGAAAACGGCGTGTCGACGCCCGCAGCGGTTTCGCCGCCGGCGTCCGCGTCTTCATCTTCCGCGGCCGGCCGCTTGCGATGGGCGCCGCACACTTGGTCATGCAAATTCGGCGGATCGGCGTTGATCGGCGTGAGGTTATCGACCGTGCCCAGCGCCGGCGTCAGCCACGACAGCGGATTCTGCGTGAAGCCGCTTTCGAGCAGTTCGGCCGCCTTCACCGCGCGTGCGCCGCCGGACGGCGAGCCGAGCACCACGGCGATCAGTTGCCGGCCGTTGCGCGTGGCAGTGGCGACGAGATTGAAACCCGACGCGCAGATGAAGCCAGTCTTCATGCCGTCCGCGCCCGGATAGCGCCCGAGCAAGGTGTTGTAGTTACGCACGATGCGGCGGCCGTATTTGATCGCCGGAATGTGCCAGTAGAAACTATATTCCGGAAAGTCGCGAATGAGCGCACGCGCCAGGATCGCCATATCCCGCGCCGAGACGATCTGTCCGTCGGCCGGCAATCCGTTGGGATTGACGAAATTTGATTGCGTCATGCCGATGCGGTGCGCCGTCCTGGTCATGTCGTCGGCGAAATTCTCGATCGAGCCGTCGACGCCTTCGGCGAGCAGCACCGCCATGTCGTTCGCCGACTTCACCATCATCATCTTGAGCGCATTGTCGACGGTCACCTGCGTGCCGACGGCGTAGCCCATCTTGGTCGGCGACTGCATCATCGCATTGCGCGATACGGTGAACAGCGTGTCGAAGGTAATTCGGCCCTGCTTCACCGCCTGCAGCGTGACATAGAGCGTCATCAGCTTCGTGGTCGAGGCCGGATACCAGGGATAAGTAGCATTCTCCGCGCGCAAGACTTTACCGCTCTCGGCCTCGATCAGAATCGATGCGCCGGCGAGCGCGGGTGTTGCGGCAAGATTGGCGGCAAAAGCCGAACCAAGCGCCATACCCAGCGCCAACGCCCGAAAAGATTTTAGATGCTGCACGTGTCGCGGTCCGTTCCGTTGGCCGGCCCCTTCGGCGGCCACCGAGCCGGCCGTGGTGCTGGCGAGCCCGGGTGACCGATTAGGCCGCGATGGGTTCACGAAAGGTTCCCGAAGCGGTGATGCCACCCTATGTAAACCGAAGGGACGCTCGAAGGCAAAGCGAAATCCCGCGACAATTTCACAATCGAGGCAGCATGGGCTAAATCAGAGCTGGCAAGCACAAACGCCAAGAACGACAAGCCAAGAACGACAAGCCAAGAACGACAAGCCAAGAACGACAAGCCAAGTAAAAACGTCCGAAATTCGGCAAGGAGAGCGACATGACAGCCTGCATTGTGGGTTGGGCGCATACCCCCTTCGGCAAGCTCGCCGGGGAATCGGTCGAGAGCCTGATCGTGAAGGTCGCCGGCGAAGCGTTGGCCGACGCCGGCATCGCGGCAAAGGACGTGGACGAGATCGTCCTCGGCCACTTCAATGCCGGCTTTTCGCCGCAGGATTTTACCGCGTCTTTGGTGCTGCAGGCCTCGCCCGATTTTCGCTTCAAGCGGGCGACGCGGGTGGAAAATGCCTGCGCCACCGGCTCCGCCGCCGTTCACCAAGGCTTGAAATCGATCGCGGCGCGCAGCGCGCGCATCGTGCTGGTCGTCGGCGTCGAGCAGATGACGACGACGCCGGGCCCGGAGATCGGGCGCAATCTCCTCAAGGCCTCTTATGTGCGCGAAGAGGCCGATATCGACGGCGGCTTCGCCGGCATTTTCGGCAAGATCGCGAGCCTCTATTTCCAGCGCTGGGGCGATCAATCAGACGCGCTCGCCCGCATCGCTGCGAAGAACCACAAGAACGGCGTCGACAATCCCTATGCGCAGATACGCAAGGATTTCGGCTACGATTTCTGCCGTCAGGAGAGCGAGAAGAATCCGCGCGTTGCCGGCCCGCTCAAGCGCACCGATTGCTCGCTCGTCTCCGATGGAGCCGCCGCCGTGGTGCTGACCGATGTCGAGACGGCCCTGACCATGAACAAGGCGATCGTGTTTCGCGCCGCGCAGCATGTGCAAGATTATCTGCCGATGTCGCGCCGCGACATCCTCAAATTCGAAGGCCCGGCGCTGGCCTGGCAGCGCGCACTGGAGCAAGCAGGCGTCAAGCTCTCCGACATCTCTTTCGCCGAGGTGCACGACTGTTTCACCATCGCCGAACTCTTGGTCTATGAGGCGATCGGACTGGCGCCGCAGGGACAAGGCGCGCGCGTGATCGAGGAGGGCATCGTCAACAAAGACGGCAAGCTGCCGATCAATCCGTCCGGCGGGCTGAAAGCCAAGGGCCATCCGATCGGCGCCACCGGCGTGTCGATGCACGCCATCGCTTCGATGCAGCTCACCAACGGCGCCGGCGACATGCAGATCAAAGGCGCAAATCTCGGCGGCATTTTCAACATGGGCGGCGCCGCCGTCGCCAATTACGTGAGTATCCTGGAGCGGCTGCGGTAACCCTATTCCGTCACCCCGAGGTGGCCGCGAAGCGGCCCTCGAAGGGCGACGGCCCCCAAGTCAGCTGTTGCCGACTTGGGCACTAATGATTCCGAAATCGGACAAGCCGATTTCGCTTGGCCGTACATCCTTCGAGGTTCGCTTCGCGCGCATCTCAGGATGACGGTAAAGAGGTCGTTCGATTTTATGTCTCGACGATCCGGTACTCATCCGGGATCGCCATCGCCGGTTTGGTCTTTTGCGGCTCCGCCCCAAACTGCGCCGTCACGAGCTCGGCAAAGTAACCGCCGCGCCGGACGAGTTCGTCGTAGGTCCCGCCCTCGACGACCACGCCGTTGTTGAACACCAGGATGCGCGTCGCATTGCGGATGGTCGCGAGCCGGTGCGCGATGACGAAGGTGGTGCGGCCCTTCATCACTTCATCGAGCGCGGCGGTGACGCGCGCCTCGGTCACCGGGTCGAGCGCGCTCGTTGCTTCGTCGAGAATGAGGATCGGCGGGTCTTTCAGGAGCGCGCGGGCGATAGCGAGCCGCTGGCGCTCGCCGCCGGAGAGAAGCCGCCCGCGCTCGCCGATCGGGGCATTGAGCCCTTCGGCGTTGCGCTCGATGAAGTCGAGCGCCTGTGCGCGGGCGGCCGCCTCGCGCATCTCCGCCTCGCTGGCGTCCGGCTTGCCGACGCGCAAATTCTCCGCGATCGAGCGGTTGAACAACAGCGTCTCCTGAAACACCACGCCGATATTGCGGCGAAGCCCGGTGAGCGTCAGCGCGCGGATATCCATGCCGTCGACGCTGATCACGCCGGCCTGCGGATCGAAGGTGCGGTGCAGGAGCGCGAGCGCTGTCGATTTGCCGCTGCCGGTCGGCCCGACCAGCGCCACGCGCTCGCCCGGCAACGCGGTGAAGCTTAAGTCGGCGACCGCGGCGCGCTTGCCGTCATAGGAAAACGACACGTTGTTGAATTCGACAAGGCCACGCAGCCGCCCGGGATCGACCGCATCGGGCCGGTCGCGCACCGCCGGCACCGTGTCGAGCACCGCGAAGAATTCGCCGAGCTTCGGCGCATCCATGAACAGGCGGTTGGCGAAGCCGACGACCTGTTCGAGTCGGCCGATCAACAGCGAGGCGATGGCCATGAAGCTTACGATGGCGCCGACGGAAGCGAGCCCGACGAGCTTCAGATAGGTGCCGACCAGGAGGATCGCGAGCAGCGTCAGCGTCGTGGCGCTGCGGGTGAGCACAGCCGCGACCGCCCACCAGGACAAGACCGGCATTTGCGCGCGCAGGAGCGAGTTCACCAGCCCCTTGAGCGCCGACACTTCCAGTTCGATGCGCGCGAAGCTCTGCACCACCGCCACGTTGCCGAGCGCGTCGGCGGCGGTTTCGGCGAGATCCGAATAATGCCGTTCGACCGCGCGCTGCATCGCCTCGGCGCGGCGCATCACGATCACCGTCAGGATGGTGAAAGCCACGCACAAGGCCAACAGCGGCAGCGCCAGCCGCCAATTCAGCAGCAGCGTGGTCGGCAGCAGCACGACGATGAAAACGAAAGCGGCGAAATGCTCGCGGAAGAACTGCACCCACAGCCACCACAGCGTATCCGTGCCGGCGAGCATGATCTTGAGCTGCCGGCCGGAATGGGCGGCGGCGTGGTAAGCGAGCGGCAACTGCAGCACATGCTCGAAAAAATCCGCCAGCACCAGATTGCGGCGGCGGTGCGCGAGCCGGTCGGCGAACCAGGCCACCAGCGTCGAGGCGACGATGATGAATAAGCCAAAGGCGACCCAGGCGCCGATCAAGGGCGCCAACACGCGCAACGCCGGCCCTACGCCCGCAGGCAGCGCGCCGGACAGAGCATCGATGATATGGCCGAACAGCACCGGTTCGACGAACTGGGCAACAGCAAGCGCGATGTTGGCAAGCGCAAGTGCCCCCGCAAGCCGCGCCTCCGGCGCGAGCAGGTCGAGCACCCGGAAATAGGTGCGCAAAAACGACATAACGGGCGCACTATACGCTCAGATCGCGGAAGCCGCACGGCCAGCATCGCGCAGACACGCGGGCACCTAGGCTGCGCAGTAGCGAGGCTGGCCAGCATTGCGGCGCACGCTCCGCGATGTCAGCAAAGCTCGCGCAGGCCGGAGCGCATGATATCCGGGCTTGTGCTCTTCAACAGCCGCTCGGCTTTCGCGTGCGCGCGTTTCCAGATCGGCGCGGCGGCGGCAAGGAGCTCCCGGCCCGTGGGCGTGAGAATGAGGCGGCGGCTGCGCCTGTCGTCCCGATCGACGGTCACCCGCACTAGGCCGCGGCGCGCCAGCGGCTTGAGGTTCGCGGTCAGCGTGGTGCGGTCGAGCGCGAGTAAGTCGGCGACCGCACCTATCGTCGGCGGTTCCACTCGGTTGAGCGATGTCAGCAGTGAGAATTGCCCCTGTGTCAGTCCTGTCGGACGCAACGCGTCATCGAAACGTCGCGCCAGCGCCCGCGCCGCGCGTTGCACATGCAGACACAGGCAATAGTCGCGCACATGATGCGTGAAGGCGAACGCGGCTTGGTCGCGATTTGACATATCGCAAGTATGTTGATATCAACCTTTTTGTCAAGCCAGAAACAGGTCCGAGGAAACCGGCTTGTCGTCCGACAACACGCCCCCGACAACCAAGGAGAAATTCATGCATGTCCAACCGTATCTGAATTTCGACGGCCGCTGCGATGAAGCGCTGGAATTCTACAAGAAGGCAGTCGGCGCCGAGGTGGCGATGCTGATGCGCTGGAAAGACAGCCCGGACAAGTCGATGTGCACGCCCGGGAACGCTGACAAGGTCATGCACTCGCAATTTCAGATCGGCGACACCACCATCATGGCCTCCGATGGGCGCAACACCGGCAGCCCGAATTTCCAGGGCATCATGCTGTCGATCGCGGCCAAGAACGAAGCCGAGGTCGATCGAGTGTTCAACGGGCTGGCCGAGGGCGGCCAAGTCACCATGCCGCTCGCCAAGACCTTCTTTTCGCCGAAATTCGGCATGGTCGCCGATAAATTCGGTGTCGGCTGGATGGTGCTTGTGGCAGACTAAGCTCCGGCATCAACAACCGTGGGGGCGGAAATGACGAGTGCCGGAGGTGTGGATTTTGCCATTTTCCGGGTGCTCGAAGCCCCACGCGAACGCGTTTGGGCGGCGCTGACCGAACCGGAACAGATGAAGGAATGGTGGACGCCCGCAACCTTCACCATGATCGCCATGAACATGGACTTTCGCCCGGGCGGCTTCTTCCACATGGGGATGCGTTCGGGCGAGGGTTACAAGATGTGGGGCAAGTTCGTCTATCAGGAGATCGTTCCGCCGGAACGGATCGTCTTCGTCAACTCGTTCTCCAACCAGGCCGGCGAGATCACCCGCCATCCGATCGTGCCAACCTGGCCGCGCGAAACCAAAGTTACTGTCACGCTCGAGGAGGAGCCCGGCGGCAAGACGAAGCTCAACGTCCGCTGGTCGCCGCATAACGCGACCGAGGTCGAGCAGAAGACGTTCGATGTGTCCCATGTCGGGATGCAGGCGACCTGGGGTGGAACGTTCGATCGGCTTGCCGCTTATCTGACGCGGACTGCATAGACCACGGTCCGGCGATTGCTTCCCGGCACTGATCGGCGGCGGCGATAAGTTCCGAAGGGTCGTGCATTGAACACGTGAGGGCGGGAGCCACAATCGTCGGAGCCAAAGCAATTGCGCTCCCATGCCGCCGCGCTCCCCCGGCCAACCCAAGGGAAGCATCATGCCGGCACTCGCAGGCAAGGTTACCCCGTTTCTGTGGTTCGACACGCAAGCCGAAGAGGCGGCGCTCTTCTATACGTCGATCTTCAAGAATTCGCGGATCAATCAGATCAGCCGCTATGGCAAGGCCGGCCGCGAAACCCACGGCAAGGACGCCGGCTCGGTCATGACGGTCGCGTTCGAGCTTGAGGGGCAAAGCCTCGTGGCGCTCAATGGCGGCCCGCATTTCAAGTTCAACGAGGCGGTCTCCTTCCAGATCACCTGCGAGACGCAGGACGAGATCGATTACTTCTGGGGCAAGCTGTCGGAAGGCGGCCAAGAAAGCCGGTGCGGCTGGCTCAAAGATAAATTCGGCCTCTCCTGGCAAGTGGTGCCGGCCATCTTGCCGCATTTGCTGATGGGCGACGACAAGGCAAAGTCCGACCGGGCCATGAGCGCGCTGCTGCGGATGAAGAAGTTGGACGTCGCAGCGCTGCAGCGCGCGCATGCCGGAGGCGGCCAGACGTAAGCGCCCCGCGCGCGTCTGACCACTTCCCGCTGGCGGTCCGCGGAGAGCGGAAATGCGCGACCTGTTCTTGTACGCCTCTGGGATCCTGGGCCTCGCGGCCGCCCTCCTGCACGGCGTGCTCGGCGAGACGCGGGTATTTGCCCGTGTGCGCATCGAGCCGGAACGGCTGCGGCTACTCATCCGGCTGGTCTGGCATTGCAGCGTCGTAGCGTGGGCCGCCCTCGCCGTTCTCTTGATCGCCGCGCCCTCGATGGATTCGCCGGCGGCGCGCTCTTGGATCGTCGCTGCGGCAATTGTCGTCTTCGGCTCCGCCGCCATCGCCAACGCCTGGGCCACCCGCGGGCGTTTCTTCGGCTGGGCGGTGTTGACGGCGGTCGTTGGGCTGGCTGTCGCCGGGCTGTAGCGCCGGCATTTTCTCGGTTCGAGCCGCGAACTGGTATGGAGTTGCTTCACCGAGCCCGAGCGCATGAAGCAATGGTGGGGCCCCAAGGGCTCAACCATCGTGGCATCGAACATGGATTTGCGTGTCGGTGGCGCTTATCACGGCGCC